>WNFR01000017.1_pt1 | contig 150087 bp, 144 predicted proteins | sample 5400221 | NCBI WGS metagenome assembly WNFR01 (sample SAMN13153357, study PRJNA577476) | soil metagenome | isolation source: 40 cm soil under Madrone tree | place: USA:California | collected 2016-06-14
AGCGCGAGCGCGCAAGCTGCGCCTGGAACACGAAGATCGCCGTCAGTGCGGTGAGCAGGACGGCGAGGATCGCGATATTGACCCGGGCGTCGCGCCAGGCCTCGACCCAGGCCGCGACGGCGGGCTCGTCGGGCATCAGAATATGCGCGGCCGGAAGCCGGTATTCGAGCGGGAACGCGACCGTCACGGGGTTCGGCCCGGCGGCGTTGACCAGCAATTCCAGCCGCCAGGGCTTGACGGGATCGAACATCGCGGTAGTCGGCAGGGTGAACAGACCGGCCTCCTTTTGCGACTGGATGCCCTCGGCAGCGCCGGTCAAGAGCGCCTGATAGTCCTCGTGGACGAAGCCGATCGCCTGTCCGTCCTGCACAATGCGAATGCGGTCGAAGCGGTAGTCGTGCGCTTTCCACCAATGATTGGTGCCGTGAAAGTCATAACGTCCGTTGGACGCGAAGAAGAGCACATGGCGGCCCGCCGGTATCCGGCGCCGGTATTCCTCGAAATTGCGCACGCCGAGCAAGTTGCCGCCGATCGCCGTGGGCGTCAGCAGGCCGAAGAACACCTCGCTGTAGAGATCGTCGGGCTCACCAAGCGGCACCTCGGGCGCTGCGCCGGCAGCGCCCGTTTTGGCAAAGGCAGCCGCAACCTCGCCGGACGTCACGCGCAGGCGCGCGACCGAACCTTCGGCGATCAACTCGTCCCACGACTTCAGCGCGAAGCCTTCAACGTCAAGCGACGGCACGGTCACGACCTGACGGCCGAGACGCGTATGCAGCACCATCCTGGCGGTGTCGTGGACCGCGGCGCGCATCAGGCGCGCCGTGATGGTGGCCTGGGCGACGAAATTCGGCGGCAGCTGGGAGGCGCTGCCGTTGAGCGGCATCCCGGCTTCCGCCGCGAGAAATGTGTCGAGCTGGGGCTGGCGCACCGCGTCCTGATACACATAGGGCTCGCGATGAAACACCACCTTGGCGCCGGTGATGCGGCCGTTCGGCTCGACGCCGGCGATGACGTCGAAGGGGATCACCGAGTAGCCAGGGGCCGCGATGATATCGAGGGTCGAAAAGATGTAGGCGACGATCTTGTCGCCCCGGTACATCGCAATCGCCGGCGGCGAGCCTTCCTCCGGCCCGAGCCGCTCGGCGCCCGGATAGACCACCGCCATCACGTCGGGTGTCAGCCGCTCGCGCAGCTTGCCTTTCTCCGCGAAGGCCGGGGAGGCGAGTGTGAGCGCGAGAAGAGCAAGCCACGCGAGATGAAGGAGAGCGAATCCCCTTGCGGTCCCCTCCCCCGCTTGCGGGGGAGGGAGAAGAAACGCGGCGTCGCATTTCCCTTCGTCCAAGTCCATCGCGCGATTGTATCATAACGGGAGCATCACGGCTTCGCAGCGATCGGCGCCAACACCGCCTCGCGCCGGGCGGGCTGCCACAGGCCGGCGATTGCCGCCAAGAGCGATAAGGCGGCGGAGACGCCGAGGGCCGGAGCGAATCCGGCGCTGAACGCCTGCGGCGAATAGAGACCTCCGACCTGGGCGAACACCGCGACCAGAACCGCGATCCCGAACGCTCCAGCGAGAAACCTAAACATGTTGAAGGTACCGGAGGCCTTGCCGATCTCGGCTGGTGCGACGGCGCTCAATACGGCGTTCTGGGCGGCCGGCATCGCCATCGATACGCCGGCGCCGGCAAGCACCAGGGGCATGACGAGCTTTGCGTAGGCAAGATCCGGCGTGATTGTCAGCCCGATCCAGGCGATCCCTGTTGCCTGCAGCAAGAGGCCAACGACGATGAGCGACCGCTCGCCGACCCGGTTGATGAGCGCGCCGGCGATCGGCGCGAATACGAACAGCGTCGCGGTCCAAGGCAGCAGCCGCAACCCGGCGCCGAGCGGCCCGTTGCCCTGCGCAACCTGCAGGAACTGCGGCAACAGGAACACGACTCCATACATCGATGCGTAGAACAGGAAGCTCGATGCGATGCCCGACGAGAAGGCGCGGGAGCGGAACAGCCGCATCGGCACCATCGGGTCGCGGGTGCGCTGCTCGCAGACGACGAAGGCCACCGCCAGCACCAAGCCGGCCGCCAGGGGCGCGACGACTGAAGGGCTCGCCCAACCCGCGCCGTTGCCGCGCATCAGCCCCCATACGACGCCAAGCGCAGCGCCTGTCACCAGCACAAGGCCCGTGATGTCGAGCGCACTCGCCGCTCCGACGCTCTCCGGGATGCGCCGGCGGAGGAGGAGAATCACAAGGCCGATCGGGATGTTGATCCAGAAGATCCACGGCCACGCCAGGCCCTCGGCGACCCCACCCCCCACAACCGGGCCGGCAATGAGCGCGAGCCCGGTCACGCCGCTGAACATGCCGAGCGCCTTGCCGCGCTCTTGCGGCGGGAAGGCCGCACTCAACAGCGTCATCGCCACAGGCATCACGAGCGCCGCGCCGGCCCCCTGGACGGCGCGCGCGGCGATCAGCCAGCCGGCGCCGTCGGCCAGCGCGCAGGCGGCCGACGCCGCGACGAACAGGGCGAGGCCCGCGGCGAACACGCGGCGGCGGCCGAAGCGGTCGCCGAGTGCGGCGCCGGTCAATAACAGCACAGCGAAGCTCAGGTTGTAGGCGTTCACCACCCACTCCAGCGCCTCGATCGAGGCGCTGAGGTCGACGCGGATCGTGCTCAAGGCGGTCGTGACCACCAGGGCGTCGAGCGCCATCATAAACGACGCCACCGACGTGAGTGCGAGCACCCAGGATTTCGCCGCCATTTGGTTTACTTGCGTCATGATCGTGCCCTCGCGGTTATGCCGGCCATGCGGCCCTGTCGCGAGGCAGAGACGAACCGGGAGGACCAAAGGATTCTCTTAAAAAATCTTTTCCCGGCCGAATCCTTCGGCCGCGCCCGGACGTCAAAGCTTGAGCAGATGGCGTGCGGACGGCCTGACCCGCAGGCGACCGCGATACGCGGGCTTCGGCCATGTTGAGCCATTTCTTCGGAGTCATGGCCGGGCTTGTCCCGGCCATCCACGCCTTGCTTGCTGAAGGTCGGCAAGAAAGACGTGGATGCCCGCGACAAGCGCGGGCATGACGCCGGAGCGCCGTTGACCACATTGCCGCGCGGATGGCGGGACCGCGGCGGAAGGAGTATTCCGATGAAACGAACGCTGATACGCTATAAGACGAAGCCGGATCAGGCGCAGGAGAACCAGCGCCTGATCGAGGGCGTGTTTGCGGAATTGGAGGCCAAATCGCCGGACGGCGTCCGCTATCTGGTGTTGCGGCTTGAGGACGGCACGTTCGTTCATTTCGTTGCCGTCGATCCAAAGGTGGCCGTCATCTCCATTCCCGAGCTGGAGGCGTTTCGGCTCTTCCAAAGCGGTCACAAAGAGCGCTGCATCGAGCCGCCGCAATCGGGCGTCGCAACCATCGTCGGCAACTATCGGATGCTTGGGTAGAACCATGAGACGGCGAGCTCGCCGCCGCCCTGAGGCAAGATGAGCGGACAAGTTCCCGACGCCACCGCGGCCCGCGAGGCTTTCGACCGTCTGCTGCGCGAGTTGCGGCCGAAGCTGCATCGCTACTGCGCGCGCATGACCGGCTCGGTCGTGGATGGCGAGGACGTGGTTCAGGAAGCGCTCGTAAAAGCGATCGAGGCCTGGGCCGACGCCGGGCCGCTCACCCATCCTGAGAGCTGGCTGTTTCGCATCGCGCACAACGCGGCCATGGATTTCCTGCGCCGCCGCGCCCGACAGAACGCCATTCGCTCTGACGAGGATCCGGACATGGTCATCGATCCTGCCGCCCCTGTGGATGATCGTCAGATCGCGGCCGCGAGCCTGCGCACCTTCATGCGCCTGCCGGTGGCGCAGCGCTCAAGCATCATTCTCATGGACGTGCTCGGCTATTCGCTCGACGAGATCGGCGCCGTCATGGACTTAACCATTCCGGCGGTGAAGGCTGCCCTGCATCGCGGCCGTGCGCGTCTTCGCGAGATCGCGAAGGAGCCTGACGACACGGCGGTTCCCGCCTTGGCGGAAAGAGAGCGCTGGCGTCTCGCCGCTTACGTCGATCGCTTCAACGCCCGCGACTTTGACGCCGTCCGCAACATGCTCGCCGACGACGTGCGGCTCGACCTCGTCGCCAAGCTTCGATTGAGCGGCCGCAGCGAAGTCGGCAACTACTTTGGCAACTATTCCCGCATCGCGGATTGGCGTCTTGTTCCGGGACTCGTGGACCGGCGCCCGGCTGCGCTTGTGTTCGATCCCGGCGATTCGTCAGGACGACCGACGTATTTCGTTCTGCTGGAGTGGGGCGGCGACGGACTCGTCAATATCCGGGATTTTCGGTTCGCCCGCTACGCGATCGAGGGCGCGGAGTTGCTTGTGCTTGGTTGAATGGATTGGCGCCTTCAGGCCGCTGCCCGCTTCATCGCACGCCGCGCCTGCTTGGGCGGTGGAATAAGAAGATCGGCCGGCACCTGGAAGCGGGCACGCAACCGCTGCACCATCGCCATGCTCAACTCCTTCTTGCCCCGCAGTATCTCGCTGACCCGGCTCGGCGTTCCAAGAATTGGGACCATGTCCGCCCGCGTGAGCCCATGCTGGTCCATAAGGTGCCGGATCAGTTCCGCCGTGCTCGGCGGTCGGCGAGGCCACCTGCTCTCCTCATAGGCAGCGATCAGACGTGCCTGCGCCTGGAGGCGTGCGACATCGGCCGGATCGTCCGAGTCCCATAGCCGATTAACGAGGGTGCGGGCGCGAGCAAGTTCCGCATCGCTATCGATCACAATCAGGGTTGCATCCATCACACGGTCTCCGCATCAATCCTGTCGTACTCGGCATGGTTTCCGAAGAACCGGATCGCCAGAACTCCTGCCCGATACTGGACGGCTGCTACCAGGCGGTAGTCATTGCCCTTGATGTTGAATACGACCCGGCCGGCCTTGAGAATGCTCACTTTCGGGTACGAAGCCGTCACATCCTCCGGATTGCGCCAATTGGCGCGGGTCACAATGTCGAGCCACGCTTGATATTGCGACCGCGCGGCTTTGATCCCCTTGTGCGCGGCATGGTCGGCCAGATAGTTCTCGACCACATCCGTGCCGGTGACGATCATCAGTCAAGTATGGCACGGATTTCCAAAAATTGGAAGGGCGCTCCTCGCGCCGGCCTCGGACGAGCGCTCCGTCTACACGCGGTCCAACGTATCTACGCATACGCCGCGACGCGGGAGGAAGTGGCTCGCATCCACGTTTGGGTACGTTTAGCGCTTTGCGAGTTGCTTGCTACCGCATGGGTGAGTGGTGTTGCGGAAGGCCCGTCTCTCAACTGCAGGCAATTAAATTAAGGGGTGTGCGCCCGAAATGACTCGGCATGTGATGCGAATTTCCAAATCGCTGAATTAGGCCTTCGACCTTTGGCCCGCCCGAGTGCGAGTGCCACTCTCGACATTGCGGCGCCGGCGCGGGCGCCTTGGCGCGCCAAAGCAAATTTGCTCAGGCCTGCGAGCAACGCCTGCGCCCGGCTTAGGCGGCCCGGTGATCCACTTCGGCCTCGTGGATCCGTCGATAGTCATCACTCCCTGGCTCCTGCGACGGATCGTCCGCTGGGTGTCAGGTTGCGGGATTACACTCAAAACTGATGGCCATACCCGGATAAGATGTTTATTTATGATTTCGGTGCACCATCCTGTCTGGAGCTGCCATGTTACCTGACCCAAAGCGCGTTTTGGCCACCCGACAGCTCACCCCGAAGGGGCCTTCCGTGCCGTCGGCTGGTGGGGTGGCCGTCCAGGGGGTTCGCGGCACCTACAGGATTTTGAGGACCGACGAAGTTGATGCCAAGGATGATGCGTTAACTGTTGAGGAGCGCAACAACATTGCAGCCAGTGCCGTGGCGGCAGCGACTCGGTCAACTGGGGACGAATTTGCCGGTACGGCGCGTAAGGTGGCCAAACTCTCGATTTCCACGGGCGCAGCCTCAAATTTTGACGATGTTAGAGATCTGATTGAGACGTTGCCGTCCAAGCGCGCTATGGTCCGTCACAGTCCTCCCATCACAACGCGGAGTGATTCAGATCGTGTGGTAGAGGAGGAACGGAATGTTGGCGTCACTGCATTCCTCTACGCGGCGAGCCGCGAAAACGATAACGATTTTCATCTGATTGTTGGCCGCGATCCGGCTGCTGACCCGCCAATGTATATGACAATGGAAATCTCAGGACTGCCCCTGACAAGCAATCCAAACTTCACGCGCCTGCGGGAGGTGCGCGACGCGTACAAGGCATTTTTTGGCGATCACCTGCCGGGCGCATCCTATGATTTTTACGACCCACCCATTCCGATCAAAGTCGAGGGTTCGCTTTTTTTTGACATGAGCCATGCAACTGGCCGAAGTCCCGGCCCGCCGACTTTGCACGACGATATGCCGGTTATCTGGGAAGTTCACCCTATATCAAAAATCGAATTCGAACCGTAAATGACCGTCGCAGGCAGCAAAACCAGACGGGGTACCGGCCGTCAACCTAACAAGACGGGAAGGCGGACGAAGCGCCCTGGTCTGCCCCCGCAGTCGTCCGTATTATCCGAGGAGACCTTCATATCGCCGCGCAATAAACAGTATCGCATCCTCAAGACGTCTGAACGTGACTCCTATGATGAACCCGATCCGGCGGCCAAGCCAAAACGTCGATGATCGACCGAGCGCTCAGCTCGCTGCCATCGCACCAGGTGCCGTATGCCCGTATAGAAAACCGCTTGCTACCCTACTTTGACGCGCTCACCTTTGGCAAGCTGCAGAGTAATCTGCCGGCCTGCAAAAGGCGCGAGCGGTCGCCCGGAACGCATCACCCGATCGACCTCGACTACGGCTGCCCGTTCCGTGTCTGCGATTCCAGCCAGGTTTGCTGCCTTAAGTTTGTCCGCTGACAATGCTCGCCTCAGCGTCGAATGGCGCGATGTCGAATTTCCGCACACCACGGCCTCGAACGCTTTCACGAATCCTTTTGCCTTATTTTGAACAGCACACGAATGCGTTCATTGACAACGCACATCCGCACCACCGCCGCAGCTCCCACGATAATGCATGTCAGTACGATCGCGGCTTCCGCGGTTCCATCTCCGCCGTCGAGGTTCAAGCCAAACAGTCTCTCCAGCCAATCCATTGCGGCACCTCCGAATATGCCAACTTATAGGCTAGGCTATCCGCGTTTGCAACCAGATCGTCACAGCGAGCGGCCCGGGTCGGCGGTCTGGTGCGCGTCGTTGCAGCGCCGGCAGCGTTCTGCGAAACTTCGCGTCCCCACAGACCTGGATGTTGGCGTCGGCGACACTGGGCAGGCACGACAGCGGGCAGAAATTGATGCATGCGGCCCCTACGGAGGGTGAACATGGCCGAATGGTTTGTCGCCAAGGCCGACGAGCTGTCGGACGGCGACCGGCGGATCGTCACCGCCGGGCCCCATGAGATCGGGGTGTTCTTCAAGGACGGCGCCTTCTATGCCTACAGCAACTACTGCCTGCATGCGGGCGGGCCGGCCTGCGAAGGACTGCTCATCAACCGGGTGGTCGATCTCATCGCCGCCGACCGCACTTATCACGGCCAGTCGTTCAGCGACGAGATGCATTTCGTGTGCCCATGGCACGGCTACGAATACGAGCTCAAGACCGGCGAATGCGTCGGTGACCGCAAGCTCAAGCTGCGCAAATACGAAGTGGTGCGGCGAGGCGAAGATATTTTCGTCGTGGCGTAGCGTATGATCCCGAAAAGTTGCAGACTTTTCGGACAAGATCATGCGCAAAATCAAAGAGAACGCCCATGGACATGCCCCGCTCGGAAGTCCGCGACCTGCGGTTCGACCAGTTCTCGGTCACCAAGCATCTGGAGCACGCCTCCGCGCAGGCGCGGGCGCGCAACTACCAGGATTTCCTGATCGTCGATGTCGATTCCCACCACTACGAAAACGAGTCCTACAAGGACCTGTTCCAATACATCGACAATCCGGTGATCCGCCGCGCCGCGATCGAATCGACCAAGCGTCCCGGCCGCTCCTCGATGATGAATTCCCAGGTCGGCTATCAGGACACCGGCGGCCGCATCACGCGCCACGACTTGCGCAAATACGAAAAGGTGCCCCCCGGCACCCATCGCGATATCGCCATGACCAAGCTGTGGATGGACGCGATGGGCGTCGACTATGCCTGCCTGTTTCCGACCCCGATGCTGTTTCTCGGCCTCCACCCCCAGGTCGAAGTCGAGGTCGCGATGGCGCAAGGCTACAACCGCTGGCTCTGCGAGCGCATCCTCAGCCCCGACCCGCGGCTGATCTCCATGCTCTATCTGCCGTTCAACGACCCGGAAGCGGCCTACCGGACCGTGAAGGAGTTCGGCGACCGCAAGGGCGTGGTCGGGTTCATGGTGACGTCGCCGCGCTATAAGCCGGTGCACGACAATGCCTATATCAAGACCTACGCGCTCCTGGAGGAAATGGGAAAGCCGATTTCCTTCCACGCCGCCTACAATTGGAACGACCAGGCGCTGGCGATGACCAACCGCTTCATCTCGGTCCATGCGCTGGGCTTCATCTGGTTCAACATGGTCCACATGACCAACTGGGTGATCAACGGCCTGCCGGAGCGCTTCCCCAAGCTCAAGGTGATGTGGATCGAAAGCGGCCTCACCTGGGCCTACAGCCTGATGCAGCGACTCGATCACTCCTACATGATGCGCACCTCTGACTGCCCGTCGCTCAAGCGCAAACCGAGCGAATACATGCGCGAGATGTTCTACTCGACCCAGCCGATGGAGAAGCCCGACGATTCGTCGATCCTGGAAGCGACCTTCCGGATGATCAATGCCGAGACCCAGCTCGTGTGGTCATCGGACTATCCGCACTGGGATTTCGACCTGCCGAGCGTGATCTACGATTTGCCATTTTTGAAGGAGGGGGCCAAGCGCAATATCCTCGGCGGCAACGCGGCGCGGCTGTTCGGGCTTGATCCGAAGCCGGTGAAGAAGATTCCGTGATCGCAACGCGGGCGACGGGCTAGAGCAGATTTCGGTATGGTTGAATCAAAGATGTTGCGCGCCGCCCTTCACCTCTCCCCGGAAGGGAGAGGTCGGATCGCGCTTGCGCGATCCGGGTGAGGGGGAAACGGCCTAGCAATAGGCTCCGCTGCCCCCTCACCCGGAATGTGCGCGCAGCGCGCCCATTCCGACCTCTCCCCTTCGGGGAGAGGTGAAGAGGCAGTGCCGCCGCGCCGCCATCGGCTCATTGGCACACGTCGATCTCGGGCATGTCGTCGGGATATCCCGCGAGGCGCATTTCGTCGCGCGTCAGTTTCGACAAGCTGGCCAGGCGGGTGCAGACTTCTGCGACGAGGCCTTTGACCGGCATCGTCTGGATATGAGCGTCCCAGATGCGCGCGGTCTTGTCGTCTGACGCCGTGACGATGCGCGTCCCGTCGGGGCTGAAGCCGGCGGAGAGAAGGGGACCGTCATGGCCGCGCAGGACCGCGATCTCCTCGACCGTCCCGGCATCCCAAATGCGGGCGGTCTTGCCCGACGCCGTGACGATGCGCGACCCGTCCGGGCTGAAGGCGGCGGACCCCACGGAGTTGTTGTGGCCGCGCAGGACCGCGATCTCCTTGGCGGTGGCGGCGTCCCAGACGCGAGCGGTCTTGTCCTGTGACGCCGTAACGATGCGCGACCCGTCCGGGCTGAAGGCGGCGGACTGCACAACGTCGTCATGGCCGCGCAGGACCGCGATCTCCTTGGAGGTCGCGGCATCCCAGATGCGAGCGGTCTTGTCCCCTGACGCCGTGACGATACGCGTCCCGTCGGCGCTGAAGACAGCGGAATTCACCCAGCCGTCATGGCCGCGCAGGACCGCGATCTCCTTGGCGGTCGCGGCGTTCCAGATGCGGGCGGTCCTGTCAGCTGACGCCGTGACGATGCGCGTCCCGTCCGGGCTGAAGGCGGCGGACCACAACCAGTTGTGATGGCGCAGGACTGCGATCTCCTTGGCTGTTGCGGCGTCCCAGATGCGCGCGGTCATGTCCTCTGACGCCGTGACGATGCGCGTCCCGTCGGCGCTGAAGACGGCGGAATACACCCGGTTGTCATGGCCGCGCAGGACCGCGATCTCCTTGGAGGTCGCGGCGTCCCACAGACGGGCGGTAGTGTCCGATGACACCGTGACGATGCGTGTCCCGTCGCGGCTGAAGGCGGCGGACTGCACGGCGTCGTTATGGCCGCGTAGGACTGCGATCTCCTTGGCACTCGCCGCGTCCCAGACGCGGGCGGTCCTGTCATCTGACGCCGTGACGATGCGCGTCCCGTCGGGGCTGAAGGCGGCGGAAGTCACGTCACTCGTATGCCCGCGCAGGACCGCGATCTCCTTGGCGCTCGCGGCGTCCCAGATGCGGGCGGTCCTGTCCCATGACGCCGTGACGATGCGCGACCCGTCGGGGCTGAAGGCGGCGGAATTCACCCAGCCGTCATGGCCGTGCAGGACCGCGATCTCCTTGGCGGTCGCGGCGTTCCAGATGCGGGCGGTCCCGTCAACTGACGCCGTGACGATGCGCGTCCCGTCGGCGCTGAAGGCGGCAGAATTCACAAAGTGGTCATGGCTGCGCAGGACCGCGATCTCCTTACCGGTCGCGGCGTCCCAGACGCGGGCGGTCTTGTCCGATGACGCCGTAACGATGCGCGTCCCGTCGGCGCTGAAGGCGGCGGAATGCATGTAGTTGTCATGGCGCAGGACGGCGACCTCCTTGCTGGTGGCGGCGTCCCAGACACGGGCGGTCCCGTCATCTGACGCCGTGACGATACGCCTCCCGTCAGGGCTGAAGGCGGCCGAACGCACGATGTTGTCATGTCCGCGCAGGACCGCAATCACCTTACCGGTCGCGGCGTCCCAGATGCGAGCGGTCTTGTCATCTGACGCTGTGACGATGCGCGTCCCGTCGGGGCTGAAGGCGGCGGATCTCAAGGTGTCGTCATGGCCAACGAGAACGAAACGCCAACTTACCTGGGAAATAGCAACGGCAAGGGCGGCAGCGGCCGCTGAGGTTTTGACGACATCCCAGGGCAACGCAAGGTCGATGCGCATACCACGCGATGCCAACCTCAGCGCGCTATCAAGTTCTCCGCGCAGCAGCTTTGTTCCGGAAAGCTCAGCGAGAATGTTGGCTTGTGCGTGGTTAAGTTCGACCTGCCGTTTGTTGAGCGAGTCCATTAACGCGGCATTGCTCGCTTGCTCCTTGGAAACAATGGCTCGCGCTTCGTCAAGGTCAACCTGTCGTCTGTTAAGCGAATCCGTTAATGCAGCGTTATTTGCTTGTTCCTTCGAAACATTGGCTCGCGCTTCGTCAAGCTGTTGTTTGCTCTCTGCAAGCGCTACTTCTTTCGTGCCCAGTTGTTGTGCCTTGTCCCACTGCAAATATCCTACGACTGCGACTGCGATCAGTATCACCGCCCCCACCGCGGTAAGGGCCAAACGTGTAATCCGCCGCAGGCGCCTTTCGCGCGCCGAAGAAAGCGCAATGAACTCCTGGATATCAGCGATGGTGATGTCCCCAGGGTCTGCCAGCAACGTGCGCGCCCGCTCCAGCTGGAAGCCCGCAGGCAGCAGCAAATCCTCGCGTCGCCCTTGTTGCTCCCACTCCGCTTTGGCCTGCAGCACCGCGGCCCGCGCGCGCAGCTTCTCCCGGTTCGCATCGATCCACCCACGCAGGCGCGGCCACGTGCGGATCAGCGCCTCGTGGGCAACCTCGACCGTCGGCCGCGCCGCACGGTCCGATCCCGTCACCAACAGCCGCGTCCGCGGGCCGGCGAATTGCGCGACGATCCGGCGCTGCGCCGGTTCTGACGGCATCGCGGCACGGGCGCGGGTGTCCTCCTGGCCTTCGCCCGGCGTGACCAGCCGCAGGAAAAGCTGACGGGCGGCCTGCTGATCGTCGCCAGAAAGCGCCGCGAAGGTCCGCTCTGCGGTGTTGCGGATGGCTTCGCGCACGCCGCCCGAGCGCGCATAGGAATCCGCGGTGATGGTATTGCCTTGGCGCAGCGCCCAGCTTTCCTTGAGGGCGTACTGCAGCAGCGGCAGCATGCCCTCATCCTCGCCGGCCTCATCGAGGATGCGCCGCACGAGGTCCTGGGGATCGAAGGCCAGCCCGACCTTCTTCGCCGGCTCCACGATGGTGCTCTTGAGCTCGGAGCACGACATCGCCGCGAGCAGGACCTGCCGGGTCGGCAACAGCGCGCGGATCTCCGGATGCCCGATCAGGGGATCGTAGAAGTCGGCGCGCACGGTGCCGATGACTGTCACCGGTGCGGTTCGCGCCGCCGTCAGCAGCAAGTCGATGAAGCGAACCACATCGGTCGCGTGCTGGGCAGCCCCCTTCGTGTCGCTGCTCGGTGGCGCTTGCGCGTAGAGCTCCTCCCATTGGTCGACATAGAGCAACAGCCGGTCCGGCTTGCCTTCCGCCTGGTCCAGCTCTCGGCGGATCATGTGGGACAGCAACTCGGGGTCACCTGTCCTCAACGCGTCCGCTTCTTTGGTGATCTTGTTTGCGTATTCCGCGGCGCCCTCGTGGTCCGCGCGTGGATTGAAGGCCGCCGCCAAGGACCGCAGTGGGGTTGGCCCCGGCCGCAGGGACAGGACGTGCCAGAACCGGTCGCGCTCGCGCCGCAGGGCCGGCAGCAGGCCGGCATAGATGAGGGAAGACTTGCCGCTGCCCGACCGGCCGACCACCATCACGAACGGGTGCTCGCGGACCTTGCGCACCAGATGGCCGATCGGGCTCTCCGGCTCATCGACGCTGCCCCGACCGAAGAAGAATGCGGAGTCCTCCTCCCTGAAGGCGTCAAGCCCCCGATAGGGACAGATGGCTTCCCGGCCGGCCGCCGCCGGCCCGCCCCGGACGGCCGCCAGAAGCCGCTCCAGCACGTCCGGCGCATCGGACACTCTCGCAACGCGCGAGAAATCGATCCAGGTGAGGACCCGGAGAAAATCGAACGGACGATCGGTCGTGGTCTCGGGCAGCATCACCGGCACGACCGGGAAGGTCGGATCGCGGGTCTGGCGGATCAGGGCGAGATCGCGCTCGTATTGCTGGGTATTGCCAAGCCCGCGCGGTCCGATCAGCACGACCACAGCCTTGGCCGTATCGATGGCCTGCTCGAGCGCCCGAAGCCAGGGCAGACCCGCCGCCAGACTGCGGCGATCGAAGAACGACTTGAGCCCCTTGGCACGCAGAAACGAATCAATCTCCGCCGCGTGGCGCCCATCCGCGCGCGAGTAGCTGATGAAAACGTCGCAGGCTTCATTCCCCGCGGTCATGCCGGTGCCGCTCGCCGCTCAATCCACAGGTATCGAACAATAGGCGCTGAAATTCAGGCGGAGAAGTTACTCAACCATGTGTCTTTGGAAATAGCAATCGGACGCGAGGTACACGTGTTGATTTGCCGGGAGCTGGGGCAATTCCCGGCCCAACGAATAAATTCCCTGCCGGTCCATGGACGATTCCCTGCGCGAGCAAAACAAGTTCCCTGCTCGGGCGGGGCAGGGAATTTGCAGCACGGCTTTGAAATCGCATCGCGAATTACGCCGGGACGGCCGGAATCTGCCCCCAACGCAAAAAATTCGCTGCTAAATTCCCTGCCGCAGGGAATCCGAGGATCGGTCGATCCGGCGCTTAAAGCATTTTTCGATCAGGTTGACCTACCTCTATGCTGTCATCGCCCGGCTTGACCGGGCGATCTAGTAACCCCCGACCGGGGATACTGGATTGCCCGGTCAAGCCGGGCAATGACACCGGCGAGGTCAGCCTAATCAAAAAATGCTCTACCTGATCCTTCGATTAAAATTCAAATTTTGCAGACGCCGCACCAGGGAGGAACGGACCAATGAGAAGCGCCGCATGCATCGCCATTGTCGCCACGCTGGTCACCGGCGCCATGCCGGCGTCCGCCCAAACCTTCCCGACCCGCAGCCTCACCATCCTGGTGCCCTACGTCCCCGGCGGCCCGACCGATGCGGCGGCGCGCATCGTCGGCGAGCACATGGGGGCGACGCTTGGCCAGCATGTGCTGATCGAGAACGTCAGCGGCGGCAGCGGCAATATTGCGACGGCGCGCGTTGCCCGCGCGTCGCCCGACGGCCACACCTTGCTGCTCCATCAGCTGGCGATCGCCGCCAATGTTTCGCTATTCCCGAAAGCGCCGTTCGACGTGGAAAAGGACTTGACCGCCATCGGCCTCGTCAACACGAGCCCGATGATGATCGTGGGCCGCAACACGCTTGCGGCGAACGGGGCGGGCGAACTTGCCGCCTGGATGAAAGAGCCGGGCCGCCAGGTGACGTTCGGCCACGCAGGCGTCGGAACGCTGGCGCATCTCTGCGCGGTGCTGTTCGCCCAGGCGATCGGCGTCGCAGTCGATCTGATCCCCTACCGCGGAGGAACCCCGGCCATGGCCGACATCGTGGCCGGCCACGCGGACCTCTACTGCGCGACACCCACCAGCGCAGCGGAGCAGGTCCGTGCCGGCACCGCAAAGGGCTATGGCATCACGGCGCGAGACCGCATCGCATCGCTGCCCAACCTGCCGACGCTGATCGAGCAAGGATTTGCGATCGACCTGCAGCTCTGGCACGCCCTGTTCGCGCCGTCGGGCACGCCGCGGCCGATCATCGATCGCCTTAACGCGGCGCTGCGCCGCGCGTTGGCCGACCCGAAGGTGATTGCGAGCTTTGCGGTGAACGAAGTCGCCGTGTTTCCGCCTGCGCGGCAGTCACCCGAGGCTGCCGCAGACTTGGTGCACGCCGAGATCGTCCGCTGGGGCGACATCATCCGCGCCAACCGGATCGAGGCGACGCAATAGCCGGTCAGCCGACGCGTTCGCCAATGCCGGACATAGAACGCCAATCAAAAGTTTGCGAATCACTCCCATATCGTGGGATGTCCTGGGCGTTGGAAGCGACGATATCCGGCAGAATCGTAAGAACGCTTTCGTGATGACGTTGGTCCCGGTCCTCACTCCGCATGGCTTGCTGACCCTCAGGGAAACCGGGGACGCATCAGGATTAGACCGCGAGCGGGGCTCAAGCCTGGAGAAGGCATTTGCACGAGGCTCCGGTCACGGACTTCTGTGGCTCGGCGCCAACGAAGTCGGCACGGCTCTGCCTCCGGTGCTGTCGTATTGGCGGGAGCTTGGGACGCGATACGTGACGGCATTATGTGCTGTTCCCGGCATCGGTGAGAGCTTCAACAAGCCGCGCGTGGAGGCGCCTGCGGACGGTCAGCTGGACCAGATGGCCGCCGCCGTTCCGCCGATGGACGGCGCGGAATATGTGACGGCGGCGGTCTTGGCCGCTCTGTGGCGTGACATCGACGCGGCTTTCGATGCCGAACTGGCTGACGCCAGGCTTTCCGTCCAGGAGTTTCTCAAGAGCCGTCATCCGGCTTGGAACCTGGTCGGACGGGTGCATTTCAACCTCGCCGAAAACAGGAAGGACGAGGAGGCGCCGTTCGCGTTTCTTGCGACCTACACGACACGGCTTTCGGCCGAGGCCAAGGCGCAGCATTTGCCGCTCGGCAAAGCCTTGCAGGAGTACGCCGGGGCAAAGAACCGCGAGCGTCTGCTGTCGCTGCTGGTGCCGGTGCAGCGCGCCGCCGAACATTGTGCGTGGTTGAAACTCATGGTCGATGCGGGCGAGGTCTTTCACCCGCTGCGCTGGACCCCGCAGCAGGCGCTGCAATTCCTGAAAGATGCACCAGCACTTGAGAGCGCCGGGGTAGTGGTGCGCATGCCGGCGCAATGGCGGATGAACCGCCCGGCACGCCCGCAGGTCAAAGCGACGGTGGGCAGCAAGGCGCCGTCACATCTGGGGATGGAGTCGCTGCTGGATTTTCAGATGGAGGTCACGCTCGACGGAGAAAATCTATCGGCGGCCGAGATCAGGCGACTCCTGGCACAATCTGAAGGCTTAGCCCTGATCCGCGGCAAATGGGTCGAGGTCGATCATGGCCGGCTAAGCCGGGCGCTCGAACAATTCGAGGCCATCGAGCGGCGCGCGGCCACCGACGGTCTGTCATTCGGCGAAGCGATGCGCATGCTGGCGGGAGCCGGCATTACCGGAAATGAGGCCGCCGGAGCGGCTGACGTCGACTGGAGCGAGACCGTGGCGGGGCCCTGGCTGGCTGAAACGCTCGCCGCACTCCGTCGCCCCGACGGAAACGCGCGCTTCAATCTCGGCGGTTTGCTTCAGGGCGCACTGCGACCCTATCAGCAGGCGGGCGTGCAATGGCTTCATCTGCTCATCCGGCTGAGGCTTGGGGCCTGCCTTGCCGACGACATGGGGCTCGGCAAGACCATTCAAATCCTGTCGCTGCTGCTGGTGCTCAAGAACGAGGCCGGGGGCCAGCGCAAGCCGTGCCTGCTCGTGGCGCCTGCCTCGCTACTTGCCAATTGGGCTGCCGAGATCGCCCGATTTGCCCCGAGTCTCAAGGCCGTCACGATCCATCCTTCGGCGGCGCCGGGCGAGAAAATCGATGCAGACGACGGGGACAATCTGGCACACGTCGACCTCGTCATCACGACTTACGGATATCTCGCGCGCAAGCCGTCGCTCGTCGCCGCGCGGTGGCGGCTGGCCGTCCTCGATGAGGCGCAGGCCATCAAGAATCCGCAAGCCAAGCAGACCAAAATGGTCAAGCAGCTCCGGGCCGACGCCCGCATTGCCCTGACCGGCACGCCTATCGAGAACCGGCTCAGCGACTTATGGTCGATCTTCGATTTCATCAATCCCGGGCTGCTTGGGTCGTCAAAGCAGTTTTCATCCTTCGTGAAAAATCTCGCCGACCGCCCGCACAACCCCTTCGGTCCGCTGCGCGACCTGGTGCGCCCCTATATCTTGCGGCGTTTGAAGACCGACAAGAGCATCATTGCCGACCTGCCCGACAAGACCGAGGTAAAGGCCTTCTGCCCCTTAAGCCGCAAGCAGGCGGCGCTTTACCGTCGCGCGGTGGACGAACTGGCGCACCAGCTCGAAGACGTCGACGGCATGCAACGGCGAGGCATCGTGCTGGCCTTTCTCATGCGGCTGAAGCAGATCTGCAACCATCCCTCCCAGTGGCTGGGCGATGGCGCATGGGCCGAGGAGGACAGCGGCAAGCTCGCGCGTCTTCGCGACATTACAGAGGTGATTGCGGCGCGGCAGGAGAAAGTGCTGGTCTTCACTCAGTTCCGCGAGACGACGGCCCCGCTCGCGGCGTTCCTGGGCTCCGTGTTCGGGCGCGCCGGTCTCGTCCTGCACGGCGAAACGGAGGTCAAGAAGCGCAGGGAGCTGGTGCGCCGGTTCCAGGAGGACGACAACGTCCCATTCTTCGTGCTCTCGCTCAAGGCCGGCGGCGCCGGGCTCAACCTCACGGCGGCTTCGCATGTCATCCATTTCGACCGATGGTGGAACCCGGCTGTGGAAAACCAGGCTACTGACCGCGCCTTCCGAATCGGACAGACTAAGAATGTGCTTGTGCACAAGTTCATCTGCCGCGGCACCGTGGAAGACAAGATCGACCAGATGATCGAGTCGAAGAAAGAGCTTGCGGGGGATTTGCTGGGTGGCGGGGCTGAAGTCGTGCTGACCGAGATGAAGGATGACGAGTTGCTCAAGCTCGTGGCTCTCGATCTCAATGCAGCGATCAAAGAGGGGGACGGATGAGCTATTTTGGATGGCAGCCGTATGTGCCGGTGGCCGAGCGGCGGCGGCAGGCGGAACGCAAGCTGGCCAAGCTCAAGAAGAAGGGACAGTCCGTTGCGCCGGTAACGATCGAGGGTCGCACGATTGCCACGACATTCTGGGGCAAGTCGTGGTGCACCAACCTCGAACGCTACAGTGACTACGAGAACCGCATCCCACGTGGGCGCAGCTACGTACGCAATGGTTCCGTCGTCGACCTGCAAATCACGACGGGCGAGATCACCGCGATGGTCGCCGGTTCCTCGCTCTACAAAATCAACATCACCATTGCGCCGGTCAAGGCGGCGCGCTGGAAGGCCATTTGCCAGGATTGCGCCGGAACGATCGATTCGTTGGTCGAGCTGCTGCAAGGGCGCTTGGCCAAGGGCGTGATGGATCGCGTCTGTCGGGAGGGCGACGGCCTGTTTCCGTCGCCGACGGAGATCAAGCTGTCCTGCAGCTGCCCCGACTGGGCCGACATGTGCAAACATGTGGCGGCGGCGCTCTATGGCGTCGGCGCCAGGTTGGACCAGAAACCGCAACTTCTCTTCGTGCTCCGCGGCGTGGATGAAAATGAATTGATCGCCGGCGCCGGACAGGATCTGACGCTGACAAAAGCTGCGCCCAGCGCGGCGAAGATGCTCGACGACAGCGATGTCGCCGCCCTGTTCGGGTTGGAGATGGCCGAACCCGCCCGCTCCGATCCTCCGGCGCTCACCGCTTCAAAACCGCCCCGACAGCCCAAGACCGGAACGGCAGTGACGATGGCTGCGGGGAAAAAGGCATTGGCTCCGCCGAAAGACAAATCGCGCGTAACGCGGACCAGGTCCGGGCAGAAACCGATAACTACGGTCGGCGCCAAGAAAAGGCCCGCGCAACCGCGGCCTCTGCATTCTGCATAATGGTCTCGTGTAGGCTTGCGTGCCGGAAGCCGGGAATCCGGTGCGGGTCGGCGAACGCGGTGCCGCGTGCCCGCAATCATTTCCGTTCCCGAAGGTAGCCGCGGCTGTTCTGCGTGGCCCGGTGCAGCAGTCCGCCAAGGCGATTGCTGAAGTGAGTAGCCAGAGGTGCCTGAGCAAGTTTGCCTTGGCTCGCTAACCGATATGGCCGAGGCACGCCCAAACGTCAGCTCGGACCGCAAGCCGACGTTGCCGCCCCCGCCGACCGGTCGCAAGGGCCAAGAGCCGCCGTTGCTGTATCGCCCCAAAGCAACTCGTTCTGCTGGCCGCTGGGACTGTTCAGGAAATTCAACATGCGTCAGACGCTGAAAGAGGCGCCCGATGTTTGCCCCTCGGAGCATACAACTTATCGGCGAGCATTTAGGATGCTATAAGGCCCTATGCCCATGTGAAGGCGGTTAGGCGAGAAAGGAGGGCCGTCTGTCGAGCATTACCGCGACCGACCTTGCAGCTGCGCTCACGGGGGATCCCGAAACTCTCGATGTTCATTTGGCGCTGGTCGAGCGTGACGTCCTTATTGACGGTCACGCGGTTAAAATTCACTGCCACTGCCTCACAGTCGACGGTAACGGGCGTGTCCAGCCTCGCCGCCTGGCAGAGCTCATGCGCAACGCGGTGGCCGACTACGCGATACCACGTTCGCAACTCGCTAAGGCTAAGGCGCGCGACGCTAAATACAATAGCACGGAAGCGGTCGCCGCCCTGGTCGAGCAGGCGCGCCGCTCCTTCACCGATCTCGCAAGAACCGGCGAAGGCGGCGAGATGCTGCTGTTCCTCCTGGCCGAGCGCTTCCTCAAACTCCCGCAGATCCTCTGTAAGATGGACCTTAAAACGGATCCACGAATGCACTATCACGGAACCGACGGCGTCTACGCGGGCGTGACCGCCGAGGGCCTGCTGAAGCTCTACTGGGGCGAGTCAAAGATCTACAAGGATGCGAGCGCAGCTATCAATGCCTGCTTGAGCTCGCTCGCGCCATTCCTCGTCGAGCCTGAGCACGAGGAGGCAGAACGCGAGCGCGACCTAATCTTGCTCAGCGATAAGGCGGATTTGAGCGACCCCGTGCTGACCGCGGCGCTCAAGCGCTACTTTGACAAGAACTCGATCATGTCCAAGCGCGTGCAGTATTGTGGCGTCGCGCTCGTTGGATTCGATGCTCTCTTTTACCCCGGCGATCAGGTCAAGGCCATCGCTAACGAAATCGCCGAAGCCGCGCGAATGGGACTCGAAAGTTGGCGCGCAACTATTGGCGAGCGTCTGAAGACAGAGAAAATCGGACAGATCGAGATCCAGCTATTCTGCCTCCCGCTGCCCTCGGCCGATGATTTCCGCGCCGCCTTCCTCAAAGCGATGGGGCTGGCGCAATGAGCCTGATCGAATTGCAAAGCTGGCTGATCGACGAGGGGCTCCGTAACGATCTCGACCAACTCATCCGCTGCATGGTGGTTACCGAGCTTGACAACCTCGTTCCCGATTCCGGGGGCACGTCACCGGCAGCATTCGATTGGCCCCGACTGCTGCTCGCCGGCAGCATTCTCGCTCGATCTGACCGGAGAGCGCATCAAGAAGCGGCGCTCCGCATCGCCACTGCCGCGGTGACGCTATCGGGGAGCGACATAGTCAAGGACGCAGGTGCGGTCCTGCTTGGCAAGCTGTCGAACTTCCGCGCGGTCACGCTGGCGGGCGAGCGCCACCTGCTCACCGCCGATCTCGACGGCCGGCTCGGCATGGCGCTACGCATTGAGGCGCAGCGCCGGCAGATGGACAAGGCGATCCTGGTAGAGTCGAGCGGCCGCTGGCTCCAGGTCAACGAGTTCCAGCAGCGTTTTTGGAGTCACGCTGGCGATCACCACTGGCTCTCTGCGCCGGCGCCGACCGCGTCCGGGAAGACTTTCCTCGTGCTCCAGTGGCTCATCGATCGGATGCGGTCGAGCCAGGCGCAGGTGGCCGTCTATCTCGCGCCTACCCGCGCGCTCGTTGCTGAGATCGAAAGCAACCTCGTCTCGTTGCTCCGCACAAACAACGGCATTAATGTCTCGTCGCTCCCATTGCGGGAGAAGTACGACGCTGCGCAAGCCGGCGGGGACCGGCTTATCCTCGTGTTCACGCAGGAGCGGCTGCACCTGCTCGCCAATATGCTGGGCGATGCCGTCAGGGTCGATCTATTGATCGTCGACGAGGCGCACAAGATCGGCGATAAGCAGCGTGGTGTTATCCTCCAGGACGCGATCGAGCGCTCCATCCGTGCCAATCCCAACCTAAAGCTGGTATTTATTAGCCCGGCGACGCAGAATCCGGAGGAGCTTCTTGCTGACGCACCCGAAGGAGTGCATGCCTCGGCGATCGACAGCGACGCGCCCACTGTTCTTCATAACCTGATCGTGGCAGAGCAGGTGCCGCGCCGGCCCAAGCTTTGGAACCTGTCGGTCCGTCAGCACGAAGCGACGATGTCTGTGGGCGTGCTCCGGCTCGCCAGCTCGCCCGCCGGCTTGAGGAAACGGCTGGCGTTCATCGCCGCGGCGGCTGGTGCGCGCGGCGGGACGCTCGTCTACGCCAATGGTGCCGCGGAGTCCGAGGAGGTCGCTAACCTAATCAGTCAGCTACTTCCACCTATCGGCAACCCCGATGCCGAGCTCAGTGAGTTGGCCGACCTGGCCCGCAAAGGCGTCCACCCGCAATACAAGCTCGCGCCGCTGGTCGAGAGCGGTGTCGCCTTCCACTACGGCAATATGCCGTCGCTGATTCGGCTGGAGGTCGAACGGCTGTTCCGCTCGGGCAAGATTCGCTTTCTCGTCTGCACGTCGACCTTGATCGAGGGTGTCAATCTCTCGTGCCGCACCATCGTGTTGCGCGGACCGCGCAAGGGCATCGGCCAACCGATGGAAGCGCACGACTTTTGGAATCTCGCCGGCCGCGCCGGCCGATGGGGCAACGAGTTTCAGGGCAACATCATCTGCATCGATCCCCAGGACACCACTGCTTGGCCCCGCGGTATTCCGGGACGGGCGCGCTACCCGATCAAGCGCGAGAGCGACTCAGTCCTCGAACTCGGTAATGGCATGGCGGACTACTTGGACCGCCGCGCAACAACCGCCTTGTCCGAGCTCGATGGGTCCGAGCAGTTTGAGCAGGTCGGTTCCTACCTCCTCGCTACCTATCTGCGACTCGGCTCTATTGCGCAAACCGGCCTTGCCAAGCGCCACGATCCGGCAACCCTCGCCCGGCTGGATCAGAGCCTTGCTGCAATCGCCAGCCAGATCGAGATTGGTTCTGACATTGCCGTGCGTCACCCGGGAGTCAGTGCGCTCGGCCTGCAGCACCTGCTCGATGCGTTCCGCCGCTATGAAGGGGACATTGAGAATCTGCTCCCCGCAGCGGTCGACAGCCAGGACAGCTACGATCGCTTCGTGACTATTATGCGTCGGATTAATCAACACCTCTTTCCCGCCTTCGTGCCCGAGGGATTGATCCCGCTTCATGCGCTTATCGTCGTGCAATGGCTCAAGGGCTTCTCTTTGGCAGCGATGATCCGGCGGAACATCGACTACCACCGCAGTCGTGGCCGGCAGTACAGGTTGCCAATGCTGATCCGTCACACGATGGAACTTGTCGAGCAGATCGCGCGGTTTCATGCACCGAAATACTTATCGGCGTATATGGACATACTCAATTTGCATCTGCGCGCGATCGGACGGGATGACCTGATCGATCATGACGTCGATATCGGCACCCAACTCGAGTTCGGCGTTTCGTCGCGGACCCTGCTCTCGCTGATGGAGCTCGGTCTGTCGCGCATGAGCGCGGTCGCGCTCTATGAGAAGATCGCCCGCGACGACCTCAGCAAGGAAGACTGTCTAGCCTGGGTGGCGGAACGCGAGGCGCAGTTCGAGGGTATGGACATCCCGGCGATCATCCTTCGTGAAGTTCGCGCTAAACTCTTGCCCAACGATGGCGCGCAAACCGCGACGATGATGTCGTGAGCGGTTAGAGGAGTGTAGGATGGCCAGCAAGCCGATCACTCTTGGTTCTCTGCACTTCAGAAAGAAGGGCGATGCTGCCGCTCACTTGAAGGCTCTGCTCCACAAATATGACGTCGGCGACAAGGTGAGCGCAGATGACGCAGAGGTGTTGCGCGCCGCGCTCGCGCTCCATCCCGATGCGGAAGCTAAAGTGGGCTGCGGCATCACCCATTTCAGCGTGCGGAGCGCCGACTTCGGAACAAAGTGCTTTTGGGTGAACCGCAGCGACGGAAGCACCGAGAAGTTCTCCTACACGGCGTGCATCTATGGCTGAGGAGCTATCCCCTGCTCATTCACTCTCGTCGCTGATCATTGCTCCGGGTTGATGACTGGCGACGCATTTCGCGCCTGGGCCGAGCAGCTGCCCGGACGGCGTTCGGCGGCAGCACGAGCCTATTTGGCTACCCGAAAGCGACCTCTCGGAGGTCCGCTGCGGGTCAGACACCGACCTCGCCGTGGTGACTTGTCATCCGCTTTTTCCATATGCTGACGTTCGTAGCGGATCCTGGCTTCTGAATTTCCGCACCGATCGATGGTCGCCGGGTTAACCCCTCTTTAACCGAGTTAACCCCCCCTTAAGCCGTCGCCATTAGCTTCAACGAACCCCCGCGTATCGCCGGCCTGAGGGACGCCGCTTGATTCGGGGCGGATCGGCGGGAGCGCGGGTGGGCAAGCGTCGCGACACAACCTCCAAACGTGCCGCGCTTGAAGTCCGGCTCACGGCGGACGATCGCACCGCTGCGCCGATCGACGGGCGCCGCCACCGCTGGGCGGAGGCGCGCGATGACCGGGGTCACGCAAGCCGCACTCTGCGCGGCAGCGGCCGCAGCGCAGCCGCGGCCCCGCACAAGACCAAAGCGGACAGGGGCTTCCGGCTCACCCGCCTGATCTACTGGGGCATTGTGCTGGCCCTGTGGTCCGTTATCGGGTTGGCCGGCGTGTTCGCCTGGGTCGGGTTCCATCTGCCGCCGATCCAATCGCTGGCAATTCCGAAGCGCCCGCCGACCATCGAGATCAGCACCAACGACGGCCGCATCTTCGCGACCCGCGGCGAGATGGGCGGTGCTGCCGTCCCGATCAATGAAATGCCGGCCTACCTGCCCAAGGCCTTCATCGCCATCGAGGACCGGCGGTTCTACGACCATCACGGCATCGATCCGATGGGGCTCTTGCGCGCCATGCTCGCCAACGCGCTCCATCGCAGCATCTCCCAAGGCGGTTCGACCATTACGCAGCAGCTCGCCAAGAACCTGTTCCTGTCACGCAATCGCGCCATCATGCGCAAGCTGCAGGAGATCGTGCTGGCACTGTGGCTGGAGCATAAGTTCACCAAAACCGAGATCCTGGAGCATTATCTCAACCGGGTCTATTTCGGCGCCGGCGCCTACGGGGTCGAGGCGGCGGCGCAACGCTATTTCGGCAAGTCGGCGCGGCAGGTCACGCTGAGCGAGGCCGCCCTGCTGGCCGGGCTCGTCAAATCGCCATCGCGGCTCACTCCGACCAAGAACTACGATGGCGCGGAGCGCCGCGCCCAGCGCGTGCTCGCGGCGATGTCCGACGCCGGCCTTCTCAAGGCGGAAATCGCCCAAGCCGCTATGGCGTTGGGCCCCACCATCGTCAGGGCCAGCGGGGGCGGCTCATCGAACTATGTCGCCGACTGGGTGATGGATGTGCTCAACGATCTCCTCGGCCTCGTCGAGGAGGACATCGTCGTCGACACCACCATCGATGTCGCCTTTCAGGCCGCGGCCGAAAAGGCGCTGCTTGATCAACTGACGCAGAAGGGCCAGCGATTCGGGGTGGAACAGGGCGCGCTCGTGGCGATGACGCCGGACGGCGCGGTGCGGGCGCTGGTCGGCGGGCGCAACTATGCGGAAAACCAGTTCAATCGTGCCGTGGCGGCGAGGCGCCAGCCGGGCTCGACATTCAAGCCGTTCGTGTATCTCACGGCGCTCGAACGCGGTCTGACGCCGGAGTCCGTGCGGGACGACCGGCCGATCGAACTCAAGGGCTGGCGGCCCGAAAACTTCAATCGCGAATACTTCGGGCCGGTCACGCTGACCCAGGGGCTCGCCAATTCGCTCAATTCGGTCTCGGTACGCCTCACATTGGAACTCGGACCGGCCGCCGTGGTGCGCACGGCGCACCGGGTCGGCATCACCTCGAAGCTTGAGGCGAATCCTTCGATCGCACTCGGCACGTCCGAAGTCTCGGTGCTTGAACTCGTGTCCGCCTACGCACCGTTCGCCAATGGCGGCCTTGCCGCCACCCCGTACGTGGTGGAGCGGGTGCGCACCGCACATGGCGGCAAGACGCTATACATGCGTAACAAAAATACGCCCGCCCGCGTCATCGATGTGCACTACGTCTCCATGATGAATGCCATGATGCACGAGACGGTCACGAGCGGCACCGCCCGGCGGGCGGATTTGCCCGGCTGGCCGGTCGCCGGCAAGACCGGCACCAGTCAGGATTTCCGCGACGCCTGGTTCGTCGGCTTCACGAGCCAGCTCGTGACCGGCGTCTGGCTCGGCAACGACGACAACACGCCGACGAAGAAGATCACCGGCGGCGGATTGCCGCTCGAGGTCTGGAGCCAGTTCATGAAAGCCGCTCACCGCGGCAGGCTGCCGTCCGATCTGCCGGGAGATGCCATTGCGGCGATCCCACTTCCGGGGATGAGCGTCCCGATCCCACCGGCCGGCGTTTCGGGCGGGCGCGGACGCCCCGCCGACGGCGCTCCCCCGCTCGCGGGGGACGGTAGGGTGGGGGTTTTCGACCGCCTGTTTTCGCGGCGCTGAAGCGCTCACTTGAAGCGCTCACTTCGCGCGGTACGCGCCCCGTTTGAGGCGTTGCGCGCCTACCCGGCCCTCCGCTGCTCGCGGGGAAGGGTAGGGTGGAGGCAAGGCCCGGCGTGGCTTTGCGGCGCCGAAACTGTCGCGCGCCATGCCGTAGCGATGCAGGTCGGTGCCGCGGACGTCGAGCCAGGCCTTGGCGCGCTCCATGTCAGGACAGATGCGGCCGAGCAGGCGCCAAAACCGCACCGAGTGGTTCATTTCCAGGAGGTGGGCAACTTCGTGGGCGGCTAGGTATTCGAGCACAAAACGCGGCGCCAACACCAGTCGCCACGAAAACGACAACGCGCCGCTGGTCGAGCACGAGCCCCACCGGCTCACCTGGTCACGGATCGAAATCCGTCGCACCGTGACGCCAAGACGATCCGCGTAACGCGAGACCGCAGCTTCAAGGTCGCGCTTGGCCTCGCGCTTGAGATAGTCGGTGATCCGCCGGGCAACATGTGCGGCATGGCCCGAAACGCAGAGTAGCCGCCGGCCGTCACGGTCGATTTCCGTCCATACGGTGCCGCGTGCGCTGCGCCGGTGCGTGATCGCATGGACGACGCCGCGCAAGGGAATTTCGATGCCGTGTTCGAACGGCGCCGGCCGCGGCAGCCGGTCGAGCCGCGCCGCGATCCAGGCGCCGTGCCTTTCGGCGAACTCACGGGCCTCTCGAAAGCTGCCGCGCGGCGGCATGGTGAGAATGGCTTCGCGCGTGACAGCGACGACGCGCAGCGTATAGCGGCGGGCTTGGCGATGACGACGCAGGCGAACCAGATGGACAGCGCCGTCGCAAACGACCTCAATGGCCTGCGGTTCGGTCGGACGACGGTAAAGCAGTGCACGCAAAGTCATGGACGAGAATTCCGGGAGGACCGAGCTGGCGCGATAGTGGCATATTCGCTGGGTTGGCAAGGCATATTCTTTTTGGTCTCAGAATCCACATCATCTTGCGACCAAATTGCAGTCGATCGCAAGCTATGGTGGCATATTACGATGAACGCTGATTCATTTTATCGGGATTAGCCCGGACGCCGCGCCAATCAAAATAGCCTAATAATTTCAGATGCTTGACGGCCGATCAGCGAATTTTATAATCGCCTTGCAAAATCGTCTGAGTTACGCATCGCCGCGGAGAATCAAGCCTCCACTGGCTCGCCCGGACCCGAGCCGTCGAAGATGCGCGACGCGATCGACCGGATCTGGTGCTAATTGGGGTCGCGACGTGTCGCCCGCTTGGCTCCGATTGACGTGACTTTGTGGCCGGCACGGCGAAAGTCATTCGTCAGCACGAAGTCGGCGATGCGAGGCGCAATTTCGGCACGGAAACGCGATCCGTTGAACACGCCATAATGGCCGACGCCGGGCTGCTGCCAATGCGCTTTGAGCGTGTCGGGAAGGCTCTCAAGCAGCTGATGCGCCGCCTTAGTCTGGCCAAGCCCGGAAATGTCGTCGTTTTCGCCTTCCACGGTCATCAGCGCGACCCGTCTGATCTTTGACAGATCCACCCGGCGGCCCCGATGGGTCATGGTGCCCGTGGGCAAGGCGTGACGGACGAACACGGTCTCGACGGTTTGCAGATAGTACTCGGCCGCAAGGTCCATCACGGCGAGATATTCATCATAGAATTCACGGTGCTTCTGGGCCGAGTCGCCGTCGCCCTGAATCAGATGGTGAAACAGGTTGCGGTGCGCCTCGATGTGACGATCGAGATTCATGGTGACGAAGCCGTGCAGCTGCAAAAATCCCGGATATACGTCACGCATCATACCGGGATGAGGAAACGGCACCTTGGTGATGACGTTGCGCCGGAACCAATCAGTGCCGCGGGCTTCCGCCAAGGCATTGACGCCGGTCGGGTTGACGCGCGTGTCGACCGGGCCGCCCATCAGCACCATGGAATGGGGGACATGAGGATCCTCGACCGCCTCCATGCGGGCGACCGCAGCGAGCACCGGCACCGAGGGTTGGCAGACCGCAATGACGTGAACGTTGCCGCGGAGAAAATGCAGGATTGAGATGACGTAATCGATGTAATCGTCGAGGTCGAACGGTCCTTCGATGACCGGGACCATGCGCGCATCGGTCCAGTCGGTGATGTAGACATCGTGACTGGGCAAGAATGCCTCGACGGTGCCGCGCAGCAAGGTTGCATAGTGGCCGGACATCGGCGCCACGATCAGCAAGCGGGGCTGCGGCCGCAGCGGCGCTTGCTCGAAGACTCTCGCGAAGTGCAGCAGGCGACAAAACGGCCGCTCCCAAAGCGTTTCGACATTAACGGATACCCGTTCGCCGCCGACCAGCGTGTTCCGAATGTCCCATTCAGGCCGACCGTAGCGCCGGGTGGAGCGCTCGAATACCTCGCAGGCCGCCGCAACCGATTTGCCGAAGGTCGTAATCGCCAGCGGGTTGAGCGGGTTGCGGAATAGAAGCTTGGTGGCGTCGGCGAACGCCCGCGACGGATTGAGCGCCGCCAGGCTCATTTCGTAGAACCAATACATAGGTGCGGAAATCAGGAGCCCGCCCTCACCGGGCACCCTCGGAGCACCTCCAAATTCACCAATCGCCATACTGATCCCTCACGCCCGCTGCATTGCAGCATATGGCGAACGGTCACATTTATTTCAACAAAGAAGTTTTCGTGAACCCCCTCCCTACCTGGGACCGCGGTCTCGCCCGCAACAGACTGGGGCACGATCGCGGCGGGCGGGACGCCCGCGGTCCCAAGGAGGGACGGAGCGCGTCACTCCCCGGTCTGCATCAACGAGCCGTGACGCCGGGCTGCTCTCAGCAACAGCATGAAGCCCGCTACGCCAGCCGCGAACAGGACCATATTCATAAAAAAGGCCTCGACCATCAGATCAGCCCGAAATTGATGGTCGATGAGCAGCGCGCGCATGCCCTCGAACACGTAGGTCGGCGGCAGCGACCACGCCACGACTTGCAGCCAAGGCGGCAACACCGCAGCGGGGTAATACACGCAGGTCAGCGGCATCAGCAGGAACATGACAGTCCAAGCGAGGTTTTCGGCCCCGAGGCCGTTGCGCATGATCACGCCGGACACGAAGATGCCGACCGCCCAGCCGGTCAGAATGAGATTGAGAAAGAACGCCGCCAGCGCGAGGCCCATGCCGTAGAGATTGAAGCCGAAGAAGCCGATCGCCAGCAACGACACCGGCACCATGCCGATCGAGAGGCGAACGATACTCATCGCCATCATGGCGAGGACGAACTCGATCGGCTTGAGCGGGCTTATCATGAGGTTGGCGAGATTGCGCGACCACATCTCCTCAAGAAACGACACCGAAAAGCCGAGCTGGCCGCGGAACAAGATGTCCCACAGCAGCACCGCGCCGATGAAGGTGCCGCCGGCGCGGGCGAAATATCCGGCATTCTGGCCGAGATAGAGCTGAAGGAAGCCCCACATCAGCATCTGCACCGCGGGAAAGTAGACGAGTTCGAGGAGCCGCGGCCACGATGAACGCAAGAGGTACCAGTAGCGCTCGATCATGGCGGCGATCCGGCGCCAGGAAATCGCGTAGCGTGAGATCGTGTCCGCGATGCCGGGCTTCATGGCGGGCGCCACTCACTGCCCGGCATCGCGCATGCGGCCGCGCGCGACGTCGAGGAACACCTCTTCGAGGGTATGGCGCTCATAGCGCTCCAAGAGCCTCGCCGGCGTCCCGTCATCCTCGATTCGTCCCTTTTTCATGATGATGACGCGCTCGCAGAGCCGCTCGACTTCGCTCATATTGTGGGAGGCGAGAAGGATGGTGGCGCCGCGCTCGGAGCGGTAATGTTGCAGCCTCGCCCGCACCCAGTCAGCCGTGTCGGGATCGAGCGAGGCGGTCGGTTCGTCGAGCAGCAACACCTCCGGGCGATTGATGAGAGCCTTGGCGAGCGAGACGCGGGTTCTTTGCCCGGAAGACAACTTGCCGGTCGGCCGGTCGAGCAGGTCCGCGAGTTCGAACTCATCGGCCAACGCGGCGATCCGATCGGCAAGTCCGTCGACGCCATAGAGGCGGCCGAATACCGTGAGGTTCTGGCGGACGGTGAGCCGCATCGGCATGTCGATGTAGGGACTTTCGAAGTTCATGCGATGCAATACGCGGTACCGCTGGCGTGGCATGTCGGCGCCGAACACCCGCACGGCGCCGGAAGTCGGGGTCAGGAGCCCCATGATCATGGCGATGGTGGTCGTCTTGCCGGCGCCGTTGCCGCCCAGGAGGCCCGTGAGCGAGCCGACCGGCAAGGTGAAGCTGATGCCATCGACGGCCATGCCCCCCTGGTAGATTTTCACAAGCCGCTCGACGGCGATGGCGGGGGATGTCATAACCAATAATCAGAGATCAGTAATCAGATATCAGAGTGCCAGGAATCGGGAACAATCCTCATCTTGGCGCCGAACCCCCCTTGGCACGCTTGATCGTCGGCCACGGGTGCCGACATCTTCAGATGAGTAATCAGCGGTCGGCGAGCGGGTCAAGAGACCGGTTCCTGATTTCTGTCTGATTACTGATTACTGATCACTGATTCCTGGTCCGATCATGTCCGAAGTATTCGACGAGCAAACGCCGCAAACCCTGCGCCACGTGCGCCTCGACACCTTGGTGCGGCTGCGCTGGCTTGCGGTCCTCGGCCAGACCGCGGCGGTGCTCGTCGTGTACGACGGCTTCGACCTTGAAGTTCCATTCTGGGCCTGCCTGGCGGTCATTGCCGTCTATGCCTCGGTGAATGTGGCGCTGCGGCTGCTGTTTCGCTGGAACCAGCGCCTTGAGCCGCGCCAGGCCGCGAGGCTATTGGGTCTTGATATTATCGAGCTTGCCGTACTCTTGTTCCTCACGGGCGGTCTGCAGAATCCGTTTTCGTTTCTGATGGCGGGTCCGGTCTTGATTTCGGCTGCGGCGCTGCCCAAACGCATGACGCTGATGCTTGGCGGCCTCGTCTTCATCTGCGCCACGATCCTGGTGCGCTTCTATTATCCGCTGCCATGGCCGGAAGAGGAACCGCTCGAACTGCCGCCGCTTTACATGATCGGCGTGTGGCTCTCGCTGATGCTGGCGATCGGCTATCTCAGCATCTATGCGTGGCAGATTATCGAGGAGTCGCGCCAGCTGACCGATGCCCTTGCGGCGACCGAGCTGGTGCTGACCCGCGAGCATTATCTGACGCAACTCGACGGCCTCGCGGCGGCGGCCGCCCACGAACTCGGCACGCCGCTCTCCACCATCCTGGTGGTGGCCCGCGAACTGGAGCGCGAGATCAAGCCCGATTCCCGGTTTGCCGAGGATATTCGCCTGTTGCGGGAGCAGGCGCAGCGCTGCCGGGTCATTCTCGGCAAGCTCACCGAACTGCCTGCCCCCGGCGAGCCGTTCGAACGGATGAAGTTATCGGCCTTGATCGAGGAAGTGGTGGCACCGAACCGTGGCGTGGGCGTTGCCATCGAGGTCGAGATTGCCAAGGACGATCCCCGTGAGCCGGTCGGAGCGCGCAATCCTGCCGTCCTGTACGGGCTCGGAAACATTCTCGAGAACGCGGTCGATTTCGCCCGCGAGCGGGTCCAGGTGACGGCGGTTTGGACGGAAGACAAGGTTGTGGTCGAGGTTAACGACGACGGATCCGGCTTCCCGCCGGAAATCATCGACCGCATGGGCGAGCCCTACGTGACGAGCGAGCGCGGGCGGCGCATGCGCGGAAGCGAGATGCCGGGGCTTGGCCTGGGATTCTTCATTGCAAAGACGCTGCTGGCGCGATCCGGTGCGAAGATTTCATTGAAAAACAAGGAATTTCCGCAGCGCGGCGCGATCGTCCGGGTGCGCTGGAAGCGGGCTGATTTTGAGCGTCCATTGATTTCGGAGCTGCCGGACGGCAAAATGCTCGACGCAGAAGAGGCCGACAAGAATGATGCCGAATCAAAACACGCGGGCGCCCCGGGGCCTGGAGGTGCCGACAAAAGCGAAGCGCCGCCTCTTGCCGAAATTCATTAGTCCCATACCTATTACGGGATGGACCAGGTAGGCATTGGGCGACGATCATTGACTGAGGCGCAATCAATCATGACGGAAAACCTCGTTGCGGCGATCCCGGGTGATCGTACGCTGCTGATTGTCGAGGACGACAAATCGTTCCTGCAACGTCTGGCCCGGGCTATGGAAGGGCGTGGATTTACGGTGACGACCGCCGAATCGGTCGCCGACGGCTTGACCGAGGTGGAAAGAGCGGCGCCCGCCTTTGCGGTCGTCGACATGCGCCTTGGCGATGGCAGCGGCCTTGACGTGATTTCGGCGCTCAAGCAACGCCGGCCCGATGCGCGGGGCATCGTTCTCACCGGCTACGGCAATATCGCCACCGCGGTGACGGCCGTAAAGCTTGGCGCGGTCGACTATATGTCGAAACCGGCCGATGCGGATGACGTCGCGGCGGCGCTTCTCGCTCTCGACGGCCACAAGGCCGAACCGCCCGCAAATCCGATGTCGGCCGACCGCGTGCGGTGGGAGCACATCCAGCGCATCTATGAATTGTGCGGCCGCAATGTCTCCGAAACGGCACGGCGCCTCAACATGCACCGCCGCACGCTGCAGCGGATTCTCGCCAAGCGCGCCCCCAAGTAGGCGCCCGCCGCCGGCTCCCTCCGGGTCCTCCCCCGCGAGTGTCGGTTCTAATGACCGATTAGACCAAAACCGATCATGTGGGGGAGGAGTTCCACAAACCATGTTCACGGAGGAGCCGTAGCCCGGGTTGAGCGTCACGCGAAACCCGGGGCGGCTTTGCGGTATTGACAGGGCATTCCCGGATTTCGCTGTCGCTCAATCCGGGCTAAGGTCCTGAACTTAAGAGGCGCCGATTTGCTCGCCGACCGGAATAGTCAACGTAGTCCTTTGTCTGAGAATGAGGTCCGATCCAAATGGTCGACAAGAAGTCTGATCCCGCGAGCCAAATGGACGGCGAGCACGACGACATCATCTATCCGTCCGCAATACCCTTCGTACTCGTGCATCTGACCTGCATCGGCGCCATCTGGACCGGGATCACATGGCAGGCGGTTGCGATCGGCATCGCGCTTTACTGGCTGAGAATCTTCGCCATCGGGGCCGGGTACCATCGATACTTCTCGCACCGCGCCTACGCGACCAGCCGCGTCGCCCAATTCGTGCTCGCCACGCTGGCGCAGAGCACGGCCCAGCGCAGTGTCTTGTGGTGGGCCGCCAAGCACCGGCATCACCATCTGCATTCCGACACCGTCCACGACGTCCATTCGCCTCGCCAGAAAGGCTTCTTGTATAGCCATGTCGGTTGGATCTTCACGGCCAAGCATGACGCGACCGACCTCGTCAAGATCGCCGACTTCGCGCGTTTTCCGGAACTGATGTGGTTGCACCGATACGAACTGGCGCCGGCCGTGGTATTGGCGGTGCTATGCTTCCTGGTAGGCGGCTGGCCGGGCCTCATCGTGGGGTTCTTCTGGAGCACGGTCGTGCTCTATCACGCGACCTTCTGCATCAACTCGCTCGCCCATGTGTGGGGGAAGAAGCGCTATGTGACGGGCGACGATTCGCGAAACAACTGGTTGCTGGCGACCTTCACCATGGGCGAGGGGTGGCACAACAACCATCACGCCTATCAAAGCAGCGTCCGCCAGGGCTTCCGGTGGTGGGAACTCGACCCGACCTACTACATCCTGAAGCTGCTGTCGTGGGTCGGGCTGGTGTGGGATTTGAAGTCGCCGCCGGCCGCAGTGTTACGCAACGAGCACCGGCTGGGTTCCCGGGTCATCAACCGCGCCGCCGCACAGCTCGCCGAGAGTTTCCAGCCGGACCGCATCGCCGCCGCGATCGGAGCGGCGCTTGACGGCTCGAGCCTGTCGGCGCTGCGAGAAAAGCTCGCTGAAACCCAGCATCGTGCGGCGAACGTCTTGGCGAACCTGCACCTGCCGCATCTGCCGACGCGCACCGATGTGCTGAGCCGCGCGACCGCGATGTTCGCCAGAACGCCCTCGATCGACGACATCGCCGATCAGGCGCACGCACTCATTCTCGACGCCATCGGGGCGCGGCTCTGCCCGGTCCGTGCGTAGGGCGACGGCGGGCATTGGTGAGGAGCAGCCGCGGTTAGGCCGTTCGCTCGCTCAATCGCCCGGGTCCTCATTCAATTCCACGGCATCGTCTGAGCGATTCTCACCGCCGCCATCGCCGCCCATGCGAAAGCGATGGCCGTCGAGGTCCTCAACGGTCATTTCGCGTACTCCCCAAGGATAGTCGGCAGGCGGCTTACGAATGATTGCCCCGGTCTTTCTGTAGGTCTCGTAGAGGGCGTCGATGTCCTGGACGAAAATGGACATCCACGTGCCCGGACCGCCTTGCGGCTCGAGGGAAAGGAAGAGTTCGACCTGCTCGCGCCCCACGCAAGCGAAGTCCGCAGGATCGCCCCACTCCCATTTCTTCTCGAATCCGAGTTTGTCGACGTAGTAACTGATCGATGCTGCCATATTCCGGACCGCCAGGATCGGCACCGCACGCTCGAAGCGATTTCCCGACTGCTCGTTCGGGTCGGCGCCGGCCGCAATCAGGGTCGCGGCTATGGCGTCGTTGGTTTTTGGCGTTGCGAGGCTAAGGGGCGTGTAGCCGCGGCTGTCCTTGGCCGATGCGCCCGCACCAAGCTCAAGCAGCAGTTTGACCATCTGCGGGCGGTTCTTCAGGACCGCCAAATGCAGCGGCGTGCGATGGTGTTCGAAGCGGCTCATCTTGCGCATGCGCAGAAGCGCTGGATCGTCGGACACGAGCTTGCGGACGAGGTCGGCGCGATTGAGTGAGACCGCCGAGAAGATCGTCGGCTTGGCGCCGCGGGCGAGGAGGTAGTCGGCCGCCTCCGTGCGCACGTGTTTGAAGCATGTCGCCCACCCGATCACGCCGATCTGGTGGTCGTCTCCTTCACCGTCGACGTCGGCGCCTGCATCGATCAGCCGCCTAACCACTTCGACGGTTCCAAATTGCGCGGCCCAATGCAGTGCGGTCGCGTTGTCGAACTTGTCGCGCGTCGTGATGTCGAAACCTCGACGCAGCAGGACGTTGACGCAATCAAGATGGCCTTCGGCGGCCGCGATATGTAACAGCGGCCGGTTCCATTGGCTGCCGGTAATTGTGATCTTTCGTGGATGCTGCGCCAGCAACCTGTCGAGATCGCGCGCGTGGCCCTCCTTGGCGGCGGCGATGATCTGGCCGTCGAGGCTTAGGGCATCGACGCGCGCTTTGAGCGCACGCCAGCTCGGAAAGCCGTAATCATTGGCGACGGCGAGCTGGGCCTGATGGAGCTTTGCCGACGCATCGCGCGTGCGAAGCCCGGCAAGCCGCTCCTTGGCGGCCTTCTTGAGCCAATCGATGTGGGGTTGAGGCGGGAGCGCCTTGGCCATGGCAAACCTTCTTTCTCTGCGCCCGGCGTCCGCGGCTCACGGGCAAGAAAGAAGGGACGGATGTGTTCAAGCGCTACGAGGCGGGTTCAACCCTTCACGCGGACCGTAGGTCGCCTGCCGACCTGAGAAATTCATTATCGGCGAGCCACGGAGTGTGTCAACTCGGTCCGACACTCGGTCCGCATCCAGTCCCTCCCCCGCTTGCGGGGGAGGGGTAGGGAGGGGGACAACTCCCCCCGGCGCGGACTCGTGGCGAGGCCCCCTCCCCAACCCTCCCCCGCAAGCGGGGAGGGGGAAAGCCGCGCACGTCTTTCGCTTCCCTAGATTTCGCTGCCATACGGCCCTTGCGGGTCGCAGAGCGCCTGCAAGCGCCCCGCCGCGGCGCGCGCGAATGCCAGGGTGACGCTCTTGCGGGTCGCGGCGTGCAGCCTGTGTTCCGGCGCCTCGCGCACCAGCTCGGCCCCGTAGCCGTCAGCGAGAATGAGTCCGGCGTCGGTCGGAAAGATATCGAGCGGCACATGCTCGGCGGTGGCGAAGAACAGGCGATCGCAATGCATCCGGTAGTCGGCCCATTTCTGATCGGCGCGAAAATCCTCAATCGATGATTTGATCTCCACGATCCAGATTTCGCCGTCGCCGCCGAGGGCCACGAGATCGGCGCGGCGTCCGGACATGAGCGGCAGCTCGGCGACGCAGGACAGTCCGAGCATTACCAGCAAGCGTTGCGTCCCGCGCGACACCGCGAGTGCTGTTGGCGATTGACGGCGATCAAGCGGCGCGATGGGGGGTGAAATGGTCGACATCACGACATTGGACCTCGTCGCCGATCGGCGAAATCGCGCCGCCGGTGTATTTTTGAACATTCCATGGGGAGCGAGAATCGACAAGGCCCCCGGAGCGGCGGCTCCCTATTGTTTTGGCTAACGTGCGGGCGTCGTCGCCGGGCTTGTCCCGGCGACCTCGAACTTTAAGACACAGAGCAGGAATAATCGGGGTGGCCGGGACAAGCCCGGCCACGACGCAAGAGTGATGTCACGTGCCTAACCGCCCCCTCTGGCAGGAGAGCAATGGCGCTTGCCGGCCGCCGCGCCTTGCCTCACTGTGCGTCCCCCGAAGAGCATCGCGATGACCGCAATCGATTACGAAGCCGAATACGACAATCGGGCGCGGGTGCCCGAGCACCCGCAGATCTTTGCCCGGTGGGCGACGGATTCGGCGTCCTACCGCGCCCGATTGCCGGCGTCGCGCCAGGCGCGCATCAGCTACGGCGCGACCGCCCGCGAGGTGATCGACCTGTTCGATGCTCGCCCCAACGCCCCGCTGGCGGTGTTCATCCACGGCGGCTGGTGGCGCAATTTCGAGCCGTCGTTGTTCAGCCACTTCGCGGCGGGCCTCAACGCCCACGGCATCGGCGTGGCGGTGCCGGGGTACAATCTTTGTCCGCACGTGAGGATCGCCGACATCATCGATGAGATGCGCCGCGCGCTCATCGCCCTGTGGCGGCATTACGGCCAGCGCATGCTGGTGCTCGGCCATTCGGCCGGCGGCCACTTGACGGCAGCCCTGCTGGCGACGGACTGGCCGGCGCTCGACGCCGCCGTGCCGGCCGATGTGGTGGCGGCCGGATACGCGATCTCGGGTGTGTATGATCTCGCGCCGCTGGTGCACGTATCCATGAATCAGGACCTTCGCCTTGACATCGACAGTGCAAGAAAAATTTCGCCCGCATTGTGGCCGGCGCCGCGCGGCCGCGTGCTCGACGCGGTAGTGGGGGCGCGCGAGTCGAATGAGTTCCTGCGCCAGAGTCGCGTCATCGCGGACGTCTGGGGCAACGCCGGCGTTGCGACGCGCTGCGAGGAGATCGCCGGCGCCGATCACTTCACGGTGCTCGACCCGCTCACCGATCCGAACAGCGCCATGGTGGCGCGCCTTCTTGCTCTGGTGCCGAAACCGTGACCAGTCGGGGATCGAAAGCCGCAACAGGCGCGCCGCATGAAGCCGTCATTGACATTCTGGTATGAATTCGCCTCGACCTATTCGTGGCTCGCGGCCGAGCGCATCGAGACGCTCGCCGCGCAAGCTGGCGTCGAGGTTGCGTGGCGCCCCTTCCTGCTCGGGCCGATCTTCGCCGCCCAAGGCTGGACCAGTTCCCCGTTCAACCTCTTTCCCGCCAAGGGCCGCAATATGTGGCGCGACACGGAGCGCCAATGCGCGCGCATGAACTTGCCGCCGATCGTGCGGCCGGAGCCGTTTCCGCAGAACAGCTTGTTGGCCGCCCGCGTCGCCACGGCGTTGCCGCCGGTGGCGCGCCCGCCATTCTCCCGCGCCGTCTACCGGGCACAGTTCACGACAGGCCGCTCGATTGCAGACCGCGCAGTGCTCGCCGCGATCCTTAAGGACGCAGGCATGCCGCCGGACGCCCTCGCGGCAGCTGAAGCCGCGGAAACGAAGGGCGCCCTGCGGCAGGCGACCGAAGAGGCGCAGTCACTCGGCATCTACGGGGCGCCGAGCTTCACCACCCGGTCGGGCGAACTGTTCTGGGGCAATGATCGCCTGGAGCAGGCGATCGCGTGGGCCAAGGAGGAGTCAGCCGGGTAAAGGCTCACGCCAGCCAGCGCTTGCGGCGCTTGTAGTGCTTCCCGTCGCGGAACGACTTCCTCTTGCCCTGCGCGATGCCGAGATAGAACTCCTTGACGTCCTCGTTCTCCGCCAATGATTTCGCCTCGCCGTCCATGACGACGCGTCCGTTTTCCAGGATGTAGCCGTAACGGGCGTACCTGAGCGCCATGTGGGTGTTCTGTTCGGCAAGCAGGAATGACACCGCTTCGGTGGCATTGAGATTGCCGATGATCTGGAAAATCTCTTCCACCATCTGCGGCGCCAGCCCCATGGAGGGCTCGTCGAGCAGGATCATCTTCGGGCGCGACATCAGGGCGCGGCCGATCGCGCACATCTGCTGTTCGCCGCCGGACGTATAGCCTGCAATCGCCGACCGGCGCTCGTGCAGGCGGGGAAAATACGAATAGACAAGGTCGAGATCGCGGCGAATCGCGGCTCTCCCGTCACGCCGCGTAAAGGCGCCCGTCAGCAGGTTTTCCTCGATGGTGAGATGGGCGAAGCAGTGCCGCCCCTCCATCACCTGGATGCAGCCGCGGCGCACCAGCTCGTTGGGCGACAGCGCCTGCACCTCGGCGCCGTCGAACAGGATCGTGCCTTTGGCGACCTCGCCGCGCTCGGCACGGAGCAAGTTGGAGATCGCCTTGAGGGTGGTGGTCTTGCCCGCACCGTTGGCCCCGAGCAACGCCACGATGCCGCCGCGCGGCACCGTGAGCGAGACACCCTTGAGCACCAGGATGACGCGGTCGTAGAGCACCTCGATGTTGTTGACGGAGAGCATTCACGACGATCTATCGCAGGGCTCGGTGCGCTTCGGCCAGGCCGGGTCCTTGGACACATAGTCGTTCGCCGCGGCATCCAGCAAAGGCTGCACGCGGTCCGTCATCGGCGCAACCCAATCGGAGACCTTCACCCACTTGCGGCCGTCCCATTGCTGCAGGTAGGTGGCCTGGTGGCCGTTATGGTCGGTGCAGGATACTTTCAGCGGCGCGCCGAATTCCGGCAGGCCGAGTTGCGCCCATCGCGCGGGATTGATATCGAGCGTTTCCAATCCGCGTCGCACGTCCTCGCCGCTCACGACTTTCCGGCCGGTGAGCTTCTGGGCATTGCGGATCGATTCCGCGATCAGGACGGAATTGTAGACGCCCTTGTTGTAATGGGATTCGCCCACCTTGTCCTTGGCGGCGACCTGGCTCTCACCTTTGTCGACGACGTATTTCTGGATATCCCGGATCGCTGCGAAGTTGGCGCCGACGGCCGAGAAGTTGAGCGTTATGTATCCCTTGGCGCCGGGCCCGGCGGGCCGGGCATCGTCCTCGCTGCCGCCCCACCACACGCTGACGAGATGGTCCATCGGGTAGTTGATCTTCGCGGCTTCCTTGACCGCCGTCGGGTTCATGGCGCCCCAGCCCCACATGATGATCCAGGCGGGCCGGTCGCGCCGTACGCCAAGCCATTGCGCGGACTGGGTTTGCATCTCCTGCACCGTGACCGGATACATCTTGACCTCGAAGCCGTAGTCCTTCGCGAACTGTTCCAGCAGCGGGATCGGTTCGCGGCCGTAGCCGCCTTCGAAAAAGATGAAACCGACGGTCTTGCCCTTGAGCTTCTCTAACCCGCCCTCCTTGCCGCCGATATACTTGAAGATCATCGACAGGCCGTCCCAATAGGTCGCCGGCGGATTGAAGACCCAGGGAAAATCATTGCCGACAGCGGAGGCCGACAAGCCATAAGCCATCGACAGGATCGGGATCTTGTCGACCGACGCCTTGGGGATGAGCTGCAGCGTCGTGCCGGTCGACCACGGGTTCATGATCACCGGCTTCTTTGCCTTGACGGCTTCGTAGCACTCGACGCCCTTCTTGGTATCGTATCCGGTCTCGCATTCCTCGATATTGAGCTTGACGCCCCCGATGCCGCCGTCACGCTCATTGAGCATGCTCAGATAATCGTGCAAGCCGTTGGCGATCGGAATGCCGGAGCCAGCGAATGGTCCGGTGCGATAGGTGAGCAGAGGAATGTAGATGCTGTCCTGAGCCTGAGCCGGCGCAGCCAAGCCCGCCGCTGCGGCCAATGCCAGTCCCAGAACAATGTGCGTGACGCGCATTGCGTTCTCCTTAAGTAGTTGCTTCCGCCCTGCACCGACGCATTGCGTCGCGTCGGTGCTTGATTCATTGCCAATGAATATTGCCCGTTTAATACGGAAATGGCCACACCCTGAGCTTCTGCTTGCCGATTTGCCACAGCCGGGCGAGGCCGCTCGGCTCGACCGCGAGGAAGAAGATGATCAAGGCGCCAACGATCATCAATTGAATGTGTTCGACGGTTGCAGCGCGAATCGGCACACCGAGGGCGTCGGGCAGGCTGCGCAGCACGATCGGCAGACCCCAGATCAGGGCGGCGCCGAAAAACGAACCGATCAGGCTGCCAAGGCCGCCGATGATCACCATGAACAGGACGCGAAACGACAGATCGATATTGAAGCTGTCGGCCTCCGCGGCGCCGAACCACAGGAATACCATCATGGCGCCGGCGACGCCGCAGTAGAAGGACGACACCGCGAAGGCGATAAGCTTGGTGCGGAACAGCCGGATGCCGATCAGCTCCGCCGCGATGTCCATGTCGCGCACCGCCATCCACATGCGGCCGATGCGGCCGCGGACGAGGTTCGACGCCACCCACGTCATGCCGACGACAATCGCCAGCACGAGGAGATAGCGCGTCGCCGGCGTGGCGTTGGGCCCGGTGACCGGGACGCCCAGCATGGTGCGGGTCGGCACTTCGATCGCGCCCGAGATATTGTAGTTGTAGAGCCAGGGCACCCGCACGAAGCACCACGACAGGAAGAACTGCGCCGCCAGGGTCGCGACGGCGAGGTAGAATCCCTTGATGCGAAGCGACGGCAGCCCGAATAATGTGCCGAGCGCGGCCGCCGCGAGGCCCGACGCGACAATCAGGAGAATGATGTTCACCTCCGGAAAGATCGTGGTGAGCTTGTAGCACGCATAGGCGCCGACCCCCATGAACGCCCCGGTGCCGAGCGAAATCTGTCCGGCATAGCCGGTAAGCAGATTGAGTCCGATGGCGGCGAGCGAAAACACCAGAATGGGGATCAGCACGGCGCTGATCCAAAAGTCCGAAAGGGTCAACGGTACGGCAAGGAACGCCAATGCCAGGATGGCCGCGATACCGATGCGGTCCTGCAGAATCGGGAACACCGCCGCATCAGCCGCATAGCTTGTCTTGAATTGTCCGGTTTCGCGGTAGAGCATGTCAGACCCGCTCAATGATTTTTTCGCCGAACAGGCCTTGCGGCCGAAACAACAGGAAAACCAGGGCAATCACATAAGCGAGCCAGCTCTCGATGCCGCCGCCGAAGAGCGGCCCCCAGTAGAACTCGCCGAGCTTCTCGCTCACCCCGATGATGACGCCGCCGACGATAGCACCCGGAACCGAGGTGAAACCACCGAGCACGAGCACCGGCAGGGCTTTGAGCGCGACGATTTCGAGCGCGAAGGAGACGTTGGAACGCGCGCCCCACATGACGCCGGTGGTGAGCGCCACGATGCCGGCCGCGAACCACACGACAACCCAAATCTGCTCCAGCGAAATTCCGACCGAAAGCGCGGCCTTGTGACTATCGGCGACCGCCCGCAAAGCGCGTCCGATCCGCGTGCTCTGGAAGAACACCGCGAGGCCGATCACCATCAGGGACGCAATGACGGCAGCCGCGACGTCGATCTTCTGCAGCGACACCAAGCCGCCCAGCATTTGGAAATCGATGGCGCCGCCGGGAAGATGGAGTTCGTCGGTAATCATCACTTTGGGCTCGCCGCCGAACACGAACTCGCCGAACCCGATGAGGAAGGAGGTCAGCCCAAAGGTCGCCATGAACAGGATGATCTCGGGCTGGTTGACGAGGGGGCGCAGCACCACGCGCTCGACCGCGACCGCAAGCGCCAGCATCACGCCGAGCGCAAGGATAAGCGCGACGAAAGCCGGTATGCCCAATTCGTGCAGGCCCACAAGGGTGAGCGCCGCGAACACCACCATGATCCCTTGAGCGAAATTGAACACGCCCGAGGCCTTGTAGATCAGCACATAGCCGAGCGCGATCAGCGCATAGAGCACGCCGGCGACGAGGCCTTCCCACAGCGTCTGGACCAGCAGGTCGGGCGTTGTCGCCATCTGCAGGAAGGGATCGATGAAGATTTTGTAGAGGAGGTCCATTCAGGGATCGCCTCCACCTCTCCCCGCTTGCGGGGAGAGGTCGGCGCGCTGTTGCGCGCCGGGTGAGGGGGCCTCTCCGCGAGTCTGAGCTTGTGGAGAGGCCCCCTCACCCCGACCCTCTCCCCGCAAGCGGGGAGAGGGAGAAGAAAGCGCCGCGCCATAAGCAATTGTCTGCATGATCACCCTCACCGCGCGACGCCAAGATAGGCGTCGATGACCCTGGTGTCGCGTTTGACCTCTTCCGGAGCGCCGTCGGCGATCTTGCGGCCGTAGTCGAGCACGACGACGCGGTCGGACAGGTCCATGACCACGCCCATGTCGTGCTCGATCAATGCAATCGTGGTGCCGAACTCCCGATTGATTTCGAGGATGTAGCGCGACATGTCCTCCTTCTCCTCGAGGTTCATGCCCGCCATGGGTTCGTCGAGCAGCAACAGGTCCGGCTCCATGGCGAGGGCGCGGGCGAGTTCGACGCGCTTCTGGAGGCCATAGGGGAGCCGGCCGACCGGGATCTTACGAATGTGGGGGATTTCCAGGAAATCGATGATGTCCTCGACCTTGCGCCGGTGCTCAACTTCCTCATCGAGCGCCGGACCGAACCGCAGCATCTGCCAGAAAAATCCGCTGCTCATGCGCAGCGTGCGCCCCGCCATGATGTTGTCGAGCACCGACATGCCGCGGAACAGGGCGACATTCTGGAACGTGCGGGCGATCCCGCCGCTCGCCGCCTCGTAGGGCCGCATCGCCGTGCGGGTGCGGCCCTTGAACGTGATGCGCCCTTGCTGCGGATGATAGAACCCGTTGATGACGTTGAGCATCGAGGTCTTGCCGGCGCCGTTGGGGCCGATGATGGCGCGGATTTCGCCGGCCGCGATAGCGAAGGACACGTCCGTCAACGCCCTGACGCCGCCGAACGAGAGGGAGACGTTTTCGACGGAGAGGAGCAACCCACCTCCCCCTGGAGGGGGGAGGTCGGCCCGCGCCAGCGGGCCGGGAGGGGGTGACAGCGCTTCAGCATTCGCGGCGTCGCCGTCATCTGCTGGCCCGCCGCCACCCCACCCCGGACTGCCTTCGGCAGTCCGACCCTCCCCCTTCAGGGGAGGGTGGTCGAAGGTGCTTACCCTGCGGACAAAGGGCGAAGAAGTTTCCGCCGGCCCGCTCATGCGGCTTTCCCGTGCGCCACCACCTCCGCTGGCGCCGTCACGTCCCGAATCTTGACGCCCGCCGCGATAGCGCCGCGGCGGCCGTCTTCGAACGTGACCTCGGTTGCGATGGTGGCTTCCGCCGCGCCGTCATAGAGCGCCGTCACCAACGGCGCGTAGCGCTCGGCGACGAAGCTGCGCCGAACCTTCTGGGTGCGGGTGAGTTCGCCGTCGTCGGGATCAAGCTCCTTGGGCAACACCAGGAAGCGCCTGATCTGTGCGCCGGCCATCACCTTCTCGGCCGCAAGCGAGCGGTTCACCTCGGCGACATGCTGCGCCAGCATGTCGTAGACACGCGGATGGGCCGCGAGCTCCTGGTAGGACCCATAGGCGATCGCATTGCGCTCGGCCCAGTCGCTGACCGCCGCAAGGTCGATATTGAGCATGACGGCCGCGAACGGACGGCCGTCCCCGAACGCGACCGCTTCGCGGATATTGGGAAAGAACTTGAGCTTGTTCTCAATGTATTTTGGCGCGAACAGCGTGCCGTCCGCGAGCCGCCCGACATCCTTTGCCCGATCGACGATTTTCAAATGCCCGGTGGCTGGATCGACAAACCCGGCATCGCCGGTCTTGACGAAGCCGTCAGGCGTCAGCGCCGCAACGGTCTTGGCGTCATCCCGGAAATACCCAACGAACATCCCCGGCGACCTGAACTCCACCTCGCCATTGTCGGCGATCCGCAGCGCCACGTTGGGGACCGCGGGGCCCACGGTGTCGGAGAAGATCTGCCCATCAGGCTGCGCCGTGACATAGAGGAACGCCTCGGTCTGGCCGTAGAGCTGTTTCAGGTTGAGGCCGAGCGAGCGGTAGAACGAAAATAACTCGGGACCGATCGCCTCGCCGGCCGTGTAGGCGACGCGCACCCGGGATAGGCCGAGCACGTTCATCAGCGGCGCGTAGATCACGATCTTGCCGATCGCATAGAGCAGCCGGCCGAAGACCGGCACGGCCCGTCGGTCGAGGAGTTTCTCGCCGTAGCGGCGTGCGACGCCGATGAAGTACCCAAACAGCGCGCGCTTGAGGCGGCCGGCATCCTCCATGCGGATGGTGACGCGGGTCAGCATATCTTCGAACACGCGCGGCGGCGCGAAGAAGAAGGTCGGGCCGATCTCCCGGACGTCGGCGAGCGCGGTGTCGCTCGTCTCCGGACACGACAGGCAGAAGCCCGCCACCATTCCCTGCGTGTAGTTGAGATAATGATCGCCCACCCAGGCGAGCGGCAGATAGGCAAGCGTGGCGTCGTTTTCGTCAAGCCGATCGAACGCGACCGTGTCGGACGCCGCCCCGATGCATCCCGCCGCCGACAGCATCACGCCCTTGGAGACGCCGGTGGTGCCGGACGTATAGAGGATGATCGAAACGTCGGAGCCCTTGCCGGCCGCAATCTCGCCGTCCAGCTTGCGGCCGAGCGCAGCATCCGCCGCAAGTGCGGCGTGGCCGTCATGGATCACGCGCTCGATTGCGTGCAGCCTCGCGTGATCATAGTCGCGCAGCCCGCGCGGTTCGTCGTAGAGGATGTGGGCGATGGCCGGCAGGCGTTCGGACACCGACGAGAGCTTGTCGACCTGCTCCTGGTCCTGCACGGCGGCAAAGCGCACATCTGCGTGGGCGAGCACGAATGCAAGCTCCTCCGCGACCGCATCGGCGTAGACGGGCACCGGGATCGCCCCGAGCATCTGGGCCGCCATGATGGACCAGTAGAGTCTCGGCCGATTGCCGCCGATGATGGCGATGCGATCGCCGCGCATGAGGCCGAGGCGGGACAGGCCGGCCGCGTAAGCGCGCACCTCGGCCAGCATGTGTGCCCAGGTCCAGGTCTGCCAGATCCCGAAATCCTTGTGGCGCATTGCCGGACGGCCGGGAAAACGCGCGGCATTGCGCCCCAGCAATTTCGGGAACGTGTCCGCGCCGGCGTCCGTCACCTTGTCCTCCCGAGCGCGGGCGGCCCGCTGCCCCCAATTGATCTGCCAGATCCCTACGTCACCTTGACATGGACCATCTAGTGGTCCATTTCCCAAAGGAACGGTTTGGCAAGTCAAGAGCAGGTGATCCAGTGCATATTTCCGTAACCGAGGCAAAGGGCCAGCTGACGGACCTGGTCAGACGGGCGGAAGCGGGGGACGAGATCATCCTCACTCGCCACGGCCAGCCAGCCGTGCGCCTTGTTCCCGTTCGGTCGATGCAGGACCCCAAGGCCCGCAGGGAGCTACTTGAGGCGGTCCGGAAGTCCGGCGGCGCTCGCGCCACACCGGGGCCCAGCGCCGCCAGAAGCCAAGACTTCCTGTACGGCGAAGACGGTCTGCCCGAGTGATTGACGCGACCACATGATTGCGGTCGACACCTCCGCGCTCATGGCCATCGTTCTCGGCGAGGCGGACGCCGACGTCTGCATGGCAATGCTAGAAACCGAGCCGGTAGTTCTAATTTCGGCCGGTACCGTGGCGGAAGCTCTGATCGTCGCGGCTCGGCGCAAGGTCGCAGAGGAGATGGCGAAATTGATCGACGGCCTTGGCTTCGACGTCGTCACTGTAACGGCGGCCTCCGCGCGGCGGATCGCTGCCGCCTATGAAAACTGGGGGAAGGGCGTCCATCCGGCAGGGCTGAATTTCGGCGATTGTTTCGCTTATGAAGTCGCCAAGGCGCATGACTGTCGCCTGTTGTACGTCGGCAATGATTTCTCGAAGACCGATGTGGAAAGCGTTCTGTAGGTATTCGACGCCCCGACAACGAGCAGATTTTTTAGTCGCTGATATTTCCAATGCCCGCTCCAACGGCGCAGCATTTGAAAGCGGTTGAGGGATGCCGGTCAAGTCATCGGTCGCGCCTGGGCTGCCGCTGGACCGAGCAACTAATCCCATCTCGGCTCGTTCGTCCCAAACTTTGCTTTCGGGTCAGCGTAAGACAGGGGCGGCTCTTGCCTTTCTCGGATGATCAAGCTAGCTTAATCTAGCTTGCATTTAGGAGAGTTTTTATGCGCTTGGTTGGTGCCTTCGAGGCGAAGAACAAGCTCGGCCAGCTGCTTGACCTAGTGGAGCAGGGCGAAGAGGTCACCATCACCCGTCACGGGAAGGAGGTTGCTCGGCTTGTGCCCGCACAGCCGGTCCGCAGCCGCGAAGTGGCCCGGGCTGCCATTCGGCGAATCCGCGAGCGCGCCGAGCAACGCAAGCTCGGACGTTTCGACTGGTCCGAATGGAAATCCTACCGCGATGAAGGCCGCCCGTGAGTCTTGTACTCGATAGCTCGGCAACGCTCGCCTGGATCTACAGCGACGAGATCACAGAGCCGACCCGCCGCCTTTTTGAAGCGGTGGCCGATGAGGGCGCGTTTGTACCGGCGCTGTGGCGGCTGGAGGTTGCCAACAGCCTGACGACTGCCGTACGTCGAGGTCGCATAGATGCGGATTTGCGGCGCGCATCCCTTACCGATCTTGCGCTTCTGGACATCACCACGGACCATTACACGGATTTCCACGCTTGGGGCGAAACGCTGAACCTGGCTGACCGTTTCAAACTAACCGTTTATGACGCGGCGTATCTGGAACTTGCGGTACGTCGCGGCCTCCCGTTGGCTACCCTTGACGACGAGTTGCGCGCGGCCGCGACAGCTCTTGGCGTGCGTTTACTCGGAGGGGATTGACCCTCGTGGAGGATCGCTGGCGTGCCGCCCACTCTTCCTAAATCCATCGGAATTTCGCGCGCTCTGGCTCAAGTGCGGCGGAACGCCCGCGCTCGTTCCTCTCGCGACGCGACTTTTTCCTACCTTGCCGATGAGCCCCGCGCGGTGTTATCAGGCGCGCCTGCGGCGCAAAGTGAGGTTTCGTGCGATTTATCGAGATTTCCGGGCACAGTCATCGGCTAAATCCAGGCCCGTCATGCTGAGACGGGCGTATGACTGGTGCATCGACGCCGCTTACAAGCCCTATGCCCTGTGGCTGATGGGCCTGGTTTCGTTCCTGGAGAGTTCGTTCTTTCCGGTTCCGCCCGACGTCATGCTGATTCCAATGTCGCTGGCGCGGCCCAAGAAGGCCTGGACCTACGCGACGGTATGCACGCTCACCTCGGTCGCCGGCGGCGTGCTCGGTTATGGGATCGGCGCGCTGCTGTATGACTCGGTCGGCCATTGGCTCATCTCCTTCTACGGCCTGGGCGACAAGGTCGAGGCATTCCGCGAAGGCTATGCGCGCTGGGGCAGCTTGATCATCCTGCTCAAGGGCGTGACCCCCATTCCGTACAAGCTCGTTACGATCACGTCGGGCTTTGCCGGATATAATCTCGGGCTTTTCGTGGTGCTTTCGTTTGTGGCTCGCGGCATGCGGTTCTACCTCGTCGCGTTCCTGCTCAGCCGTTACGGGGACGTCGCCCGCGAGATCATTGAGAAGCGCCTTGGCTTCTGGTTTACGGCGAGCGTCGTGGTCCTCCTCGCGGGCATTTTTGCCGCAATCTACCTGTTCTGATTTGAACGCGATTTGCCCGCACGTTCCCGCTCCTTACCCTTCCCGCTTGCGGCGCTTGCGTGGGAAGGTAGAGTGGCGGCTGGAGGCCCGCACGAGAACAGCCGAACCGCGATGAGAATTGAGACGAAGCCGGAACCGGCGCAATGGCGCCACCCCGGATGCGCCGCAAATGCGGTGCGCGCCGGGGCGAGCCTGCTGGCGTTGAGTGCTTTTGTGTTTGCCTGCATCGCCGCGACGGCGCAGACGGGAGGCCCTGACGCGCCGTCGTCCGCTCCCCCAAGCACGCCGGCGCCTTCGGAACCACATGGCTTCTTCGACGCGTTCGGGAATTGGGTCCAGCAGGGCGTCGCCAATGCGGGCGCCGGCTTCGGCGCCATGGTGGGAGCCGTTGGTGGGCAGGCCGGCGAGGCAGCAAAGGGCGCGGCCGATGCGGCCCGTAGTGCCGCCACAAGCATGACCAAGCTCCCGGTCGCCGGCATTACCGGCGGCCGCGAGCGTTGCATGCTCGCCCCCAACGGCGCCCCGGATTGCGGCGGCGCCGCCGCGGCGTTGTGCCGGGCCAAGGGCTATGTGGGCGGGTCCAGCGTCGATTTTGAAACGATCGAGAAGTGCCCGCCGCCCTATCGGAGGGCAGGCCGCAACGCCCCGGAGGGCGTTTGCACGACGGAACACTTCGTCACCAAGGCGCTATGCCAGTGAAACGGAGCTTTCCGCGGCCCGGCGCTTGACTTCCACGTCATAGACGAGGCCGACGGCGCTGGGTCGGCACGACACCACGATCTCGTCATCGGAATCGACCCTGCCAAGATCGACGTCGCGCCCCGGCAGCAGCGCGATCATGCGCGGACCGATGCGCACAAACACGAAACGACCGCTCTCGGCGCCGTCGGCCACCCATTGCCGGATCCGTGCCTCATAGGGTGGCCTGCTCCACGCATTTGGAAAGTTCGGGTCGACCGCGACCTGGAGATTGACGCCGTTTCGCTGGACATAGACCACGAACTTTGCCTTCTCGGGCTTCCATTCCGTGCCGAAGCTCGCATCCTGCATCCACAGGCAGTAGAACGCCCGGCACGATCCCGGCCGCTCCGCATAAATATTGCAGCCCTTGCCGGATACGGCGTGCCGGCACCACACCCCCGGCGGCTTGGCGAATTCCTCGATCGCCGGCACCTTGCAGCACATCATGCAGGTGCCGCAGGCGCGTCCCGGAACGAGGTGCGGCGGGTCGGGGATTGCCAATGCAGCGCCTTTCATGCGGAGTTCAAGCTTGCGGGCTTACCTTCAACGGACGCAGTACTCTATCAATGCGGCGCGGCGGTGTAGACTGCAGCGCGGGAGGGTTACCATGACAAAGGATACTATGCACCTCGCGATGTTCACTGCCATTGGCGGCTTCCTGCTTATGGCAATCGGCCTGTTGGCGCCGGCTCGGACTGTGGCCCAAGGTACCCTACAAGGCACCGAACAAAGCACCGGGCTACTCCAAGGTCGCGCGGCATTCACCGATTGGAGCGCCGACCGGCCGGGCCTGCGCCGGCACATCAGGCCCGCGGACCTGCCGGCTGCGGATCTTGGCGCCTCGTTTTCGAATGGCGTGCGGATAACGCGTCGCTCGGCAAGCCAAAAGCCGGTGGTGCCTCCGGGTTTCGAGGTCAGCCTGTTCGCTGAGGGGCTCGATGAGCCGCGCCTTATTCGGGCTGCGCCCAATGGCGATATCTTCGTCGCAGAAAGCAGTGCCGGCAGGGTTCGCGTGTTGCGGCCCGCGGATGCCGGCAAGCCGCGCAGCGAGGTGTTTGCATCGGGTCTCACCGCCCCGTTCGGCATTGCGTTCTATCCGCCCGGCCCGGATCCCGAATGGGTCTACGTCGCCAATACCGGTTCGGTCGTGCGCTTTGCGTATCGCAGCGGCGACCTCGCGGCACGCGGCAAGCCTGAAACCGTAGTGCCGCGGCTGCCCACCGGCGGCCATTATACGCGCGACGTGGTGTTCTCGCCCGATGGATCGAAGATGTTCGTCTCGGTCGGCTCGGGATCCAATGCGGGCGAAAGGATGGGAAAGTTCGATCCGGTCATGCTCTCGGCATGGACGTCGCAGCATCCGCTCGGCGCTTCCTGGGGCAACGAGACCGATCGCGCCGACGTACTGGTGTTCGACCCCGATGGCCGCAACCGGCGCATCTATGCCACCGGTATCCGCAATTGCGTAGGCCTCGCGGTCGGCCCCAATGGCGACCTGTGGTGTTCGACCAATGAGCGCGACTCGATCGGCGATAACGTTCCACCCGACTACATCACGCGGGTTCGCGAGGGCGCATTCTACGGCTGGCCGTGGTACTACATCGGCGCCAACGAAGATCCGCGGCACAACGGCGAGCGACCCGACCTCAAGGACAAGGTCACGGTGCCGGACGTCCTGCTCCAAGCCCATTCGGCCTCGCTCGGGCTCACACTCTATAACGGGAGGCAATTTCCTGGCGAATACCGCGGCAACCTGTTTGCCGCCGAGCATGGCTCGTGGAATCGCAGCAAGCGGACCGGCTCCAAGGTGATCCGCGTCATCATGCGGGACGGCCAGCCGACCGGCGAATATGAGGATTTCGCGACCGGCTTCGTGGTCAACGACGCATCGGCGTGGGGCCGCCCGGTCGGCGTTACGGTGACGCCGGACGGCGCCCTCTATGTCTCGGATGACGCCGGCGGCACGATCTGGCGTATCACCAGCACGGCGCGCAACTAGTAGAGCGATTCGACAAAAGCAATGACCGTATATAGCAGCGATTGCCAGCGCGGCGGCCCCGCGCTGTCGGGGCTGTGGCGCGGCTACAGCCGCGCAATCGTCGTGCGCGCCACGCCGTAGGTGCGAGCGATATCGGTCAGCGAGTTGCCGCGTTCGCGGCTGGCGGGGTCTATTCCGCTACTTCGGCAGCGACTGAGTCGTCTCTGGCGTCGCAGCGTTTGTGTCGTGGTGCACGAGCATGTTGATTCCCATGCCTCCAAGGATAACAAGCACAACCACGGCAGTTGCGATCCACATCATGCGCATTTCGCGCTTGTCGTCATTTTGGTCAGTCATAGCACGCACCCTTGTCTTTGGTGGGCGACAGAATCGCCGAAAAGGCGGCGGGTGTGAACTGTGACAATTACAGACGATCACGCGAGCGTGACATTGGAAAGAGAGATTCAATCGGGGCGACCGAACGGCCTCACCGCCCAATCAGCTTCATCGCCGCCTCGTAGTGGCTCAGGTCGACATAGCGTTCGGGAGGCGCAGCCTGCGTTTCCGGCTTGCGCTCGATCTCGGCCCGCAGCGCCAGCATGTTGCGGAAGCCTTCGACATCAAACCTGGCGTCGGGCGTGAAGCCCGACGCCGGAACCACCAGGAGATCGTAGGTACGCTCCGCGATCTTGCGATCGAGCTTGAGCTTTTCGACCAGGAGCGCGACAGCGTCGGTCCGGTTGTTGCGGTCGCGAATCCAGCGCACGGCCTGTACATAGGCGGCGAGATAGCGCTCCAGCGCCTCCCCATTGTCGCGCGCCCATGCGCGCATGACGAAGGCGCCAGCCGCCTGATAGGGGCCGAGCAGATCGACGAGGCCGCCGAGGCTCTTGAGACCCCGTTCTGCCGCCTCGACGGTGAAAGGCAGATTGAGGATTCCGGCCGCATTGGCCTTGTCCTCGATCATCGCCCTGTAGCGGAACACCACGGCGCCGACCTGCTTGACCGTGTAATCGGCGCCCTCGCGCAGCCCGTGTTGCAACAGCAGCTTCTTGGCCTGCAGGGCGTAGGCGGTATCGGGCGCATCGACCACGACGGTCTTGCCGCGGAGGTCTGCGAACGACGAAATCTCGGGCTGCACGAAGAACTCGTTCATGCCGCTGTCGCCACCGGATATGATGACGACGTCGCGCTTGGCGACCTCGATCATGGCGACCGCATTGTCGAGGGCCGCGTGGGCGATCTGGAAGCGCCCGGCCGCAAGTCCGTCGCGCTGGCTCTGCGAGCTTTCGGTGTTCTCAAGCTCGACCGCGAGCCCGTATCTGGCAAACAGGCCTTTGGCTATCCCGACATGAACCGGCAACGCCTTGGCGTTCGGAAACGTGTTGACCCGGATTCGCGTGGCTTCGGCGGCCCCTGCTTGGGCGGCCGCAACAACGACTGCAACGAGGACGGCGAACAGTACCGCGATCCTCCCCCTCCCTACCCTCCCCCGCAAGCGGGGGAGGGTAGGGAGGGGGAGTGACTGGCCGACCCGCCTCGACATCGCGGCGACAATGCTGGTTGCGACCATCAGGGACCTCGCCGGCACCGACATTTGACACCTCCGCGTTTCGCGCATTCATTTGCGTGCCTTTGACCAGAATAGCACCTCGTGGTGGGGAACCGGAATGCGCGCAATCACCCTCGATGAAGCCATGACGATCATCAACGGCTGCTTTGCAGCGGCCAGGTCGCACCAGCTGCGGCCGCTGACGGCCGTGATCCTGGACGCCGGGGGCCGGCTCAAGGCGGCGCTGAAGCAGGATGGCTGTGCCATGCTGCGGTTCGAGATTGCCTACGGCAAGGCCTACGCGTCGCTGTCGATGGGGCGGCCGTCACGTCTCGTGCTGCAGAAGCAGCGCGAGAAGCCGGTATTCATGGAAAACCTGATCGACTTGGCCGACGGGCCGATGTTCCTGGAGGCGGGCGGTCAGCTCATCCGGGATGCCGCCGGGGAGGTGATCGGGGCGATCGGGGTCACAGGCGATGCAGGCGAAATGGACGATGTTTGCGCCATAGCCGGAATTCACGCGGCCGGCCACAAGACCTGTTCGGATTTCACCGATCCTGAGGTCATTCGCGCTATAAACGCCAAGGAAGCGACGCCCCGACCAGCAACACCTTGAGCAGGCTGCCATGTTGGAGCCATTTTGGTGGTGGTTGCTGCGCGGGACTGTTGGTGGCGCTCTTGCGCTCGCCGCCGAGGCCACGCAATGTGACCGCGATTCTTTGCGAGGAGACCCACCCCGATGACCCAATTGCGCCGCCTGCTGCTGCCTGCGGTCGTCCTGCTGGCTGGCCTGCCGATACTCGCCGGTTGCAGTACCGCCGGCGGTTTCAGCAATCCGTTTACGACCGCCGCCGCGCCTTCGCCGCCGCCGCCCCCGCCGGTCATCCCGCCCGGCGTGCGCGCCGAAGAGATCGTCGGCCGTTGGGGCTTGGCCTCCTATCATCGCGAGCAGGATCGCCCCCGTACCGAGGTCGCGGCGAAAAGCCAGTGCACGCAGCCTTACAAGATTGAATCTTCGCCAGCCGGCGGCGTCATGATGCTGGGTCACGACAATCCGCAGGTTCAGGAGATGAATCTCAAGGGCAGCGTCGAGGGCAAGACCTATGTGGGCCCGGGCAGCGATCCGGCCGGGACCGACGACCGCGAAGTTGTGAGCTTCGACGGCCGGGTGCTGATCTTGAAATGGGTCGATCCCGAGGTGGCGGGCCGTTACGGTAACATGGTGCTGGTGCGCTGCGGCGTCGACGGAGCGCCAGAGCGTACCGCGCGGGTCAAGCGAAGATCGGCCGCCGTGCAGCAATGACCGTCACCAGCTAGCACGATGTCATCTATCAGCGGGGGCCATTTCTATCCGATCGTTGTTCGCGGCAGAAGCGAGTGTCGGAATGGCGACCCAGTTCTCTCATAAAAGTGGGGAGATTTACACCCCATTAAGGGGTTTCGCTCCATTCATTGCATGTCCATTCTGTGGACACCGAGTGGCTCCTATCCACTCTGTTTGACGCCTCCCTGTATGACTTGGAGCCGCCAAGAATGGCGGCTCCTTTTCTTAGTCCTTCGACCGCGGCTGCATTGATAGCGTGCCGCAAACCATCTCGCAAAGATTCTGCGCGCTCTGCTGGACACGAGCGCCGCGCAGGGGCATGCTTTTGCCTTTGTGAGGCGTAGACATGTCCGATCGCGTCATTGATGGGCTGCAACCAGTTTCGTTCGGCGCGCGGCTTGCTGCGTCGCAGAATTTTTCCCGACTCTTCCGCGACGGCATGAAGCTCGTGGAGGACACGGCGGCCTATCTCGACGGCCCCGGCCGCAGGGAATCCAAGCTGCTCGACCGCGCCGCGTCGCTCGCCTATGCGACTGAAAGCATGCGGCTCACGACGCGCCTTATGCAGCTTGCCTCATGGCTCCTCCTCCATCGCGCCGTCAATGAGGGCGAGATGTCGCTGGCGCAGGCCAACAAGGAGCGCATGAGGATCAAGCTGCCGGCCGAGGAACCCCCATCCTACGTTGGGGAAACGCCGGCGCTGCCTGCCGGGCTCGATGACCTCATTGCGCGATCGAAGAAGCTGAAAGATCAGGTCCGGCGCCTCGACGCCACTATTCATGCACCGCCCCCGACCGCGCCGGCCAGCGGCAATCCCTTTGAATTTCAACTTGGAATGTTGCGTGCGGCCTTCGAGCGCCGCCCGCCGTAGCGCGACGAGGGTGTCAGCTCGGTCCGGGCCGCCCTGGCTCCGTAGGGTGGGCAAAGGCGCATCGATGTGCCGTGCAACTTGGTGCAACCTCGCCCGCGCCTTTGCCCACGCTGTTCGACCTCTCCGTTTGACCGCGTGGGCAAAGTCGCGCGAGACCAGCGCTTCATACTCTCGGCTGCGGCAGGCGACTTTGCCCACCCTACCGGAGGGGGCGCTGCTATTTCTTATTCGTCAGGCCAAGACCCGAGAACCGCTTCTGGAACCGGGACAGGCGACCGCCGCGATCAATCAGTTGCTGTGTACCGCCGGTCCACGCCGGATGCGACTTCGGGTCGATGTCGAGGCGCATGGTGTCGCCCGGCTTGCCCCAGGTCGAACGCGTCAGGAACTCGGTGCCGTCGGTCATCACGACCTTGATCGTGTGATAGCCGGGGTGAATTTCGGATTTCATGACTTTAACTCTTTCGGCGCCGCCCAATGGCGCACCCGCAAGTTGTGGCGAAAAGGATGCCGGCTCTATAGCCCGGCGCTCGCGCAGATACAAGATCTGACAGGTGCGCTGTTTGGCGCGTCGATGGCGGTTGTCAGGACTGCTTCGGCGCGGCATTGTCCGGCCCGCCATGCCGCCAACGGGTACCCTTTATGAGCGTTGCCACCAAGTCCGAAGTTGAACCGATCGCCGCGGAGGCGCTCAAAGTTGCCGATCCGGTTGAGCGGCGGCGCAGCGTGCGGCCGCTCATGGGACTCGTTCCGTTTGTGGCGCGGTACCGGGGGCGCGCGATCGCGGCTCTCATTGCGCTCACGGTGGCGGCGGCCACAACTCTCGCGGTCCCGATCGCGGTGCGGCGCATGATCGACAACGGCTTCGACTCCGCCCGCGCCGGGCTGATCGATCAGTATTTCGGGGTGATGATCCTGGTGGTGGCGATTTTGGCCGGCGCCAGCGCCATGCGATACTACCTCGTCACGACACTTGGGGAGCGGGTGGTCGCCGATCTGCGCGACGCCGTGTTCGAGCGTGTGACCACGTTATCGGCGTCGTTCTTCGATACGGCGAAAACCGGGGAACTTGTCTCGCGGCTCACCGCCGACACCACCCAGATCAAGTCAGCGGTCGGCGCATCGGTTTCGGTGGCGTTGCGCAACCTTGTGCTGTTCTTCGGCTCCGCCGCCATGATGGTCATAACGAGCCCGCGGCTTTCCGCATTCGTGCTCGGCGCCATACCGGTGATCGTGCTGCCGCTGGTCGGATTCGGCCGCATGGTACGCAAGCGCTCGCGCGCCGCCCAGGATACGCTCGCCGATGCTTCCGCCTACGCGGCGGAGCTGATCGGCGCGGTTCGCACCTTGCAGGCCTTCACCAACGAGAAGCTCGCGGTCCATCATTTCGCCGAAGCTGTGGAGCGCGCCTACGCGGCCGCAGTCTTCTCGACGAGAGCGCGCGCGGTCTTGACGGCGGTGATCATCTTTCTTGCCTCCTCAAGCGTCGTCGTGGTGCTGTGGGTCGGCGCGCAGGACGTGCTCGCGGGGCGCACCACTGCCGGAACGCTGAGCCAATTCGTGCTGTTTGCCGTGTTCGCGGCGACCGGATTGGGCCAGCTCAGCGAGGTATGGGGCGAGCTGTCCCAGGCCGCGGGCTCGGCCGAACGGCTGTCGGAACTGCTGCGCCACGAACCCGATATCAAAGCGCCGGCCGTCCCGGTGGCGCTCCCTTCGCCGCCGCGCGGCGAAATCAGCTTCGATGCGGTGCGGTTTGCCTACCCGACGCGGCGCGAGACCGACGTTCTCGACGGCATAAGCTTCACGGTGCGGGCCGGCGAGAAGGTCGCGATCGTCGGACCGTCGGGCGCCGGCAAGAGTACAATCTTCCATCTGATGCTGCGTTTCTACGACCCCAAGGCCGGCGCCGTGACGTTCGACGGCGTGCGCATCGCGGATGCAGACCCGCGCGCGGTGCGTGGGCGCATCGCGCTCGTGCCCCAGGATACCGCGATTTTCGCGGCCTCGATTGCCGAGAACATCCGGTTCGGACGGCCGGAAGCGACCGCAGATGAAATCGCGTGCGCAGCCGAACAGGCAGCCGCGGCCGAATTCATCGCCCGCCTGCCCCAACGCTACGAATCGATCGTCGGCGAACGCGGAGTGACGTTGTCGGGTGGTCAACGTCAGCGCATCGCCATCGCTCGCGCGATTCTGCGCAACGCGCCGCTCTTGCTGCTTGACGAGGCGACCTCCTCGCTCGACGCCGAAAGCGAAACCCTGGTGCAAACCGCGCTGGCGCGATTGATGCGGGAGCGCACCACGCTCGTGATCGCCCATCGCCTCGCCACCGTGTTGTCGTGTGATCGCATCCTGGTGATGGACCGGGGACGCATCGTGGAAGAGGGCACCCACGAGAGCCTTGCCGCCCAGGGCGGGCTCTATGCGCGGTTGGCGCGGCTGCAGTTCAATAGTACCTGAGACGACTATGCCCGACAGAGGCTGACATGGCACGTACGTTGAGCGAAGTGATCGCCGATTTACCGCGTGATCAGCAACAGGACATCGCGGCGCGAGCGGCGCAGCTTATCGAGGACGAAATGACGCTACGCGATCTGCGTAAGGCGCACGAACTCACGAAACCGAAGCGCCGGGGCCGTAAGCCCGGTGCCGAACGCGTCCCGACATAATGCGAAGTCGCCCGGCTTCACCGCTCCGTCAGCTTGAGCTCGAGCCGGCGGTTGCGGCGGAAGGCGTCCTCGGTGAGCGCAGGATCGAGCGGCTGAAATTCGCCAAAGCCGGCCGCCACAAGGCGCTGGGGCGACACGCCCTTGGTAATGAGATACTGCACGACGGAGATCGCGCGTGCCGCCGATAACGCCCAGTTCGAGGGGTATTGCGACGTCACGATCGGCCTCACGTCGGTATGCCCGTCGACGCGGAGCACCCAGGCGATTTCGGGCGGTATCTGCCTTTCGAGATCGAGCAGCGCGACCGCGAGCTTCTCGAGTTCGCTGCGGCCCTCGGCGTTGAGGACCGCGGAGCCGGAGTCGAAAAACAGCTCGGACTGGAACACGAAGCGGTCGCCGACGACCCTGATGTCGGGCCGTGTCCCCAGAATCTCCCTCAGCTTGCCAAAAAAGTCGGAGCGATAGCGCGACAATTCCTGCACCCGCTGGGCGAGCGCAATATTGAGCCGCTGGCCGAGGTCCGCGATGCGGGTCTGGGACTCCTTGTCGCGCTTTTCCGACGCGTCGAGGGCCTGCTCGAGCGCCGCCAACTGGCGGCGCAGCGCCGCGATCTGTTGATTGAGGACTTCGACCTGGGCTAGCGCCCGCGCACTGACGTTTTTCTCGGAGTCGAGAGCGCTGGTGAGCGCGCCGATCCGGTTTTGCGATTCCGCGATGATGCCTTGTATCGAGTTCGCATCGGCGCCGGCGCCTTCGACGCTCGCCTTGAGGCGGTCGCGCTCGCTCTCGATGCCGGAGAGGTTCGCACGCAGCCGGGCGATCTCCTCCTCCATGTCGACTTTGCCGGTCTTTTCCAGCGCCAATAAGTCGGTGAGCTGGGCGATCTGGGCGTTGAGGCGAACCAGTGCCGTATCCTTGCCGGCCACCTCCTGCGACAGGAAGAACTGCACCACCACGAATACAGTGAGCAGGAAGATAGTGGCGAGGACGAGCGTCGATAGCGCGTCGACGAATCCTGGCCAGTAATCGACACCTCGGTCGCGTCCGCGCCGGTTTCGTGCGATGGCCATTGCGCTTAGTCCCTCTGTGCCGGAGCGTGCGCCAGAATTTCCAAGAGCCGCCTGATTTCGCGATGCTGCACCGCTTGAGCATCAACCCATTCGCGAATCAGTTGTTGCTCGCCGCGCATATGAACGACCAGGCCCTGGATGGCCTCGGCGAGGTTCGCCATGGCGCTCGTTGCGCCTTTGCTCGGGCCGCTATCCGACATAACCTCGCGCAGACGCTCGATCACGGCGCGAATTTCTCCCCCCGCGTTCCCCATTGGGGCGGATGCGGCCTCGGATGCGCCCCCGAGATCCCGCACCGTGGTGGCGAGCCAGTCTTCGAGATCGGTATAGAACCGGTTCTGCGCCTGACTGGTCTGCAGATCGAGAAATCCGAGCACCAGCGATCCGGCGAGACCGAATAGCGACGAGGAGAACGAAATCCCCATTCCGCCCAGCGGGGCAGCCAATCCGTCCCTGAGAGAATTGAACATGTCGCCGGCATCGCCGCCGACCTTCAATCCTTTAATGATGGCGCCGATTGAGCTCACCGTCTCAATCAAGCCCCAGAACGTTCCGAGCAGCCCGAGAAATATCAGAAGCCCCGTCATGTAGCGTAACATGTCGCGGGCCTCGTCAAGCCGCGTGGCGATCGAATCGAGAAGGCTCTGCATGGTCTGCGACGAAATCGCCATGCGGCCCGCGTGGTCTCCCAGAATTGCCGCCATCGGGGCCAACAGCACTGGCGGGCGCTCGATCGCCAGCCCCGGATCGGCAAGGCGGAAACTATTCACCCACGCGATCTCGGGAAACAACCGGATTACCTGGCGAAAGGCCAGCAGGATACCGATGACAAGCACCGCGATGATGAGACCGTTGAGCCCCGGATTCGCCCAAAAGGCCGTCAAGATCTGACCGTGGAGAATAACGACGAGGAGCGCCGCGAGAACGAGGAAAACCAGCATCCGCACCAGGAAGATACGTGGGGATGATACCTTGAACGGATCGATGTCGTGTTGGTGTTTTAGCATGCAAAATTCCGCCCGCAGTCGTAGCTTTGGGGCAAAACTCGCGTCGGTTCTACTTGGGTCATGGCCGATCGGGTCATGGCCGAACTCGTCCCGGCCATCCCGATAATTGGCGCGCTGTGCCCTGCCCCCACCCTACCCTCCCCCGCTTGCGGGGGAGGGTAGGGTGGGGGCAGGGACAAGCCCGGCGATGACAAATCGGCCGCCACGAGTTTTGCCCCTGTTGCCCTAAACATATATGCCACAACTTGGATCAAAAATACGGATAAGTAGGGCTTGCGGATCAGAGTTGAGGACGAATTGCGGTGCATTTAGGGCCTGTCAGGAGCATCATTTGCGAGACTCCTTAAGAACCTGAAGCAACGCCTTGTGCAGAAACTCGTTGCCGGCGATAATTTGGCGTTTGCTAAAAAAGCCGTCACCGCCGTCGAGGTCGGTGGCGAAGCCTCCGGCCTCCCGCACCATCAGGATGCCGGCCGCCATATCCCAGGGCGAAAGATCGCGTTCCCAGAAAGCATCGAAGCGGCCTGCCGCTACCCACGCGAGGTCGAGCGCCGCGGCGCCAAACCGTCGCAGGCCGGCGACCTCTTCCTGAACGGCGGCCATTTCGCTGCCGAAAAGCGCGAGATCGCCGCGGCCGATATGCGGCATTCCGCATGCCACGACTGCTTCCGACATCCGTCGTCTTGCCGCGACCCGCAAACGCTGATCGTTCAAAAACGCGCCTTTGCCGCGTTCGGCCAGGAATAGCTCCTCGTTGGCGGGATTGTAGATGACACCCGCGACGATGACACCTTCGCGCTCGAGTGCGATCGAAATTGCGAATTGCGGGATGCCATGCAGGAAATTGGTGGTTCCGTCGAGCGGGTCGACGATCCAGCAGTGGGATTTGTCGTCGCCCTCCCGGCGGCCGCCTTCCTCGCCGAGAAAACCGTAGCCTGGCCTCGTCTTGGTGAGCTCCGCGTGCAGAATCTCTTCGGCGCGGCGGTCTGCCGCGGTGACGAAATTCCCCGGGCCTTTCATCGAGACCTGCAGGTTCTCGACTTCGCCGTAATCGCGCTTGAGGCTGCGACCGGCCTTGCGGGCTGCCGCCGTCATGACGTTAAGCAGTGCGGAACGAAGCATAGGCGGATTCTTTCCTCCTGGGACCGCGGGCGTCCCGCCCGCCTCTATTACCCGTCTCAATTAAAAGAGCGGGCGGGACGCCCGCGGTCCCAGGGCCCCGGCAGTCAGGATTTCTGCTGCAGGACCGCGAGCCACGGCCGTGCCGCCTTTTCGGCAGCAGCGCGGACTTGCGGCGGCTGCTTTGCGGCGAATTGGTCGAGAGAAGGATCGCCATTGCCCCCCGCTTTGGCGATCAGGTGCCATTTGATCGCTTCAGTCGGATTGGTCGCCGCGCCGCGGCCGACGCTGAGGAGGATGGCCAGGCGGTTCTGGGCAATCGGGCTACCGCGCAGGGCGGCCTTGCGGAACAGCGCCGCCGCCTTGGCCTCATCCTTGGCGACGCCGGTGCCGTTGAATAGCGCAATGGCGTATTCCACTTCGGCGTCGGGGTTTTCCGCAAGCGCGGCGGCGGCGAGCAGGCGCGCGGCCTCCGCAGGGTTCTTCTCGACGCCCTTGCCGTCCTTGTAGAGCGTCGCAAGGGCGTACTGGGCTTCCGCATTGCCCTGTTGCGCCGCAGCCCTGAACAATTCCGCGGCGCGAGCGAAATCCTGCGGGAACTGTTGGCCTTCCAGATAGAGCAAGCCGAGGTCGTAGGCGGCCGCGGCGTGGCCGAGCTTGGCGGCAGACGCAAACAGCCGCGCGGCCTCGGCCCGGTCATGCAGACCGCCGCGGCGCGAAACGTGAAAGATGGCGAGGGCGAACATGGCATCGCGGTCGCCGCGGGCCGCCGCGAGCTGGTACCACTTCACAGCCTTGACTTCGTCCAGCGGCACGCCGAGGCCATTGGAATAAAGCTCTCCGAGCAACGTCATGGCGCGCTGGTCCCCCTTTTCGTCGACTCGTCGCGTCGCTTCGGCGAAAGCGGTGAGAAAATAGCCGCGCTGATAGGCGCCATAGGCGAGGTCGGGCTCCCGGCCGCCGCGCGTCGGCTGGCTGCCCCCCTCCCTACCCTCCCCCGCACGCGGGGGAGGGTAGGGAGGGGGGACAGCGGGCTTGGGGTCCGAAGGCTTCGGTGCGGGGAACGGCCGGGGGAGCAGGGAGGCCGGCGGCGCCGCAGGCGGTGCTTGCGCCTCAAGCCGGTCGGCCGCGAGCGATGCCGCGAGAAATCCCAAGGCCGCCAACATGCCTGTGACGGAAATGCGATCGATCATGTCGCCGTCTCTGTGAGCGCGAGCCGCGCCGCCGCCTCGGCGGCTGCGGCCTTGGGGCCACGCGGATCATCGAACAGCGCGTCTCCGACCGCGACGAAATCGGCGCCCGCCGCCACCAGGGCGTCGATGTCGTCGAGCGCGGTCGCATACCCGACACACGGAATCTCGAACACTTCGGCCCACCAGGCAATCCGCTCGATAACGGCGTCACGCGAGGGGGGATGGCCGGCGGCGTCGGGTTCGCCGAACATGACGTAGTCGGCGCCCGCCTCCGCCGCCACCATGGCATCGTGGCGGCTGCGAAGGCCGCCGGCGCCCGCGATATAGTTCGGCTTGAGCGTTCGAACGGCCGCTTGCAAAGCGTCCAGCCCGGCAAGATGGGCGCCGTCGGCGCCGGCGCGCGCGACGATGTCAGGCCGGCCATCGACGAGAAGCGCCGCACCCGCGCCCTGCACGCCTCCCGCTGCCGCTTTGACCCTGTTGATGAGGCTGCGCTCGTCCGCATCGCGCAGGCGTAACAGGACGGCGGCGACATCGACCGCGCGAATGACCTCGGCCAGCACGCCCGAAAGCGCCGCGTCGCTCACCGCAGGGGTGAGGATATAGAGCCGCGGACTAGGTCTGATGCTGGATCGGGGAATCATGGGATCGTCGGCGACGCCATTGTTTTCGGGCAAGTTGTCGGCGCCTTCCAGTGGCTTCTTGCGCCGGCGTCCCGGGCTCTGGCATCCTCAGCTCTCGTTAATACGCTCGCCGGTGCGCCGCAAGGTCCCGCAAAGCCGCACCCTGCCCAGTTTGTAGCAACCATTATGTTGCCGAAGTCGGGCTTGCCCGACTTCGGTGGCCGCTCCTCAGGATGAGGTGAGACTATGTCACAGGCGCTTCGTCGCGCGTGCGGTGGGCGCCCGAAAATGCAGCGGACTGATGCAACCGAACAGATGGTTGATTTCTTTATCTCTCCAGGCAGACGGGGAGAGGCGTAGGATGGGTTGAGCGTGAAACCCAACATCGACCGGGCCGCGCGCAAAGTCCCATGATGGGTTTCGCTTGCGCTCAACCCATCCCACGGCCGCGAGAGGATGGCGATATAGGCGCTTCCAAGCAACCAAATGACCTCATCGGAATACGTGCCACTTCCCCGCGACGGCGTTATGCGCCGCCGACCGGTGCCACGGTTTCTATCTATGTTGCGGCCGCGAAGGCGCGTCGATATTGTGCCCGCAGCGATCGTGGGGAAGTTTATGAAATTGCATCGATCTGTGGGTTGCGGCATTCATGACCGCGCCGGTCTTGGCGCACTTGCAATTGCTGCGGCCGTCGCGTGGCCGGGCCTCGCGGGGGCCGAGGGCGCGATGGCGGTCGGGATCGCCCGCGGCGGCATCGCGAAGGGATACGCGACCGGCTTCGCGGTCAATCAGCCGACCGTGAAGGCGGCACGAAGCAATGCCGTCGAGCAGTGCCGGAGGACGAAAAGCTCAAATGCCGACGCCAAATCCGGCTGCGAAGTGGTCGTCACGTTTCGCAACAAGTGCGTCGCGTCCGCAGTGGATCCCCAAAGCGGGACCCCGGGCGCCGGTTGGGGAATCGGGGGATCGCAACAGTCGGCGGACAGCCAGGCGCTAGCCCGCTGCCGTGTGAAGGCGGGCACCGAGCGCGCCGAGTTTTGCGAGGTGACGGATCGAGACTGTGACGGCGACGCAAAGTGAGGATCACGTCACTCCGGCTCGATACCGGCGTCCTTGACCATCCGGGCGGTCCGGACGAGCTGATCCTTGACAAACTCGCCGAGTTCTCCGGGCGTCGAGCCAAACACCTCGAAGCCGATCTGGCCGATCTGTGCCTTGATCTGCGGATTTTCCACGATCTTTCGAGTTTCGGCATTAAGCCGCGCAACGATGTCGGCGGCGATGCCGGCCGGCGCGAACAATCCGGCCCAGGATTCGACCTCGAAATCCTTCAGGCCGGATTCGTCGAACGTCGGCAGATCAGGAAGCAGCGTGCTTCGCCGCAGTCGCGTGATGCCGAGCGCCCGCAGCGTGCCGGCATTGACGTGCGGCAGGCCGGGGGTGAGGTCAGTGAAGGCTATCGACAGGCGGCCCGCGATGACGTCGTTGAGCGCCGGCGGCACGCTCTTGTAGGGGATGTGGAGAATGTCGATGCCGGCCCAATGCTTGAGCGTCTCGCCTGCAAGGATGCCCGACGTGTTGCCGCTGGCGTAGGTCAGCTTGCCGGGATTTGCCTTGGCGTGGGCAATCAACTCCGGGACCGTTTTCGCCGGCACCGCAGGATGGGCGACCAACATGAGCGTGAAGCTGCCGATCCGCGTTATCGGCGCGAAATCCTTCACCGGGTCGTAGGCGATGTTCTTGAGCAGGAACGGATTGGACGAATGCGGGCTGTTGGTGCTCATCAACAGCGTGTAGCCGTCGGGCGGCGCCTTCGCCACATAGGCCGCCGCGATGCCGCCATTGGCGCCCTGGCGGTTGTCCACCACGATGTTCTGGTTGAGGGCGATGCCGAGCGGTTGGGCAATGATGCGGGTGACGATGTCGGTGCCGCTGCCGGCGCCGAACGGCACGATGATGGTGATGGGCCGGCTCGGATACGCCTCCGCGGCCGCGGCCGCGCATGAGAAGGTCGCAACGCCGATCGCAAGTACGCCGCCAGCCAGAACAATCAGTTCGCGAAGTCGCATTTTACCCTCGCGGGCTCGAATGACACTTAAGAATTCACTCTACATGTCAGATGACAGAGATCAAAATCGACGTCTACATCTCTGTCGTCTGATATCTGATACCTGAAATGGACCAGAACCTCGATCCCACTGCCGTAACGCTCACCAAGACCTTATGCGCCCACCTCGCGGCGGCGCAGTTTTCCGATCTGTCGGCGGCGGCGCAGCGCGAGGCCCGTCGCGGCGTGCTCGACTGGGTTGGCTGCGCGCTCGCCGGCAGCGGGCACAAGACCATCGATACGCTCCTCGCGGTCCTGCTGGAGACCGGCGGCCGGCCGCAGGCGACCGTGCTTGGCAGAGACCTCAAACTGGGGCTGCTCGATGCCCCGCTCGCCAACGGCCAGATGGGCCACGTGCTTGATTTCGACGATACCCATATGGGCGGCGTCGTTCTGCATGCGAGCTCTCCGATTCTGGCCGCGCTGTTCGCGCTTGCCGAGCGCAGTCCAGTGACTGGCGCCGATCTCATGCTTGCCTACGCGGTGGGGTTTGAGGCCGGCATCCGCAGCGGCCTCACGGCGCCCGGCCACCACAAGGGCGGGTGGCACCTCACCGGCACGCTCGGCGCCATTGCGGCAGCCGTGGCGGGCGGCAGGCTGATCGGGCTCGATGCGCAGAAACTCACCTACGCGATGGGCATTGCTGCCACCCAAGCCGCCGGCATGCAGCAGAACCGCGGCACCATGTGCAAGTCTTTCCACGCCGGGAAAGCGGCGCAGAACAGCGTGCTGGCGGCGTTGCTGGCGGAACGCGGCTTCGACAGCACCCAGGAGATCATCGAGGGCCGGAGGGGATTCTGCCGTGTGTACAGCAACACCGCGGCGCCCGAACGCCTGACCGCCGGCCTTGGCGAAAGCTGGCTGATCGAGACCAACGGTCATAAGCCTTATGCGTGTGGCGTCGTGCTGCACCCGCTGATCGATGCCGTCATCGCCATTCGCAATCGAGAGCCCATCGATCCGGCGGCGGTGAGCGCAATCAGCCTGCGGGTTCATCCGCTCGTGCTTTCCATCACCGATGTGATCGAGCCCGCGACGGGGCTGCAATCGAAATTTTCGACGGTTCATTCGGCCGCCGTCGCGCTCATGGACGGCGCCGCCGGCGTTGCGCAGTATTCCGACGCCAAGGCGACCGACCCGACGGTGGCCGCGCTGCGCCGCAAAACCAAGGCTGTTGCCGACGAGACCCTGCGCTCCGACGAAGCCTTCGCGACCATCGAGGCCGCAGGCAAACGCCACGAAGCTCACATTCCCCACGCCAGCGGCACCGCCGCCAATCCTATGAGCGACGTAGCCATCGCGGCGAAGTTCCTTGCCAATGCGACGCCGGTCATCGGCGGCGAGCGCGCGCAACGCGTCGTCGCGTTCGTGTGGACGCTGGAACGCCGGCCGGACGTGCGCGACTTGATTACGCTGCTTGCTTGACGACGCAACGCGATGCGACCACAATGGCGGCGCTTTTCGGCGGAGATCAGTCAAGTCCCTGATGAATTGGTTTCGGACGATACGAGGGTTTGTCCGGTTGCTGGTCGCCCTATTCGTGGTCGCGCAGTTCGCGGGCGTCGTGCCGTCGCCGCGCGCCAACGCGCAGCCGATTGCGAATGCGGCTCTCGCGCACGACCATCATCAGCATGACCACGCCGACGAAGGGAAGGTTCCTCATCACGGGGACCACAGCGGAAACCTCGCTGATACCTGCTGCGCGTTGCATGCCTACTTTGCCGGCATCCTTCCCCCGGCAGTCCTGGTCGAGACGGGAAGCGCTATGGGCCAATCTCTGGCCGGCGTCCCCGATGATCAGGACCGCGGCATGCCACCCGGCCGTCTCGACCGTCCTCCAAGACCTCTGCGCTGAATCTTTTAAGTCGTAGTGTGTCCGCATTTCGCGGCACGCTGCTCTGATTCGCGTATGAGGTTTTAAAAGATCATGCTCAGACATCGATGGTCTGCGCCTGCATTCCGGCTGGGAATGGCGCTGGCGCCTGCCTTGGGCACGGCGGCTTGCACCGCGATGCCTCCACCGGCGTCTTCGATCGCGGCCGCTGATCCCGCCGCGCGGGTTCCCGCAACACGGTACCGCTCGGTCGAGACTTCGAATCGGTTTCAACCTGCCGAACCGCGGCCGTGGCAGGACCTCAACCGGGATGTCACTTCGCCGCCGCCGAACCGAAAGGGACAAGAGCCGTGAGGGCTACGGTGCACGTAGACGGCGGACGGGCCGGGCTGCTTGCGTCGGCCCTTGTCACACTGTTGCTTGGTGGGTGTGCCTCCTTCTCTCCGGACGCCGGAATGGGGGTGGTGAGCGGCATCGCGGCGACGGAACTGACGAAAGATGCGCTCAAGATCGACGGCGAGGAGGCGGCGGCCGCAGGCCGGGCGCGCGTGCGAAGGCTGCTCGCGTCGACTCTGGCGGTGGACGCCGCAGTTCAGATTGCCCTTCTGAATAACCGCGGGCTTCAAGCGGCCTACAATGAACTCGGCATCGCCGAAGCCGCGACGGTGGAGGCGAGCCTTCCGCCCAATCCGGCGTTCGCGATCAGCCGGCTTTCGACATCGGTCGAGCTTGACATCGAACGCCGCATTGTCGGCGACATTCTCGCGCTCGCGACGCTGCCGGTGCGGGCGAACATTGCGGCCGACCGTTTCCATCAGGCCCAGCTGCGCGCCGCCGAGGAGACGCTGCGCGTCGCCGCCGAGGCACGGCGGAACTATTATCGCGCGGTCGCGTCGCGTCAGCTCGTCACTTTTCTGACCAAGGCCAGCTCTGCGGCCGAGACCGCCGCCAAGCTTGCCAGGCAACTGGGCGAGACCGGCGCCATGAGTAAGCTCGACCAGGCGCGCGAGCAATCGTTTTACGTCGACATCGCGACGCAGCTCATAGCAGCACGGCAGCACGCAGAGCGCGAACGCGAAGCATTGATCCGCTCATTGGGGCTGTGGGGCAACGAGATTGAATTCAAGCTGCCGCAGATGCTGCCTGCCGTGCCGCAGCGGCCGATGAGCCTGCCTGCCGTTGAGGTGGACGCCGTCCGCAGGCGCGTCGATCTGCAAATCGTGCGAATCGAAGTCGATACTCTCGCAAAGTCCTACGGTCTCACCAACGCAACGCGGTTCATCAACTTGCTGGACGTGGCGGGCGTTTCCAGGACTCAGCGCGAAGCCGGAGGGGCGCGCGGCACCGGCGGCGGCGTGGAGGTCGAGTTCCAAGTCCCAGTCTTTGATCTTGGCGAAGTTCGCCTGCGCCAGGCCGGTGAGAGCTACGCGCAGGCGGTGAACCGCCTCACCGAAAAAGCGGTGAACGTACGGTCGGAGGCGCGCGACGCCTACGCGGCTTATCGGTCGACCTACGACATTGCGGTCCGCTACCGCGACCAGGCCTTGCCGCTGCGTCAGACGATCACGGAGGAGACCTTGCTGCGCTATGGCGCGATGCAGATCGATGTTTTCACATTGCTGACCGAGGCGAGGCAGCGCCTCGCGGTGAACATCGCCGCCATCGAAGCGCAGCGCGATTTCTGGCTGGCCGCGACCAATCTCGGCGCGGCGGTGGCCGGCGGCGGCGTGGCTCCAGGCGGCGGTGCCGTTTCAAGTGCGGCGATGAGCGCGTCCGGCGTCACCGCGAGCGAGTGAACGATTGAGGAGATCGACATGCTATCGCGACGAAGTCTATTGGGAGCAACCGCGGTCCTTGCGGGGGCAAATGCGATCAGCGGGCGCCTACAGGCAGCGGGCATCCCGGAAGCGCCGACCACGACCACCAATGCGATGCAGCCGCCGCTGTTCCCGTCGAGCGGTCCGGATTACCAGCCGGTGGTGACGTTGAACGGCTGGACGCTGCCGTGGCGGATGAACGGCGATTGGAAGGAATTCCACCTGGTCGCCGAGCCGGTCATCCGCGAGTTTGCCCCCGGCATGAATGCGCATCTGTGGGGCTATAACGGCCAATCGCCCGGTCCGACCATCGAGGCGGTGGAGGGCGACAAGGTCCGCATCTTCGTCACCAACAAGCTGCCGGAGCACACCACCGTCCACTGGCACGGGGTGCTGGTGCCGAACGGCATGGACGGCGTCGGCGGCGTCACGCAACCGCACATCGATCCCGGCAAGACCTTCGTCTACGAGTTCGAGCTCAAGCGCAGCGGCAGCTTCATGTACCACCCGCATTCGGACGAAATGCTGCAGATGGCGATGGGAATGATGGGGATGTTCGTCGTCCATCCGCGCGAGGCGAAGCTCCGCCGCGTCGACCGCGACTTCGTGTTCGTCATGAGCTCCTACCTGATCGATCCCGGCACCTATCTGCCGAAGGTGGCCGAGATGACCGACTTCAACATGTGGACCTGGAATGCCCGGGTATTCCCGGGCATCGATCCGCTGCCGGTGCGCCTCGGCGATCGCGTGCGCGTGCGCATCGGCAATCTCACCATGACCAACCATCCGATCCACCTGCACGGTCACAGCTTTGCGGTGACCTGCACGGATGGCGGCTGGGTGCCGGAGAGCGCACGCTGGCCGGAGACCACGACCGACGTTCCGGTCGGTGCGATCCGCGCCTTCGAGGTGATCGCGGATGCGCCCGGCGATTGGGCATTCCACTGCCACAAGTCGCATCACACGATGAATGCCATGGGCCACAACACCCGCAATTTCATCGGCGCCAAGTTGAAGAACCTGACGAAAGCGATCGAACGCATCGTCCCCGATTTTCACCCGATGGGCTCCGAAGGCATGGCCATGATGGGCACCATGGAGCATCCCATGCCGGACAACACCCTGCCGATGATGACCGGGTTTGGGCAGTTCGGGCCGATCGAGATGGGCGGCATGTTCACGCTCATGAAAGTGCGCGAGGGACTCGGTGCAAACAACTATGGCGATCCCGGCTCCTACCGGAATCCCGAAGGGACGGTCGCGCATGAGGTTGAGGGTCCCGCCGGGCAGCCGGTGCATCGATCCGAAAGCCCCTCGCCGCATGGCCGCTCCGGAACGGCCGGCGCGACGGCCGCAAAGACGACTTCCAAATCACATCACCGAAGCAACTGAAAGGAGACACCTCCAAATCACATCCCTCAAGAGACGAGACAAGGAGAAGACATGAGAGCAACTCCAACGGTCATCTTGGCGCTCGCGCTGTTCACTGCGGCGCAAAGCGCTGTCGCCCAATCGGGGCTGATCGACGGGCAAGTCATGAAAGTCGATCAATCCGCCAGCAAGATCACCATCAAGCATGGCCCGGCCAAGAGGCTCGGAATGGAGAGCGGCATGACCATGGTCTACAAGGCGCAGGATCCCGCGCTGCTCAAGGCCGTCAAAGCGGGCAATAAAATCAAGTTCGACGCCGAACAGGTGAACGGCCAATACACCGTAACGAAGATCGAAATGGCGAAGTAATGCGCGGGTTGCGCGCATCAAGGCGCGCGCAATGCTCCAATGATCTGGACGCTGTTCAAAGGGAAACGCTCAACCTTTAGGAGGTTCATATGTCAACTCACCGTACAATCACCGTTCTCGCCGCGTCGGCCGCTCTCGTCCTGTGCGGCGCCGTATCGGCCCTCGCGCACGCGCATCTCGTTCGTGCCACTCCGGCGGTCGGCGGCACCGTCCAGACGCCCCCAAGTGAAGTCACGTTGCGTTTCAACGAGAAGCTGGAGGCTGCATTCAGTTCCGTCGTCATCCGCGACTCGACCGGCAAGCAAGTGGATAAGGGTGATGCGGCGGTCGACAAAAGCGATCGCACCTTGATGCGGGTCCCGCTCCAACAGCCACTGGCGCCGGGCGTCTACAAGGTGGAGTGGAAGGCGATGTCGGCCGACACCCATAAGATCGACGGCAACTTTACGTTCAAGGTCGGCGAATAGCCGGACACCGGCGAGCCAAGGGAGGATGGCTTGGATGACCCACTGATCTGGTGGCGCGCCGTCCATTTCGCCGCCACCATCATGCTTGCGGGCGCCGTGTTGTTTTTCGCCCTCGTGGCCGAGCCCGCTTTTTCAAGTGCTGGCAAAGATGCGCGCCTGCCGGCGCGCGTCGGTTTGCCGTTGCGCTGGCTGGCCTGGATCAGCCTGGCCTTGGTCGTGGTCTCAGGCCTGGCGTGGCTCATCGTACTGGCGCAGCATCTCAGCGACGGCACCGTGACGGCCGTGCTGCGGGACGGCATTGTCTGGATCGTGCTTACCAAAACCGGCTTCGGTGAGGCGTGGGCGGCACGGTTCGCGCTGGTCGTTGTGGTCGGCAGCTGCTTGCCGATCACGTCCGAGCGGCCGAGCGTGCTGCGGCGGTGGGCGGCGGCGTTCGCTGCTGCCTGCCTGGTCGGAGCATTGGGGTTTGCCGGACACGCGGGCGCCGGTGCCGGCATAACGGGTCTGGTCCATCTCGCCGCCGACGTTGCGCATCTCGTCGCGGCTGCCGCGTGGCTTGGGGCGCTTGTTCCCCTCGCGCTGCTGCTCCACGCCGCCGGGCAGAGTCCAGATCGATCTTCGATGACGATCGCCCGCAGGGCGACGCAGCGCTTTTCGACATTGGGCATTGCAAGTGTGAGCACGCTAATCGTGACCGGCATCGTCAATACCTGGGTTCTGGCCGGCAGCGTTTCGGCGCTGCTCGACACCGACTACGGTCGCCTTCTGCTCGTTAAAGTCGCGCTGCTGCTCATCATGCTGGCGACGGCGGCTATCAATCACCTGGTCTTGACGCCGCGTCTCGTACAGGAATTCGACCTCGCGGTCGGATGGGCAGCGATGCGGCGCCTTCGCAACAACAGCCTGATCGAAACGGCGCTCGGGGCGATCATTCTCGTCATCGTGGCCGTGCTTGGAACGCTCCCACCGGGCCTGCATGATGAGGTGGCGGTTACGCCGGCAGCCGCGCTATGATGCGCCCCCCTCCCGCAGCTCTGCTCCCTCCCCTCGTGGGGGAGGGAGCAGAGAGAGCGCCATATCAAGTGCGATTGCCCCGACCTGCGAGGGAGGGTTAGGCAGGGGCGCGGCAAACGGGGGCGTGGCCGGGAAGCGAGGCTCACATGTTGACGTTGTACTACGCGCCTGGCGCCTGCTCCATGGCGGCGCACATCGTGTTGGAGGAGAGCGGCGAGAAATACGAACCGCGCAAGGTCGATCTCGCCTCGGGCGAGCAGCGCACCGAGGCCTATCTCAAGCTCAACCCACAGGGGCGGGTGCCGGTGCTCGGCCTCGACGACGGCGCCCCGCTCGCCGAGAACACGGCGATCCTGCCTTATCTCGGGAAGCGGTTTGGGTTGTGGCCGACTGATCCGTTGGCCGAAGCCAGAGCCCTTTCCTTGATCGGCTTCTTCGCCGCCAGCGTGCATCCGGCCCATGCCCATATCGGCAGACCCGAACGCTACGCCGCCGACAGCGCCGCGTTTCCGACCATCCAGGAAGCCGGCCGCAAGACGTTCCACGGCTATCTGAAGCAGATCGACGGCATGCTGGCGGGACGGGAGTGGCTGTCCGACCGCTACTCGGTGCTCGACCCCTACGGTCTCGTATTCTATAGCTGGGGCGTCCGCCGTGAACTGCCGATGGCAGAGCTTTCGAACTACACCGCGTTCAAGGACCGGATGCTCAAGCGCCCCGCAGTGGCGCGCGTGGTCGAAAACGAGAAAATAAAATTGTAATGCGCGCCGACCTAGTCGCCGCTGCAGGGGCGACCCTTGTGGTCGCCCGGCTTGCGCGCCTCGCGCCCCTGAGCGCATTGGTTAAACTGTCCACTGCGTGCGCCCGGAACAGGGCGACCACAAGGGTCGCCCCTACATCATCCTTACGTAGGCGTGGATGGCCGGAACAAGCCCAGCCCCGACACCGAATGAAGGATCACGTTGATCGCTCATGAAGACAATCCTGGTTCCGGTCGAAGATCACGACTCGATGGCGGCGGTGCTTCAAGCCGCGTGGTTGATCGCGCGCCGGTTCGACAGCTATGTGGAAGGTTTTGCGGTACAGCCGGCGGCATCGGAGTTCGTGGCACTCGACCCTTTGAGCAGCATGACCATGCCGCAGATCGCGGACGACGACGCCCAGATTGAGCGCCATTCACGCCAAATGTTTGAGTCCTTCATGGCGTCCCACAACGTGCCGCCCGCGCCGGCACTGTCCTACGCGTGGGTGCGACCCGGCGCGGAATTCGACACATTCATCGGCAGCTACGGCCGGGTGTTCGATTTGATCGTTCTCGGCAGGCCGGGACGGGCCGCACAAAACCCGCGAATGGTGCCATTGGAAGCAGCGCTGTTCGAAAGCGGCCGCCCGGTTCTGATCGTGCCGCCGACGCTCCCGAAGGAACTGGGGCACAACGTGCTGGTCGCGTGGAACGGCAGCACCGAGCAAGCCCGCACCAACGCCTTCGCGATGCCGCTGCTGCGCGGTGCGGATGAGGTCACGGTCCTGACGGTGGAAGGCGGCATGACTCCGGGTCCGACCGGCGACGAAGCGGCGCTTCACCTGATCCGCAACGGTGTGCCGGCAACTGCCGTCACCGTCGCACCGGCCGGACGCACGACCGGTGAGGCGATCCTCGATCATGCGAAGTTGCGAGGCTGCGATCTCATCGTAAAAGGCGCCTACGCGCAAAGCCGCCTGCGCCAGATGATATTCGGCGGCGCCACCCGTCACATCCTGGCCCACGCCACGTTGCCGGTGTTGATGGCGCATTGATATGTCCAGGGTACCAATCGGGAGGATAGAATTGGACCCCACGGACCTCATCCTGAGGAGCCGTGCGCAGCACGGCGTCTCGAAGGATGGCCACTGGCACGGCCTCGCTCGCGGCCGTCCTTCGAGACGCCGACCTGCGGTCGGTTCCTCAGGACGAGGTTGATGGATGACATCGATATGATTCGAACTTCGGAAACACTCCTCTAGATGAGCGCCGATCAAGGCCGAGATTCTACGGGCGCGTCCGGTTCTGGGCGGCCCGTACGCCACACGTTTTTCGCGATCTTCCCCTCAATCATGCTGCCGATGTTCCTCGCGGTGGTCGATCAGACCATCGTGGCAACCGCATTGCCGGCGATCGCGGCCGATACCGGCAATGTGGCGCGCGCATCGTGGGTCGTGGTGTCGTACCTGATTGCCTCGACCATAGCGGCGCCGATCTACGGCAGGTTGGGCGACGCCTTCGGCCGCCGCCGGCTGATGTTCGCGGCACTCTTCATTTTCATGATCGCGTCGTTGTTGTGTGCGGCCTCGCCGACCATCGAATTGCTGGCACTGGCCCGCGTCGTCCAGGGGCTCGGCGGCGGCGGCCTGATGACGTTGTCGCAAGCGTTGATCGGCGAAGCCGTGCCGCCGCGCGAGCGCGCCCGATATCAAGGCTACCTCGCTGCCGTCGCGGTGTGCGCCAATACGTTCGGGCCGGTCGCGGGCGGCTATTTGACCGAGCACTTTGGATGGAAATCAGTGTTCCTGATCAACGTGCCGATCGGGCTCATCGCGGTGTTGCTCACGCGGAACCTGGAGAACATCATACCGGGACGGTCGAACTGGCGGCCCGATCCGATCGGGCTCACGTTGTTCACCCTCTTCGTGACCACGGCGCTCCTGTCATTGGAGCAGGTCCAGCAAATGGACCGCAGCGCACTGCCCCTGCTGGTCGGATTGTTCGCAGCCGCGGCGGTTTCCCTCGCCCTGCTGGTCCGCCAGGAGACCCGGGCGCCGTCGCCGCTCATACCGCTGTCCCTGCTTCGCCTGCCAACGATCTGGCGCAGCGATGCGCTCGCCGCATTTCACGGCGCTGCGCTGGTATCGCTGATCACCTTCCTTCCCATCTATCTGGAGGTGGTTCGCGGGCTCTCGCCGGCCGCAACCGGCCTGCTGCTGGTGCCGCTCACGATCGGGATCGGTGCCGGGTCGCTGCTGACCGGACGGCTCGTCAGCAAGACCGGGTGGACCACCATCTTTCCCGTGCTTGGACTTGCGCTGGTGACGGTCAATCTCGTGGTGCTCGCCCTATGGGTGCAGACGTTGAATCAGACTGCGCTCGGATGGCTGCTGCTGTGGAACGGATTGTGTATGGGAACCGTGATGGGCGTCGTGCAGGTCACGGTGCAATTCGCGTCGGGACCGTTGCGGCTTGGCGAAGCGGCAGCATCGGTGCAGTTCTCCCGTTCGATCGGGGCGGCATTCGGGACCGCGCTGGTGACGGCGGTGTTGTTGGCGGTCCTGTCGATCAAGAATCCCGAGGCGGCGCGCGTGTTCGCCACCATGGCACAACAAGGTGCTCACGCCGCGTCAAACCTGCCGGCAACGCAGCCGGCCGAGATCCAGGCAGTCATTGCCGAGGCGTTTCGCGCCGCATTCCTGTCGATTGCGGCGTTTGCTGCTGTGGGCTTTTTTCTGGCACTGTCGATCCCGCTACGCCGCATATAGTGTTACGTTTTCCAACCGTGATTCTCATCGATGTCATCGCCTGCGAAAGCGGCGGTCCGGCGCCCGTAGGGTGGGCAAAGTCGCCTGCTGCAGCCGATAACATCGCGCACCGGCCTCGCGCGACTTTGCCCACGCGGTCAAACGGCGAGGTGGGACGGCGTGGGCAAAGGCGCATGAGAGGCTGTGCAACTTGCGCCGCACCGAAGTCGGGCTTGCCCGACTTCGGCACTCGAGATGTCGAAATCGGCAGCAGCCGATTTCGATTGGATGCGCCTTTGCCCACCCTACAAGTCACCCACCTATCGCGCCCTGCGCCCCGACATACAGCGAATAGAGCGAGTGGCTCGCCGCCATGAAGAGGCGGTTACGCTTGACGCCGCCGAAGCAGATGTTGGCGCTGCGTTCGGGGAGCGAGATCGCGCCGATCCGCTTGCCGTCCGGATTGAACACCACGACGCCGTCGAGCCCTTCGCCGGTGCCCCAGCCGCACCACAGATTGCCGTCGGTGTCGCAGCGGAAGCCGTCCGGCGTCTCGGCCGCCTCGCAGGTCACGAATGGCTTGCCGCCGGCAAGCTTGGTGCCGTTGTCGACGACGTCATAGACCCGGATGAGGCGCGGCACATTGCTGAAGTCGACGATATACATCTTCCGCTCGTCCGGCGTGAAGCACAGCCCGTTGGGCCGGATATCGCCGGCCACCACGGTGGCGCGGCCGGTTTGCGGATCGAGACGGTACACGTTGGTCGGCAATTCCTGCTGGGCCACGTGGCCTTCATAGTTGCCCGAGATGCCCGGGGTGGGATCCGTGAACCAGATCGAGCCGTCGGATTTGACCACGATGTCGTTCGGCGAATTGAGCGGCTTGCCGTCGAATTTGTCGATCAGCACCGTGATGGTGCCGTCATATTCGGTGCGCGTCACCCGCCGGGCGTCGTGCTCGCAGGTGACGAGGCGGCCCTGGCGGTCGCGGGTGTTGCCGTTGGAATAGTTCGACGGCTTGCGGAACACGGTGGTGCGGCCGCTCTCCTCATCCCAGCGCAGGATGCGGTTGTTGGGAATGTCGCTCCACAGCACGCAGCGCGCGTCGCCGAACCATACCGGACCTTCGCTCCAGCGCGCGCCGGTGAAAAGCCGTTCGATGCTGGCGTTGAACACGCGATATTTCAGAAAGCTCGGATCGAGGACCTTGATGGCCGGGTCCGGATAGCGCTCGCTGGCCTCCCAGCCGCCGAATGTCGCCGTCGTGGTCAGCGCCGCCGCCGCCGTCACCCCCGCGCCCAGCATATCGCGTCGTGAAATCTGCATGGCATCTCCTCCTGACATGGCACGATCCTGATCAATCGTGTTGCCGGGGTGTTATAGCAAGGTCGCGGGCGGATAGCTGATTCTTCTGCATTTGCAGATGGCTCGCGCATCCCAGGTGCGCCATAGGCCGGCATCGCGCGGCGATTGCCGCGGCGCGTCAATTTGGTTGCAATCGGAGGAAAGCCGGACTCGCCTCTGTTGGCCTCGGGGGGCCCCTACATCGGCGCTAAGTTAAGCGACAGCCGGGCAGCCTTACCTCTCCCCGCTTGCGGGGAGAGGTCGGAATTTGCGCACTCTTCGCGCAAATTCCGGGTGAGGGGGCCTCTCCGCGAGTCTGAGCTTCGCGGAAAGGCACCTTCACCCTCCACGAGTCCGCCCTTGTGGAGAGGCCCCCTCACCCCGACCCTCTCCCCCGCGTGCGGGGAGAGGGAGCAGTCGGTTACACGGCCGCATGATATCTCGGAGCGTTTAATCCAGCGGCTCCACCTTCACAAGCGCGGCGCCGTGGTTGCTGCCGGTCCAGAAGGTCACCGGGGTGGTCGAGTTGTCGACGAAGACGGTGCGCATGTTGGTCTCATGCGGCAGCTGGTATTCGACGCTCTTGCCGGTCGCCGGATCGAGCCGCACGGCGCGGTCGGTGTGCATGCCGCCGGCCCAGATCTCGCCGTTCTTGTCGATGGTCGCGCGGTACGGATAGGTGAAGGGCGGCAGCTGATATTCGGTCACCTTCTCGGTCTTGGTGTCGAACAGCGCGACCTTGTTGCCGCGATATTCGGTGATCAGCAGGCGATCCTGGTCGTCGATCACCATGCGCCGCGCCCGCGCATTGACGGTCGGAAGCGGGTACCACGAGACCTTGCCGGTCTTGGCGTCGATCTTGCCAACATGGCCGCGCTGGAATTCGGCCATCCACAGATTGTTCTGCGAATCGGAGATCACCTGGTAGATCGAGGCCGGTCGGGCGGCGAGGTCATTGAGCGGCTGGAAGCGCTCCCATTTGTTGGTCGCGAGATCAAGCCGATAGATGTCCTGCGTGCCGACGCTCTTCGTCCACACCTTGCCGTCGATATCGTGGCGCAGCCCGACGAAGTTCAGCTGCACGCGATAATCATTGTACTCGGGCGCCAGCGGATACCATTTGATCTCTTCGGTCTTGGGATCGAGATTTCCGAGCGAGCCCTGGTACATCGTGTCGAACCAGAGGGTGCCGTTCTTGTCGAACTCGAGCGAGAGATTGCCGACCGGCGCCTCGGATTTGAACTTGGTCACCGGGAATTCGGTGAGCTTGAGCGTCTTCGGGTCGAACTTGGAGATGAAGGGCTCGCCGAAATCCGAATACCAGACGTTCCCTTGCGCATCGACGATCACGTCATGCGGCTCCGTCGTCGACCGCGGCAGGTCATACTCGGTAATGATGGCGCGCGTCGCGCGGCCGGTCGGCCGAGCGAGGGCCTTGAGGGGATATTGCCATTTTTCGACCTCGCTCAGATTGATGCTGGCAAGGTATTCGGCTGGCTTGCGGTACTGCTCCGGGGTCCCGGAGCGCGCCGGATCGAGCATGCGCTGCGGCTTGATCGGCTGGCTCACCGCCCCATAGCCGCGCATCCGCGTGATCACCTGGGTAAATTCATCCGCATTGTGAGTGGAGCGCACGATGCGCTCGACCGTATGGCAGCTCACGCAGTCGAGCAGGAAGTGCCGTTGATCGTCCGAGCCGGGCACGCTCGCCATCCATTCGGCGTTGCTCATCTGGGCGGCGAGAGTCTTCGTCTTTTGCAGCTTGAGATCGACTGAGGCCGTCCGCTCATCGGCGACATCCGCTGTCGTCGGGGCGGCGAGGTCGTAGCCGACGGCGCGGATCTTGATCTTGTACTTGCCGGCCGACAGCCGATCGGCCGGGAAGCTGTAGCGGCCCTGCGCGTCGCTGATGACGCTGACCGTCACCGTCGAGCCTTCCTTCTTGGCGCTGACCACGACCCCTTCCATGGCGCCTTCCGCCGCGGAGGTGACCTGCCCGGTCAGGGCAGCGGCGGCCCTATTCTCCGCCGCGACCGGCTGCACGGTCGCCTGAAAGAGAATGACCGCGGTGCCGAGCATCAAAATGGACAAGAGACGTCGTGTTCGCATCGGTTCCTCCCTGTCGGTTGCCATGGTCTGCGGGTGGCCATGGTGCAACGATACACGTCTCGAAAGCATGCATGGTACAACGTTTGACGCTTCAAATCCACCATTCTCATGGGCTGGACCGGCGCTCCTCAGATCCGGAATACTTTAGCGATGACAATTCTTGGGCCGCTTGAGTGTCTTACATTCGAGTCTAAGATGAGCGTCGGGGGGGCCAAAGTTTGGAAATCGTTTTCCCGATAGAATTCGTCGTGGACGGGACGCCGGTATCCTCAGGGGCTGATCGCCCAAAAACGAGAATCGAATGGAAGGAGCGGGTCAAAGCCGCGAGCCGAACGACGCTTCCCGATGGACACTGGGCGTCGAGGGGCAGGATCGCGGTGACACTGTTCTACTTCTCGGCGGAGCCAAGAGGGGGAGACGTCGACAACATTGTGAAGCTCGTCCTGGATGCACTGTGCAAATATATCTATATTGATGACTCACAGGTTGAACGCGTGCTTGTGCAAAAGTTCGAGCCCGGAAATATATTTCGTTTCAGTTCACCGAGCAGTGGGCTCGAAATGGCTCTCAGCCGGACAAAACCGGTCCTGTATGTCCGTTTGGCTAACGATCCGTTCCAGGACTTGATATGAGCCCTGAACCATCCGAGGCAATGCTGCTTGAAAGCGTCTTGCCCGACCTGGAGGCCGAGGGGTTCGAGGTATTCGCTCATCCCTCGCCGCCCATTTTACCGGCTTTCATGCGAGACCATTCGCCGGATGCGATCGCCTTGCGAAGTGATAAGAAGCTCGCCATCGAGGTCCTCCGGGAGGGCGCGCCCTCAAACCGAAGGCTTGACAGGCTTCGGGAGCTATTTTCCGAGCACAAGGATTGGGAGCTACGTGTCTATTGGGTCAGCGCCCCCAATATCCGCAAGGCAATTGAGGGAGTGTCCGGGGACGTCATCGAGCAATCGATAACGGCTATTGAGGAACTCGCCGCCGCAGGCCGCGCAAAGCCAGCTCTTCTCATGGCGTGGGCAACATTCGAAGCGATCGGCCGCGCTATTCTGCCTGACAGACTGCAAAGGCCGCAAACTCCGGGCCGGATCGTCGAGGTGCTCGCGGCAGAGGGCCAAATCACTCCGACTGAAGCTGATCATTTGAGGCGCTTGGCCGAGAGTCGAAATCAGTTGATCCATGGCGGTCTGGAAACGTCCGTATCGGAAGCCGACTTACGGCGCTTTGTCGACGTCCTAAAGACTTTGTGCAACTTCATCTTGTGACAGGTACAGCGCTCGCGTCAGCGAAGCTCCCTAGGCTTTGCCCGCAAAGCGTTGCCCGTAATGAGGATCGCCGAGCCCGCCATCGCCAGCGCGGCGACCAGCGGGCTGGCGAACCCGAGAACGGCGATCGGCACCGCGACGATATTGGAGGCGACCGCGAACAGGAGGTTCTGGCGCATCAGCTGCCGCGCCCGGCGCGCGACCGCGAGGGCGGCCGCGACCGGCGCCAACCGGTCACCCGGGAAGATGGCGTCGGCGGCCGCCTGGGCGAGATGCGCGGCCGCCGCCACCGACAGCGACGCATCGGCGGCGGCAAGCGAAGGGGCGTCGTTGAGGCCATCGCCGACCATCAGCACGCTGCGGCCCCGCGACTGCAAGGCGGAAATATGCGCAATCTTGTCGGCAGGCGTCATTGCGGCCCGCCAGCGCGCGATGCCGAGCGTCCGCGCCGCATGGGCGACGGCGGGGGCGCGGTCGCCGGACAGAATCTCGATCGCAAACCCATCTTGCTTGAGCTTTGCGATAACCTCGATGGCATCGCCGCGCAGCCGCTGGCGCACGGCGAGCACATAGCGCTCCACCCCATAGGCGAAGGCGATCGCCGACGCCTCGGGGTCGGCGTCAAGAATTGCGGCGGCGTGGCGTTCGGCGTCGCAGAATGATGGCCGTCCCAGCCGCAGCGCCACGCCCTCGCATTCGCCGCGAACGCCCTGACCGGGCTCTTCAACGGCCGCGAGCGGCTCCGTGGCACAAGCCGCTCGCGCGATGGCGGCAGCCAACGGATGCCGGCTCGCAAGCGCCAGCCGTCCGGCCAGAGCGAGCCGCTCCGGCGGAATATCGGCCGCGTTGATCACCTCGGGCTCCGGCAGCGTCAGGGTGCCCGTCTTGTCGAACAGGATGGTGTCGACGCCAGCCAGGCGCTCGATGCCTTCGCCCGAATTCAGCAGCACTCCGGCCCGGAACAACGCACCCGAGGCCGCGACTTGCACGGCAGGAACCGCAAGGCGCATCCCGCAGGGACAAGTGATGATGAGCACCGCGATCGCGGCGATACCGGCATCGTGCCAGCTCGCCCCGAATGCCACCCAGCCCATGAGCGTCGTGCATGCGGCGGCGTGAACCAGGGGCGAATAAAGACGCGCGGCGCAATCGGCAAGGCGAACGTAGCGGGTGCGCGCCTCGCGGGCGCGGTCGCGCATGCCGGTGACATCGTCACGCTCCCCCTCCCTACCCTCCCCCGCATGCGGGGGAGGGTAGGGAGGTGGAGCGGTGATGGCTCTGACCCGCAACGCACCCGACACGTTGAGCGTCCCGGCATACACCATGCTGTCTTTCGCGGCGGAAACCGGCAGCGTCTCGCCGGTGACCCGACTCTGGTCGATCTCGGACCGGCCCTCGATGACCACCCCGTCGACCGCAATGCGCTCGCCGGGCCGCACCAGGACGAGATCGCCGGGCGCAACCGACGCGGCCGGCACTTCAGCAAGCTCGGTGTCACTGACGAATTTCGTCAGGGTTTCGCCCCGCAGCGCTACGAAGTTCCCGGCGGCTGCGCCGGTGCGCCTCCGCATCGCCTGCTCCAGCGTGCGGCCGACCAGCAGCAAGGTGAGGAGCATCAGCGCGAAGTCGAAATAGACGTGCGTGGATTGCTGCAAAGTCTCGAATACCGACATGCCGAGCGCAAGCACGACGCCGACGCTGATCGGCACATCCATGTTCAAGCGCCCCGCCGCCAAGGTGCGAACCGCCGAATTGAAAAACAGCCCGCTCGCATCGGCCGTTTTTCTCTCGACGGATCGGAGGGACGCGCCGGACGCGAGCGGCAACGGGGAACGAACCGTCGGGTTCATCTGCTACTCCAAGATGACGCAATTTTCCGACCGGAACTCCCGCTCGGTGCCGTGGTCCGCATCAAGCTCGACATCCCACACCGTGGGCGCAGCGTCCGTCGCTTGGCCCACATTAGCCGCCGCTTTCATGCTCGGTGAGCGAGATGGGTGCGATTACGGTTACGACGCAGATGGATACGCCAGTCAAAGCCCTGCGTCAGACGCTCAACCTAATCGGGACACGCTTTAACGTTCCTGAATGGACTTCAAATACGCAATGATGGCGCCGACGTCGTCGCCCTCGAACTTGAATTCCGGCATATCCGGATGGCCGGAGATGAGGCCTTCCCCCAAGGCTTCCTCCAGCGACTCGATCGGGTAGCGCTTTGCCAGCGTGCGGAACAACGGGGCTTGCGGATGGCGGCTCTCGTCGGTGCGAGCCGTGGCATGGCAACGCGAGCATTCCTTGGCGAGAAGAGCCTCTCCGCGCTTGAGGGCGGCGGCGTCCTGGGCGCACGCGGCCGAAGTGGCGAAAACCATGGAAAGCCCGCCTATCAAGCGCCACATGCCGATCCCCATACGCCGTACATCCAGCCCGAAGACGACGACATCATATCACGATGGAGGAGATGCCGTTCTCCCTTTCCCCTTATCGCCGTGGCAAGAGTTGCAACAAGGCTGTAGCCGGATTGAGCCAATGGGTCCGGCCTCTGGCCGGCCCGGTGGCAGGCTCCGGCCGGACCCGGTGGCTCCATCCGGGCTACGCGCGCACTGCGCTTGTTTTCGAGCAAGTGTTCCTGATGTTTTCCCTCGCGACGCCCTCAAAAATCCGGCTTGGCGGCAACCGGGAGGCCGATGTCCTTGTCGCCGTGGAATCCAGCCGGGTTTTCAGCGCAAGAGACCTCCGGCCATTCGAGACGGTCGCGCGCATAAATCACGCTCGCGGTCCAGGGCGTCGTGAAGGTGCCGGCATCCTCGACCGTGAAATCGACCTGCAGGTACTTGTCAGCATAGTTGGGGGCGAAGGGTCCGGCCGGGCGCCAAAGCTCCTTTGCGGCGCGTTCCAGCGTGCCTTTCGCGGCTTCGTGATCGAGTAGGCGATAGCGTTCCACCACGTGCAGCTTTTCCGTGTACGGCGTGCCGAACAAGTCGATCATGGCAAACGGCCGATCGGTCTTGATCCCTACCGTGTCGATGACCAGCGTATCGCCTTCGTAATGGCCGACCGCGTCCCCGTGCCAGGACGGCGTCACTTTCGCGGGATGAGGCTGGTTCATCCGCACATAGCGGACTTCATGATCCTCGTTGAAAAGCATCACGATCTTGTCCGGCCGCTGCAGCATCTGCATGGCCATGTGCTTGAAAAGGAACGGCACGGGTTCGGGCCAGCACTCGTTGGCCGGGTTCGCGTAGGTCACGCCGGCCAACGACATATCCCCCTTCTTCTTCACGACTTCCGCTGCCCAAGGCTGCAAGATCGGATTGGTGTAATCGCCGACCAGCATGCCGTAGTCGCTCGTGCCGTTATCCTTGCGCCGCGTCCTGTTCGTCACCGGGCCGGGCCCCGATGCCGGCGGCACGAACCAGGGAAGTGACCCGTGACGCCAGATGCCGGAGAAATCCGGGATCGACGCGGCGCTTTTCGAACCGCTATTTGCTTCCCCGGATGCCGGCGCCGCCTGCTGGCCCGAGGCGGGGCTGGCAACAGCCGCCAATATCAGCAACAACAGCAAATTCCGCTGCACATTCATGTCGACCTCCCTTTGATTTTCCCGATCTGCCCGCCTCCTCCCGACGCGGGCGCAATTAACGATTAATTAATATTATATCCCAAATGTCGGCAATGCGCACGCCCAAGCCGAAGCCAGCGACGGGCGCGCAGCGTCTGTTCTGTGGATTGTAGTAGCCTGTAGCCTGGGTTGAGCGTCAGCGAAACCCGGGAGCGGTGTTGCCGCAATGATAGGTCCCGGGTTTCGCTCCGCTCAACCCGGCCCGATCGGCGAACGCCACCCAATCAGGTGCCTTGCAGGCGAGTCGGTGCCGTAGAACAGCGCGCTGTCCTTCACTTCAAGTCCTTGCGCGGATCGTAGGGCCTCTCGTGCTGCCACTTGCGCATCAAGTCTTCAAGCTCCCGATCGTCCTTGTCGGGGAGTGCGATCCGCACCGCAGCGTACAAATCCCCAGCCTTGCCCTTGGCCGGCATGCCCTTGCCGGCGATCCGGAAGATTCGTCCGCTGCTGGTGCCGGCCGGCACGTTGAGCTCCACGGCGCCATCGAGTGTCGGCACCCGCACCTTGCCGCCAAGGACCGCCTCATAGAGCGTGATCGGCAGATCGACGCGCAGGTTGTCGCCGTCGCGCACGAAGTAGGGATGCGGCGCCACCCTGACGGTGATCAGAACGTCGCCAACGCCACCTTGACCCGGCAATCCCTGCCCCTTGAGGCGGATCTGCTTGCCCTCGCCGAGCCCGGCCGGAATCTTGACATCGACTTCCTTTCCGGTCGGCAGGTGCACGCGTCGGGTCGCGCCTTTGGCGGCTTCGGTGAGCGAGATCATGACTTCAGCCGCCACATCGTGGCCGGCGGGTTGCATATCCTCCGGCGCGAAGCCGGAGCGTCCCCGTCCGCGGCCGCGGGGCGCGTTGGCAAAGCCGCCGAACACGCCGCTGAGCAAATCGTCGAAATTGGAGAAGCCGCCCGGCCCGCCGGAGCGCCGCACGCCCTCCGGCCCGAATGAAAAGTGCTCAAAACTGACATCCGGACCGCCACGGGCGCCGCCGCGACCGAAATCGCTGCCGGGACCGAAGCCCTCGAAGCCGCGAAATTTCGGCTTGCCCTCGGCGTCGATCTCGCCGCGATCGTAAGCCTTGCGCTTATCTTCCTCGCCCAGGATCTCGTAGGCCGAATTGATCTCGGCAAAGCGCTGAGCCGCCTTGGGATCATTTTTGTTGGCGTCGGGGTGCAGTTTCTTGGCGAGCTTGCGAAATGCACTCTTGACCGCGGCTGCGTCCGCATTCTTTTTTACCCCCAGCACTTCATAGGGGTCGCGCATTGTAAATTTCTCCGCTCAAGCGCCGGCGTCCAGCCCCGGCTGTTCGGTTCCAATGTGGGGGTAATGCGACAAATTCGCAACGCGAAACGGTCGACATTCAGCACGCCGCAGACGTGCTGCGCCGCGTCATCGGTCGAGGTGGGCCGCAATCAACTGGTCGGCCACGATGGCGACCGCGCCGGCTGGGCCACCCGGACCAAACAACTGGCCGGACGCATAGGCGCCCTCCATCAACAACAGTAGACCGTCGCCGAGCACTTCAGGCGACGTCGCTCCCATGGCGGCGGACATTTCAATCAGACGCTGCCGCAACGCGCGCTTGTTGGCTTGCGCCACGAGGCGCGCCGGATGATCGGGCTGTGGATATTCGACGGCCGCGTTGGTGAGGCCGCATCCGCGCGAGTCCGGCTCCATCGCCCGCGCCGCCAGCCGCTCGAACAACGCTCTCAACTGGGCGCGCGGCTGCCCTGGGTGGGCCGCGATGGTTTGCTCGAACCGATTCCAGAATTCGCCATCGTAGTCGCGCAGATAGGCGGCTGCCAATTCGTCCTTCGAAGCAAAGTTGCGATAGAGGCTCGGCTTGGTCACCCCGGCGCGGGTGACGATCTCGTCGACCCCGACGGCCCGGATCCCTTCCCGATAGAACAGGTCGCGTGCGGTCTGCCGAATACGGTCGACCGCAAGGCGGGGACGCCCGGCCGGCTCCGCGGCCGCAGCCGCCGGCTCGCCCAGCGAGGAGGCGACCGCCGCAGGGTCCATTGCGGGAGACTTCCGGCTCATCGGCATTGCTGTCCGCTGTGAGGTGGAACGGCCGGAATGCAGACGCTTCGCATTTGCACTTGACATGTTACGTACCGGTACGTACTAGAACAAAATCTCAGACAACGTACCGGTTAGTCACATGGATATAGTGCGCAAACGGCCGTTTGGCCAGAACTATGCTTTCGTGGTAATCGGGGTCGTGTTTCTCGCCCTCCTGGCCGCGGCCGGCATGCGGTCGGCCCCGGGCGTCCTGCTCCAACCGCTCGAACAAGCATTCGGCTGGAGCCGCAGTGTCACGTCGTTTTCCGCCGGCCTCGGCATCTTTCTGTACGGCATGATCGGGCCGTTTGCGGCCGCCCTGATGCAGACTTTCGGGATCAGGCGCACCTTGATCAGCGCCCTCGTCCTGATGTCGGCCTCGACCGCGGCAAGCGCCTTCATGACGGAGCCGTGGCATCTGATCCTGACCTGGGGCGTGTTGTCCGGCCTCGGGACCGGCTGCGTCGCCATGGTGCTCGGCGCCACCATCGTCAACCGTTGGTTCGCCACCAATCGCGGCCTGATCATGGGGCTATTCGCGGCAAGCACCGCGACCGGCACGCTCATCTTCATGCCGGGGCTCGCGGCCCTCGCGCAAGCGGGGGGCTGGCAGCCCGTGGTGTTGACGGTCGCAGCATGCGCGGCCGCGCTCATTCCACTGGTGTTCTGGCTGTTGCCGGAGCGACCCGCCGATGCGGGTCTTGCGCCTTATGGGGCGATGACCGGCGCCGAGTCCGCCCCGCCAGCGTCCGGCGGCGATCCGCTGGCAGCGGCATTCGGGGCGCTGGGCCGCGCGGTCCGCAAGCGCGACTTCTGGTTCCTGTTCGCCACCTTCTTCGTATGCGGCTTCACCACCAACGGCCTCGTCGGAACCCATCTCATCGCGCTGTGCGGCGACCACGGCATCGCCGAGGTGCAGGCGGCGAGCTTGCTGGCGTTGATGGGATTTTTTGACCTGTTCGGCACCACCGCATCCGGGTGGCTGACCGATCGCATCGACCCGCGCAAGCTCTTGTTTGTCTATTACGGCGCCCGCGGGCTTTCCCTGATCTATTTGCCGTTCTCCGATTTCTCCCTTTACGGCTTGTCGATCTTCGCGGTGTTTTACGGCCTCGATTGGATCGCGACGGTACCGCCTACTTTACGGCTTACCACCGAGACGGTCAGCGAACGCGAGGCCCCGGTGGTGTTCGGATGGATCCTGGCCGGGCATCAGATCGGCGCTGCCAGTGCTGCGGTGTTCGCCGGCACCATACGCACCTTGCAGGGCAACTATCTGGAGGCGTTCGTCGTCGCCGGACTCACAGGAATTGCGGCCGCTCTGATCTCGCTGATGATCGGAGGCGGCAAGCTGCGGCCCGCTACCGCCGCCACGGCTTGAGGCTGCGCACTTCCCAGCCTCCGATGCTATTGCGGCAAGCCTCGCCCTGCATCCACGCTTCCGCTCTTTCGTGCACGTAGCTCGCGAGGAAGTCGCGGCACTCGACGCCGTTGTCCCGGTAGGCGGCGGCAAGCGGCGTGACGGTACCGCGGGCGCCGGTGGCCGGATTTTCCCACGGCCCGCCGTCGCGGTAGTCGAGCAGCGTTGTCGTGGCAGCGCTCGCGACCGCGAGATCGGCGCCTGTGAGCGCCCCCATGCTCAGCGCCGAAATCAAGTCGATGGAACTGGAATCGGTCCGATTGTCGGGGCCGGAGAATCCGAATTGGGCAGGCATACCGCAAGCCCCGGCTACGAGCACAATGCTTAAGGTGGAGGCCGCCCGCTGCCAACCCAGTATCCCCCTCCCTACCCTCCCCCGCAAGCGGGGGAGGGTAAATCGAAATACCCTCCCCCGCTTGCGGGGGAGGGCAGGGAGGGGGTCTTGGCGTACGGCGTGTCGCCGGCGCAAAAGCTGCCGCAGCGCCGGCCATAGGCGCGATCCAATACATATACTATAAGCGGACCCACGGCACCCAACGCGGTACGCAGGACCCGGCACAAGACCGGTCACCAGGAAAGTCCCTTAAAAAATGTCCGACACCGTCCCGATTGAACACCCAACCGGGTTAAGGAGTGGTGATTTTACCGAGGCCGATGAGCCGTTGCGGCTGTTCGCCGCCTGGTTCGAAGAGGCAAGGCAGGCCGAGCCCAGCGATCCGGACGCCATGGCGCTCGCCACTGTGGATGCCGACGGACTGCCCAACGTGCGCATGGTGTTGCTCAAGGGTTTCGACCAGCGCGGCTTCGTGTTCTATTCCAATGAGGACAGCCAGAAGGGCCGCGAGCTGGCCGCGAACCCCAAGGCCGGCCTCGCCTTTCACTGGAAATCGTTGCGCCGCCAGGTCCGCCTGCGCGGCCGGGTTGCAACCGTGGGCGCGGCGGAAGCCGACGCCTATTTCGCGAGCCGCCCGCGCTCCTCCCAGATCGGCGCCTGGGCGAGCAGGCAGTCTACCCCGCTCGAAAGCCGCTACGCCTTCGAAAAGGCGATCGCGCTCAAAGCCGCCCAGTTCGCCGTCGGGCCGGTGCCGCGACCGCCATTCTGGATCGGCTATCGCCTCGTACCCACCGTGATGGAATTCTGGCATGAGCGGCCGTTCCGGCTGCATGACCGTGTTGAGTTTCGCCGGCCGGATGAGGGGACGGCGTGGACGAAAACGCGGCTTTATCCATAGGGGCGTAGTTACCTCCCCCTGGACGGGGGAGGTCGGCCCGCGCCAGCGGGCCGGGAGGGGGTGATAGCGTTTCAACAAAATGCGGTCTCGCCCGTCACCCCACCCCGGGCTGCCTTCGGCAGTCCGACCCTCCCCCTCCAGGGGAGGGTGATAGGCGCCTGTCCGCCAAATTCATTTACTCGCCGCTCACCATCCGTGCCCAATCCTGCTAAGACGGCGGCGCACAACCCCTATATAATGTGGCCAGGATTACAGAAGGGACCATCAGGTCAACGTCATGCCGAACGCCCCCGCCTCGAATCAGCCGCGGCGCACGCTGCTTCTCACCGGAGCGAGCCGCGGCATCGGCCATGCCACCGTGAAACGCTTCGCCGCCGCAGGATGGCGCGTCATTACCTGCTCGCGACATGCCTTCCCGGAAAACTGCCCATGGGCGATGGGACCGGAGGACCACATCCAGGTCGACCTCGCCGATCCGGAAAGCACGCTCGGCGCCATCGATGAAATCAAGCAGCGTCTCGGCGGCGAGCTGCACGCGCTCGTCAACAATGCCGGCATTTCCCCCAAGGGCAAGGGCGGCAGCCGCATGGGCACCATGGATACCACCTACGCGGTGTGGCAGCAGGTGTTCCAGGTGAACTTCTTCGCCCCCATCATGCTGGCCCGCGGCCTGGTGGAGGAGCTTGAGGCGGCCAGAGGCTCGGTCGTCAACGTCACCTCGATTGCGGGCTCCCACGTCCATCCGTTCGCGGGCTCCGCCTACGCCACCTCCAAGGCCGCGCTCGCCTCCCTCACCCGCGAAATGGCCTCCGACTTCGGCCCCCGCGGCATCCGCGTCAACGCCATCGCGCCCGGCGAGATCGACACCGCGATCCTGTCGCCTGGGACGGATAAGATTGTGGCGCAGATTCCGCTGCGCCGGCTCGGCACCACCGACGAGGTGGCGAAGATCATCTACGTGTTGTGCACGGAGGTGTCGTCTTACGTGAACGGGGCGGAGGTGCATATCAATGGGGGGCAGTACGTGTGAGGAAAAGTCTCCCTCCGGCTCGGCCGAGGGCGGGCAGAGGGAGAAGACACATGGCAATGGCGTATGTACCCCGGCTTCCAGAACCAGATACGACAAGCTTCGTCACCTTCGTGCTATCCGATCGTACCCTCGTTACGAAAGAAGGACTGGTGCTGGCCGGCATGGGCCTGCATCTCGGCATGGAGGTGCCCAACTGGCCGCCGGAGAACCTCGAATACGACGAGTGACGCAGTTTGCGTTGTGGCTGCCGCCTAAGCCTCGCGGCGACTTCCCCCCAACTTGGCATTGCCGCAACGTTGCCATGGTTTCCTCACACGTTGGATGAAAGATGCGCGAAGGCAAATACTATGCCGAATAGCTCACAGCAAGAGGCTCCAGGAGAGATCGAAGCTCGCTTGCGCGCCCTGGAAGCGCGCTTGGAGAAACTCGAACAACGTGTATCTTTTGCAATAACTTCGCCAGGCGGCGCGCGACTAGCCGAGATTTTCGCCGGTTTTAAAACGCATCCAGTACGCACTCTGGTTAAATTCCTGGTGGGGGTGGTGGTAGCGGCAATAGCAGCCTTGGCGCTGCTCTCCTCGATAAGGCGTTGATGTGCTTCGGCAAGCCGCAGATCTTCAACACCGACCAGGGCAGCCAGTTCACCAGCATGGCCTTCACCGGCACGCTCGAACAGGCGGGCATTCGAATCTCGATGGACGGTCGTGGCCGCTGGATGGACAACGTGTTCATCGAGCGGCTGTGGCGCAGCCTCAAGCACGAGGACGTGTATCTCAAAGGCTATGCCGACGGTCGCGAACTGCGCGAAGGGCTCACCGATTGGATCGGCTTTTACAACAACCGACGGCCCCATCAGGCGCTCGGCCACCGCACCCCGATGGCGGTCTGGCACGATGGCCGCGGGCGGCGCCTGGGGCTGTGGACATGATGGACAACGCAAGCGTTGCCCACGTGCCCACAGCCTCAAAAACAGCAACAGACAGCCTTCCTTGCAGCATGATATCAGGAGATCGGGACGGTCGGGTTTCCAATTAAGAAACCGGTCCCGGTGGTCCTACGCAAGGGGCCACTTCAACGCCCGACTCGTTCAACTGACGAACTTTATGGATCAAGTTGGTGATCCTGCGCCATGGTCGGCTGGCGCCCTGCGATTCCGTCGATTGATTTTCGCACGCATTCGTCGGCTTTCGGACGCGTTATATTAATCGTATGATTCGATCTTTTGGCGACAAGATCACGGAGGCTCTGTTCCGAGATGAGTTCGTGCGCCAATTCGAAGGTATCGCCCGTCCAGCCAAACGTAAGCTCGAAGCAGTGAACGCCGCAAGCCATCTGGAAGACCTGGTGGTGCCGCGATCAAATCGGCTGGAGAAGCTAAAGGGCGATTTGAAGGATTTTTATTCGATCCGAGTGAATGATCATGGCGCGTGATCTTCAAATGGATCGATCCGAACCTCATCAGGTTCGGATCGTGGATTATCATTGACGGGAACTATAGTGGCAGTCAACAAGTTCGCGCTGGCTACCTGACTGGTTAAGTGATTGGATTTTTTTGCGGTCATATGGTATGTGACCGGCATGGTCATTGAGAACGAATTCGCGCCAGTCACGCCTGGCGAAATGCTGAAGGAAGAATTCCTCGCTGCCTACGGCCTGTCGCAGAGCCGGCTTGCCAAAGCCGTCGGCGTTTCGCCGAATCGGATCGCCGAGATCGTCAACAATCGACGGCGCGTCACGGCGGATACGGCGCTGCGGTTTGGCTTATACTTCGGTAACAGTGCGGAATTCTGGATGAACCTGCAGAGCCACTACGACCTGAAGATGGCGCGACGGAACCTGAAGCCCGCAGACGCCGCGCGCATCAAGGCGAGCCGGGCCGCCTGAGCCCGATTATCGCATCTTGCACCTCCGGCGGGCGGGACGCCCGCGGTCCCAGCGCCCTATAGCCACTTCATCCATCTGAAGAAGAAATACGGCAGCACGGCCGCGAGCAGCATCAGGGCGAGGGCGAACGGATAGCCGAAATCGAAATCGAGTTCCGGCATATGCTTGAAGTTCATGCCGTAGATCGAGGCGATCAGGGTGGGGGGCATGAACACCACGGCGGCGACGGAGAAGATCTTGATGATGTTGTTCTGCTCCAGGCTGACCACGCCCAGCATGGCGTCGAGCAGAAAACTGATCTTCTGCGAAAGATAAGTGGCATGGTCGGACAGCGATTGCACATCGCGCTGCATGCCCTTGATGGCGGCGCGCTGGTCTTTCGCCCACTTCATGGTGTCGGCCTCGGCGGCGAGATAGAGCAAAAGCCGTCCGATCGAGACCAGGCTCTCGCGCACCTTTGAGGTATGGTCGCCGCGGCGCCCGATCGACTTGAGCATCTGCTTGAAACTCTGGCCGCGGCTCATCACGCCACCCTCGGATTCCAGGATCGCATGGGAGATGGCGTCGACGTCGCTGCCAATCCTTTCCAGGATGTCGGCGGAGCGGTCGATCACGGCGTCGAGCAGGTCCATCAGCACCGTCTCGCCGGTAATGTTCGGCGGACACAGACGCGTAAGCTTGGCGCCTACAATGGCGAAGGGCTTGGGCTCGTCGTATCGCACGGTGACGAGGCGATGCCCCGAAAGGATGAAAGTGACCGGCGTGGTGCGCGGTACGTCGGTGTCGGAATGGCACATCAGCGTCGCCGTCATGAACCGCGCGCCATTCTCCACATAGAGCCGGCTGGTGACCTCGATCTCCTGCATTTCCTCGCGCGTCGGCAGCGCGATGCCGAGCGTGCGCTCGACCAGCTTGTTCTCTGCCGGGGTCGGAGAATGAAGATCGAGCCACACGGCGCCATCCGGGAACTTGCCGCCGGCCTCGAAATTCTCGAAATGCTCGAAATTGATGCGTTCGAGGGTAGCGCCGCAGGGCACGCTGACGGAGAGCATTTGCAAGCCTTTTTGTTAGCTAATTCAATTGCTTAATTCATGTGGTGCATGGTTGCAACAGATTAGAGGATTGAACGCGGTGAAGATACGGCAAAACTGGAATCAAACATAAGGTTCCACTATTCTTTAAGTGTGATAGTTGAAATTGTGGCGTTACAGCGAGGGGTGGGTGATGGCGTCCTGGAAGTTTGTGATCCTTGGTGCTGGATTGCTGCTCAGCGGGTGCATTCAGACAACTTTGGAGCCGGCGCCGACTGCATCGCTCAAGCCGCGCGATAAGGAATTGCTCGCCAGGGCACCCTACGTCCAGGCCAGAATTCCCGAGCCTTTCCAGCGCCATATCGTCGACTATCACCGCCGCGAAGCGCCCGGAACGATCGTCATCGACACCGACAACCGCTATCTCTACCTGGTCGAGGCGGACCGCAAGGCCATCCGCTACGGCGTTACGGTGGGAGAGGAGGCGCAGGGCTGGTCCGGCGTCGCCAAGGTCGGCAGCATGGCCGAGTGGCCGGGCTGGACCCCAACTCCCGGTGAGCAGCAGCGCCTCGGCCCGTTCCCGGCGCATGTGCCGGGCGGTCCGCAGAACCCAATGGGGGCGCGCGGCCTGTACCTCTACGCCGATGGCAAGGACACGCTATACCGGATCCACGGCACCAACCAGCCGGAGTATATCGGCCAGGCGATCTCGTCGGGCTGCATCCGGCTCACCAACGAGGACGTGATCGACCTCTACACCCGGGTGAAGCTCGGCACCCCGGTCGTGGTGCTCGCCCCCGGTCAGGGTGATTCGCCCTACAGTCCCAAGCTGGCGCTCAGCGGCGGGACGGGACGGGATTGAGAGCCCGTCCAGAGACAAGTGAATCGCTCGGCGTCATGCCCCGCGAAAGCGGCATGACACCGAGTTATGGGCTTTGTCCCAATCGAAGTGACGTGGTTACCGGATCGGCCGCTTTCGCGGGCGATGACACTTCGAAGTGCTTATTCCTGGACGGGGCCTGAGAGCGTAGTAACAGGCCTTTGTAATATGCTTTGAGCGCGAAATCCGAGCTGCTCTATCTATCCGGCGACGCCGCCCCCGGGTTTTGTGCGCTCCACCCAGCTACACGTGCTAGTAGAGCGTTTCCGAAGTTCGAATCATATCGATGTCATCCTTCGACCTCGTCGTCAGTGGTGGGTGCGTCAGTGTGATCGAGCTTCAACATCTTGATCTCCGGGGTTCGGATGAGTTGTTGCAAACCAATCCTAACCTCCTGACCTCCACCACCCCATAGTATCTGAGGAGCCGACCGAAGGCCGGCGTCTCGAAGGACAGCCACGGACGAAGCTGTGCCAGCGGCCATCCTTCGAGACGCTGTGCTGCGCACGGCTCCTCAGGATGAGGTCCGTGGGGGCCAATTCTATCCGGCCGATCTGATTAGTTTCATGGATTCGATTCACTAGTCGATGTAATTCGGCAGTGCCCGCACATCGGCCGCGTTCAATCTCTCGAGGAATTGTCGCATCCCCATCGAGTCGGCATGGCTAGCGATGTATGCTGCCGCGACGGCGTTCAGAAGAATCCAGATTCCGACGATAAGCGCCGTTACGTGCATGGTGGGTTCGGCGCCGGCGGACTCATGGCAACCGGACAAGCTACTCCGCGGCCGATTAGCGAAATTGAGCAATCATGAAATCGACAAACGCCCGGACTTTCGGTGAAAGATGCCGCGTCTGCGGATAGACCAACGATATAGGACTGGGGCTTGGATTGAACTTCGCCAGCACGGGCTCAAGCTCGCCCGCCGCAATGGCATGATCGGCGTAATAATCCTGGATTTGAGCAAGGCCGTAGCCGTCACGCACCGCAATCGACAGCGCGCCGCCGTCGTTGAAGCTCATGTCGCCCTGTGGCGCCAGCGTGAACTCCGCCCCGTCGCGACGGAATCGCCACTCTCTGACGGCGCCGGTGTCGCGGGTGAGGAACGACAGGCAATTGTGGTCGATCAGGTCCGCAGGCCTTCGCGGCCGGCCATGGCGGGCGAAATAGCTGGGCGCCCCGACGGTCCTGAATTGAGATTGCGTCAGCCGGCGCGCGATCAAGCTGGAGTCCTGCAATGCGCCGATGCGGATCGTCACATCCACGGCTTCCTCGACAAGATCGATGTAACGGTCGGTCAGGGTGACGGCGAGCTTGAGCGCCGGATAGGCGGCACGGAATGCACCCAGCAGCGGGACGATTTTCAGACGCCCGAACGAACTCGGAAGGTCGATGCGCAATCGTCCGCTCGGCTGTGAGCGCGCCTGTCCGAGCACCTGCTGCGCTTCACTAAGGTCCGCAAGAATCTGCCGACAACGCTGAAGGAACGCGGCTCCGTCGTCGGTCAAGTTGACGCTTCGCGTGGTGCGGGCCAGCAGTTGCACGCCCAATTCATCCTCGAGCCGGTTGATGGCGTTGCTCACGCCGGACTGGCCCATGCCAAGCTCCGCGGCGGCCCGCACGAAGCTGCGCCGCTCGCCGACCTTGACGAATATCGTCAATGTCCTCAGGTCCATTGCGATCAACTCATCACCACAAATGATAAATCACATTATTTCTGAAGCAATTGTACATCAAGGTCGCGGCGCCTACCTGTCGGAGCAATCGAGGAGGCGTACTTGCGAAAGGATGCCCAGATGCTGCCCCTGAATGCTACGCTATCCCGTTGCAACCGGATCGGCTGCAATCCAACCATCGTCCCGAACATCCGTGCCCTGCGACCGCGCGGCCCGGCGCTCGGAATGATCGTGAGGTTCATGCAAAGTTTGCTGCAGGCCTTGCATGAATCGCGGTTGGAGCAGGCGAAGCGCGAAATTCACCGCGTCCGCCATCTCATGCCGACGCAGGCCGTGAAGATCGGGAACCACACCCTGACGTTTCTGCACCCGATGAGTCCCATCGAAGTCCCGGACACGCCCGGAGTGCGAAAGTCGATTCTGGGATGCGTTCGGGCCGATCCGGGCCGCAGCAACTGTAGCCCGGATTGAGCGCAGAGGGAAAACCCATCAACGGCCTTTCAACCGGCGTGCCTTCGATGGGTTTCGATTGCGCTCAAGCCTTCCTACTTGTCGCTTGAAATTGACCCGCTACGCGGACGCAGTGACGAGCTGCTGGCTTTTCGCCCACGCGAGCGTTCTGTCGAGCGCGCGGCTCAACCGCTCGAACAATAGATCAAGCTCCTGCGCCGAAATGATGAGCGGTGGACACAGCGATATTGTGTCGCCCGCCAATGCGCGCACGATCAGGCCCTCCGCCTGGGCCGCGGCGACGCACTGCATCGCCACGCCGAGCTTAGGATCGAAGGCGCGCTTGGCGCGCTTGTCGGCCACGAGTTCGATCCCGCCCATCAGCCCGAGGCCGCGCGCCTCACCCACGAGCGGATGCTGGCTCAGCCGGTTCAGACCGGCGCGGAACTGCGGGATCAGCGCCACCACTTTATCGACGATGCGGTCGCGGGCGAAGATTTCGAGCGTCTTGAGCGCGACGGCCGCGGCGACGGGGTGACCCGAATATGTAAAGCCGTGGCCGAAGGCGCCGATCTTTCGGCTCTCCTCGAGGAGCGCCTCATACATGCGCGACGGCACCAGTACGCCGGCGATCGGCAGATAGGCCGACGACAATGCCTTCGCGATCGAGATCGCGTGCGGCCGATAGCCCACCACCTCGCTGCCGAACATGCGGCCGAGCCGGCCGAAGCCGGTGATGACTTCGTCGGCGATCATCAGGAGATCGTACTTGTCGCACACCTGCATGATCTTGGTGAAATAGGTCGGGGGCGGCACGACGACGCCGCCGGCGCCCATCACGGGCTCTGCTATGAAGGCCGCGACCGTTTCGGGGTCCTCGCGTAAAATCAACTCTTCGAGTTGCACCGCTAATCGGGTCGCGAATGCCTCCTCGCTCTCGCCCTCGATCGCATTGCGGTAATAGTGCGGGCACTCGGTGTGGACGACGCCGGCAATCGGCAGGTCGAAATCGGCGTGGTTCGTCGGCAGGCCGGTGAGCGACGCCGCCGCAATCGTCACCCCATGATAGGCGCGCTGGCGGCTCACGATCTTCTTTTTCCTGGGCCGGCCGAGAGCGTTGTTCATATACCAGACGAGCTTCATCTGGGTGTCGTTGGCCTCGGAGCCGGAGCTGCAGAAGAACACCTTGGAGACCGGAACCGGCGCGATCTCTTTGAGCTTCTCGGCGAGCTCGATCGCCGGATCATGGCTGCGGCCGGTGAACAGATGCGCAAAGGAGAGCTTGCGCATCTGCGCCGCGGCAGCCTCGACGAGCTCCTCGTTACCGTAGCCGAGCGCCGTGCACCACAGGCCCGCCATCCCCTCGATGTAGTCCTTGCCTTCGGTATCGTAGACGTAAACGCCGTGAGCGCGCTCGATGACCAGGGGGCCGACATCGCGGAATGTCGCTAGATTGGTGTAAGGATGGACCAGTGTTTCGATGTCGCGGACCGCGAGATTGGTAAGCACGTTCATCAGGGGCGGCTTTCGTCTGGCAGGAATACCGCGCGAGCGCCGGCGGCGGTGAACGGGCGGGGCCGCGGCAGTGGCACGGGAACCGCTAAGGCCGTGGCGCCCGGGCGGGAAGGCGCCACGACCGACTGCAATGCATAGGTTTGCGCCCCGTCGTGTAAATCCCATTGGCAAAGCCGATATCCGCCGTGCCGTTCGATGCGGTCGATATGGATGTGATCCTCGTGATATCCGTCCGACCCCGGGCCCAGAACAGTCGCAAAGCGATTGCAGGCGGCAGCTTTCATGGCGGCCCGAAACTCCGACGGCGCAGCCTGATCGGCCGGCCGCACCACGCGGCCGTCTCTGAGCCGGACAGAGCGAATGTCGAGCGCGTTGGCAAGACCGTGCTCGCTCAATTTGGCCCCGGCGACACGATTGCGGCCGCGGCAGTCGTAGGAATCGTAGTTTTCGATTGCGCTCAGCGCCGACCCCATGGCGGCTGCGGCCGGCGCCAAGTCCTGACGCACGAAAGACACGATCGCCTCCGCCGTCTCGCAACGCAGCGTGGCGGGCGGCTCGATCGCGACCACGGTGCGGTCCGCCACCATGATCCGTTCCAGAGAAATGACATCGGGCCCGCCGCAACCGGCGGGGCCCCCAAGCTCGCCGAGCGGCTTGAAGATGGCGCGATCGGACGCGAGGCGTATCTGGCAGGCGGTTGGGGCCTCGTCGTGAGGCGATTGCGCAGCGGCGCCGTTGCTAAAGGCAATGACTACGACAGCGTAGCCGACGATGGAAGCGATTATCGCGATCGGCGGATCAATTCTCACGTTGGTCGCAACTCTCAAAATTGCCGGGAAACGAGTGCAAGGAGGAACCTGCGAAGATTCTGGTAGCACAGTCTGCAATGTTCGGCGATGCTGCGGTTGCGCTGTTCATAACCGGGCTGCGTCAACGTTACCCCGGCTCCCGTGCCTCGGGCTTGAGCGCCTCCTGCGTGGCCATCCATACGCGGCCTCACAACGCCTATCGCGGCGCCACTGCTTCCATTCTCTTCGAGTCAATTTGACGCACCGCCCCGTTCCAATCGTCGCAGGGGCGCGGGCAATTACGATTTTGTGGAACAATAAAAAGAAAGCAAAGCAGAAGTGCGATCCGCTCTATATTTTTGCTGTATTTAACTATCAAGTAATATGGAATCCTGAATCTAAGTTACATATCTAGAAAATGAACTCGCACTATACATAGCAATAGCGAAACAAGACCTTAGGTGCTGCACACCGAGCATGCGTAAAGCTCAATCCGGACTGCTCGCACACAACGGCGGACCTCCATTGGGCGTTCTCCGGCTGATCGCCAGCGCGGCATCCGCCGGCGCGGCACTGGTGGGTCTCGTCGCCCTGGTGGGCTGGCTGGCGGGTCTTTCCTTAGGGGGGCCTGCTCTGACCATGAAGCCGGCCACTGCATTGGCTGTGCTCCTGATTGCCTGCGCCATCCTCCCACAGCTCCGGCTAGCTCCGCCCTGGCGGATCGCCTTCGGGGTCATAGCCGCTCTTCTGGCTGCGTCCAGCCTCATCCAGGAGTTCGGCGGCTTCGACTTTCGGCTGGCATCCTGGCTCGCGCCAGCCGCAGCACCGGGCCCGACCCCCAGCGATTTCCGCATGTCGCCAGCGACCGCGCTCGCCGTGCTGTTGGCCGGGACCGCCGCGGCCTTGCTCCCAATTTCGCGGCTGAGGGATGCCGCGCGGTTCCTTGCCGCAGGCGCCGGCGTTATCGGAGCAGCCGCGCTTGCGGGCCATCTTCTCGCCGTCGATATCTCCTCGGTTCTCCCCTTCAGCTCCGTCGCGCTCCCGACGGTCGCCGCCTTGATCGCGATCTGTGCCGCGGTGCTGATCCATAGCCAGTTGTCATCGCCGGCGCGTGCGGGCGATTTCCGCCTGTTCCTGTCGCAATTCTTCGTGCCGCTTCTGATTTTCACGCTGTTTGCATGGTGGAGCTGGCGCAATGTCGAGGCGGACGCCAGCGCCAGCGCCGAGCGGACGGCGGCCTCATTCTCGGAATACGCGCAGCGGGTGTTCGAAATCCAGGAGACCGCGCTTGAAGCGGTGCTCGACCAGGTCAAGGAGCGCAGCATCGCCGACGTTGCCGCCGACCGCTCCGTCCATGAATTCATGGCGCGGATCGACAAACATACGCACACCTCGGACGCCATGATCCTGGTGCGTTCCGACACCGGGCGCGTGATCGCCTCGAGCCGAGATTTCCCGGCGCCGGACGTGAATGTCTCGCGGCTTGACTATTTCCAGGCGCACCGCGCCGGTTACCAAGGCACGTACATCGGCGAGGTCGTCAGCGCGACGCCGTTTGGGGGCATCGGCTTCACTATCAGCCGGTCCGATCCCGCGACAGGCATCATCGCTGTCGCGCAAATGGCGGTCGACTCGTTCAGGCAACTTTCCGACGTGCGAGCGTCGCCGCACGATGCCTTGACGCTGGCGCGGGCCGACGGGATCGCACTTGTCTTGAGTCCGCCCGTAGCCAATCCGGTCGGATTTCGATTGCATGAAGACGGCGTGACGCTGCGGCTTATAGACGGCGAGGCCAAGGGTGGGACAATTGCGCCCTCGGGCGTCGATCGCGTCGAGCGCTTATGGCAGTGTCGCAAGGTCGGGCATTATCCTGTCTATGCGATCTACGGGATGGATGTGGTCCTCATCCGCACGGCGTGGCTGCGTCAGATCATTCCGTTCGGACTGGTGACCCTTTTGGCCTCGGCGCTGACCTACGGCATGTCCCGTCGATGGCAGGCCGCGGTGGAGGACCGTCGCCGCGCCCAAAACGAGGCCGAGGTCGCGCGCATTCGCGCCGAACGCGCGGAGGCGCTGGCACGAGTGGAGCAGGCCCGCGACGATCTCGTTCAACTGATTGAGCGCTCAAACGACTTCGTCGGTACGGCCGACCTTGATGGGCGCATCATCTACATGAATTCCGCCGCCAAGCGGATGATCGGGCTCGGTCCGCAGCGCGACTTGCATTTCAGCGAGTATATCGCACCGGAGTCGCTCGACTATTTCACGAACACGTTCATCCCGGCGGTTCGCCGGCACGGCCATGCTTCGGCTGAAATGAAGCTGCGGAACCTGGCATCCGGCGAACCAATCGACGTGATCTCTTCAACCTTCCTGCTTCTCGACCGGAAAGGAAACCCCAACCAGTTGGCGACCGTCACGCGCGACATCAGCGACCGCAAGCGCCACGAGGAGCACCTCGATCTGCTCATGCGCGAGGTCAATCACCGCGCCAAGAACATGCTCACCGTCGTGCAGGCGATCTCCAATCAGACCGCGGCCAAGAGCCCCAAAGATTTTCTCGCGCGGTTCACCGAGCGCCTCCGGGCGCTCTCGGCCAATCAGGACCTGCTGGTGCGCAACGAGTGGGGCGGCGTGGACATCGCGGACCTGGTGCGCGCTCAGCTGGCGGCGTTTGCCGATCTCATGGGTTCTCGGATCTCGATGCACGGCCCCAACCTGCGCTTCAATGCGGCCGCGGCGCAAGCCGTGGGGCTCGCGCTGCACGAACTCGCCACCAATGCCAGCAAGTACGGGGCGCTTTCGACCGAGACCGGCTCGGTCGAGGTGTGCTGGCGGCTCGACGGCAACACCTTCGCCATGAACTGGACCGAGCGTGGCGGTCCGCCGGTGTCCGCGCCAACGCATCGGGGCTTTGGCAGCACGGTCGTCAACGCGATGGCCAAGCGCAGCGTCCAGGGAGAGGTCGACCTTGACTACGCCCCGTCCGGCGTTGTCTGGACTTTGACCTGTCCGTCGGCGAATGCCCTGGAGACAGCCGAAGGGGAGCTTGAACACGCTCCGTAAAGCCCGGACGTAAGTTGATGGGGACGTGCCGGACGGTGCGGCGAGGCAGCGGTGGGCGGACGTTGAAACGCAAATATCTCAGACGTCACACGTTATACGCTTGACGTATTACCAACGACGCGATACATGACGTAACATGATCCGGTCGTTCTGTGACCGCGCGGCCGAGCGCCTGTGGATGGGCGAGCGCGTGAAACGCTTCAGCGGCATCGAAAAGCAGGCCCTGCGAAAACTCGACATGCTGCATCAGGCGCGTGATCTCCATGATCTGCGCGCGCCTCCGGCCAACCGGCTCGAAACGCTCGCGGGAGACCGGCGCGGACAGCATTCGATCCGCATCAACGACCAATGGCGCATCTGTTTTACATGGACCAGGGAGGGTCCGGCTCATGTCGAAATCGTCGACTACCACTAGCCGAAGGCCAACCGATGGGCTGGCAACTCCCGACCGCGTCACCACCCATCCGGGGGAGGTGCTCGGCGAGGAGTTCCTCAAACCGCTCGGCATGTCGGTGAATGCGCTCGCGATGGCTTTGCGCGTGCCCGCCACACGAATCGGCGCCATTATCAAGGGCGAGCGAGCGGTGACGGCAGACACAGCTTTGCGGCTGGCACGGTTCTTTCGCACCAGCCCGGAGTTCTGGATGGGCCTGCAGGCGACGCACGATTTGACCAAGGCGCGACGGGAACGCGGTCGTGCGATCGAGCGCGATGTGCAGCCGCGGGCCGCCTAATTTGCGGCTGTGCAGGGAGAGCCTCATAGCTAATAGGGGGCATTTTACAATCAGGTTGACCCTCCTGGTGCCATGGCCCGGCTTGACCGGGCAATCCAGTATCCACAGCCGGTGGTTACTGGATCGCCCGGTCAAGCCGGGCGATGACAGCACAGAGGTAGGTTAACCTGATCGTAAATGCACTAATGCCCTCCTTCGATGTCGCAATCATCGGCCTCGGCGTCATGGGCAGTGCGGCGCTCGCCGCGCTGGCGCGGCGGGGGCGGCGCGTGGTCGGAATCGATCGCTTTGAGCCGGGGCATGATCGCGGCTCCTCGCACGGGACAACCCGCGTCATCCGGCTCGGCTATTTCGAGCATCCGTCCTATGTGCCGCTGGTGCGCGCCGCCTATCCGCTGTGGCGCGAACTTGAGGCGCGGTCGGGTCAGTCGTTGCTGACGATAACCGGCATTGTGGAAATCGGCGCGCCCGCAAGCGACCTCGTCGCCGGCACGCTGCGGTCGTCGCGGGTCCATGGTCTGCCCCATGACATCCTCGATGCGCGGCGCCTGATGAAACGCTTCCCGGCCTTTCGACTGCCGGACGATTTCGTCGGCGTGTTCCAACCGGACGGCGGCTTCGTGCGGGCGGAGCCGGCCGTCGCCGCCCTCCAGGAGCTTGCTTCACGTTCCGGCGCCGAACTCATCTGGAACGAGCCGGTCCTGGCGGTCGAACCGCACCGCGACGGCGTGCGGGTGACGACCCGCCACGGCGATATTCGCGCCCGATGCGCGATCGTGGCCGCGGGACCATGGCTGAAATCGCTGCTGCCGCAACTGCCCGTGCCGCTCCGGGTGACGCGCCAGGTGCTCGCCTGGTTCGAGCCGGCAGACCACGCACGCGCGCGGTTCGCGGCTGAGCGCTTTCCGGTGTTCCTGCTGGAGAATGGGGACGGCGTCTTCTACGGATTTCCGGCCGACGCGGATGGGGTGAAAGTCGCAAAGCACCACCATCTCGACGAGGCGGTCGATGCAGACCACTACGATCGCGCCATATCGGCCACGGACGAGGCTGTCATCCGCATTGCGCTCAAGGCCCATCTGCCGGACGCCGACGGCCGGCTCCTCGCCGCCCAAACCTGCCTTTACACCATGACGCCGGACGGCGACTTCATTCTGGACCGGCTGCCCAGATGCACCGAGATCATCGTTGCCGCACCATGCTCGGGCCATGGCTTCAAGTTTGCGCCGGTCATCGGCGAAATCCTTGCCGACCTCGCCGTCATGGGCCATACGGAGCATGACATTTCACGCTTTTCCCTCAAGCGATTTTCGTGAAATCCCCGCCAGTGCGCTCATGTGGCCCTCGGGCTGGTCGTTCCGGGGCGCCACCGAAGGTGGCGAGCCCGGAATCCATAGCCCTCGGCCGGTGGTTATGGATTCCGGGCTCGCCGCTTCGCGGCGCCCCGGAATGACCAGCATATGATTCGAACTCCGAAATCGCTCTACTTGAGGGAGGGAACCGAGGATTCCGGCCCGGACGCCCGCGCTCCAATTATGATTGAACCGTGAAAGTCTGGCGACTACGCTGAGCCGCCTAGGACCCTACGCCGAACGCGGGGGGGCCGCAAAAGGCCCGCCAAGACGGGCAAGCAAGATTGTGGGGAAACGCCATGCTCGGACTGATGCAGAACTGGCCGCTGCTGTGCCATCGGGTGATCGACCACGCCGCGACCTACCACCCCGCCCGGACTGTGGTTTCACGCTCGCTCGAGGGGCCTTTTCACACCACGAACTACGCCGAGATTCGCGCGCGCGCCCTTAAAGTGGCCCAGCGCCTCGAACGCGACGGCATCAGGCTCGGCGACCGTGTGGCAACGCTCGCCTGGAACACGTGGCGGCATCTCGAAGCCTGGTACGGCATTATGGGCATCGGCGCCATCTATCACACGGTCAACCCGCGGCTTTTTGCGGAGCAGATCGTGTGGATCATCAATCACGCCGAGGACCGCGTCATCCTCGTGGATCTCACCTTCGTGCCGCTCCTGGAAAAGCTCGCCGACAAACTGCCGACCGTCGAACGCTACATCGTGTTGACCGACGCCGCCCACATGCCGCCGACGCCGCTGCGCAACGCCGTCGCCTACGAGACATGGATCGCCGAGGCGGACGGCGATTTTGCCTGGAAGTCGTTTGACGAGAATACCGCCGCCGGCATGTGCTACACCTCCGGCACCACGGGACATCCCAAGGGGGTCGTCTACTCGCACCGCTCCAACATCCTGCTGGCATTAACTGCGAACGAGCCCGACGCATTCGGGCTGTCCTCGCGCGACGTCGTGATGCCGGTTGTCCCGCTGTTCCACGCCAATGGCTGGTCGCTCGCCTTTTCAGCCCCGATGGCCGGCGCCAGCATCGTGATGCCGGGCATGAAGCTCGACGGCGCGTCGATCCACGAAATGTTGACGGCCTACAAGGTCAGCTGCACCGCGGCGGTGCCGACGATCTGGCTGATGCTGCTGCAACATCTCGAAGCCGGTGGCGGCAAGCTGCCCGATCTCAAGCGGGTCGTCATCGGCGGCTCCGCGTGTCCGCGCGCCATTGCGCAGAAATTCGAGGATGCCTACGGCGTCCAGGTCATTCACGCGTGGGGCATGACCGAGATGTCGCCGCTCGGCTCGCTGTGCACGCTCAAGCCCGAATACGCGTCCCTCACCGGCGACGCCAAACTCGATATCCTGCAGAAGCAAGGCCACCCGCCCTTCATGGTCGAGATGAAGATCGAGGATGACGCCGGCCGGGTCGTGCCTTGGGACGGCAAGTCGTTCGGCCGCCTCATGGTGCGCGGGCCCGCCGTGGCGCGCGCCTACTACAAGGACGACGGCGGCGACATTCTCGACCGCGAGGGCTTCTTCGATACCGGCGACGTCGCCACCATGGACCCGTCCGGCTACATGCAGATCACCGACCGCTCGAAGGACGTGATCAAATCAGGCGGGGAATGGATCTCTTCGATCGACCTCGAAAATCTTGCAGTCGGCCATCCGAAGGTTGCGGAGGCTGCCGTGATCGGCATTCGCCATCCCAAATGGGACGAGCGCCCGCTGCTGGTGGTTGTGATGAAGAAGGGCGAATCGATCAGCAAGGACGACATTCTCGGGTTTATGCGTGGCAAGGTCGCCAATTGGTGGATGCCGGATGACGTGGTGTTCGTTGACGACATCCCCCACACCGCGACCGGCAAGATACAAAAAACGACCCTGCGAGAGCGCTTCAAGGATTACCGGCTGCCGTCGGCGTAGAGCGTGTCACTTCGCTTCCGCCGGCAATGGCGGCAGCGGCGCCGCAATGATCGGATCGTTGGTGCCTGAGACTTGCAGGACGTTCTTTGCCGCCGCAAGCGCCGCGTCCGCCATCGCTGCGTGGCCTTCGGCGGTCGGATGGATAGCGCCGCCATAGACGGCGGACAGCACGCCCCAGGTGGCGTCGTGCAGGCTGCTCGGGCGCAAGGCGGCGGAAACGCCTTCCGGAAACGTCATGGCGGCGAAGTAGGCGTCGTTCGGCGTCCTGATCCACCGCGCGCGCGGCGCATAGGGGCGGAATTCGCTCACCGCCGCGCCGCAGACCAGAGGCTCGGTCGCGCCCTCGACGAGGCTGTCGTTGAAGCTCTTGCCGTCGGGCGAGAAACATTCGCGGTCAAAGGGCGGATCGCTGTCGGCACGGACGCAGAAACCGTGGTCCGCGAAGGCTCCCTGGTGGCCGTCCACGAAGGTCATGGCATCGGACCGGGCCGGGCAGGCGCCCCTGGCGGTACAGGTCACAATCTCCTTCAGGGCCGGCAGGAATCTATCCTGCACAAACGCCGCGGTGCGGCGCAGCCGCTCGCCATCGACCCCGAAGGCAGGGTGGATATCGAAGCCGGCGCGTCCGCCCGCGCACGGCTCGCCCCCGGGCGTGAGGGCCGGATGGCCGTAGGACACGAACACCACGCGTTCGAGCGCATTGTTCACCAGCGGCTTGAGCGCCGCGCGCAGCCTGGCGAAATCGGCGGGTAGCTTCTTCTCGAGCGTTGCCTGCGCGGCTTCGATCGTGGAGATGATGCCGGCGCGCGAAAACAGCGCCCGCTCGCCTCTCGCCTCGATGATGATATCGGCGATCAGCCCGGAAAAATTGATGTCGTTCGCCCCGATGGTGAGGAACACAAGATCAAGCGCGCGGGCGGGCTGGGTGTGCTGGGCACGCGTCATGATGGCGCGAAGCTGCGTCATCTGCGCCGGCGTCGTGGTCGGACATGGCGTGCCGTCCGGCGCGCAATCGAGCTCGCGGGAGCGCTGGCCATTGAAAAGTCCATCCGCGATGGTGGCCCCGGTGCAGCCCAGCGGCAGGAAAGTGACGGCGAGATGGGGGCTCTCGATTGCGAGCGCGAGCGCGGCGCGCAGCTGGTAGCCGTAAAGCGAGCGGTGGCACGCTGCATTCATCCAACGGGCCGACAGCCGCGCCCATTCGGGCAAGCCGCTGCCCGTGCCAAGATCACCATCGCAGGCCTTGTCACCGGAAAAGCCGACGCGGCCAGGACGGAAATATTCAGCCCTGCCGGCCAGCGCGAAGCGGCGAAAGCAGAAGCCCTCGTCGGAGAGAGCAACCGGGCGATCCGGGTTGCCGTCGCCCGAAGCGATGGAGTCGCCGAGGCCCGCAATGAGGAGATCGCGCACCGCGATGTCGGCGGTCGCGCGGCGCACCGGCTCGCCTGGCGTCGTCAGGTCGACCGTCACCTTGGTTGGCTTGCCGTAGGGCACGCGCGTCCGCACCGGTGCGCTGCATTCGGCGCTCGCCGTAGTGGAGACAGCGTCGCCCTCCGGGCCGAAGCTCCACGTGCAGGTCGCCCCAGGCGGCAGGATGCCGGCGAGCTGGACCTCGATCGCGTGGTCAGCCGGGTTGAGATAATTTTCCCCCACTTCGTCGCGTACGCATTGATCCGCAATCTGGCCGATGCGATCAAGACAGAGGCGCCCCACGATGTCGCGCGCCCAGCCGGTGCCGTCGGTCGCGGCTGCCAGCGCCTGCTCTGCCTCCAGCACCGTGCGCGCCTGTGCGGCCTGCGCGTGGCGGCGGAAGTCGCGCTCGCCGCGGAACAGCCGGAACCGATTGACGACCGACCAGGTGATGGCGACGCCGGTCGCCGGCTCGACGGTGACACTGGGTGCAAGCGGAGCGGACTCGACCGCAGGGGCGGCCTGCGGGTTGACCGGGGCAGGCGCAATCGCCTGCGCCCAACCTGGAGCAGTCGCACCGATGGCGAGCGCAAAACCCGCCGCTGCAACGGCGTAGCGAAACCAAACCGACATCCGAAATATCGCCAAGGTTGAATTCCCCATAAGACCGCAACGCGAACCGGCACCCTGCTTTTGTGCACCTCGTGCGGCAACATCAGGCCAGAAGCAAGATAGCTTCACGTTGGCTTCGACGTATCAGTCTTTCATGTCAGATTTCTGAGGGCCAGGTGGAGGCCGATCAAGAGCAGTCCCACCGCAAAAACCCGCACGAACACCGCCGGATGAGTCCGCCGCCGCAACCATTGGCCGAATAGCACGCCGGCCCCGGCCGGCGCGAGTGCAAAAACCGAGGCCCCAAGGAGGGAAATCGGCAAGGCGCCCTCCCGCGCCAGCGCCACCGCAAGCGCCGCGGCCGACGTCAAGAGCGACAGGCCGAGCGCCTGGATCAACTCGTCGCGGCGAAGCGACAGCGCGTTGAGGTAGGGCACGAGCGGAATCACAAATACGCCGGTGAGGACCGAAAGCAATCCGGTGAGCGCGCCGACGAGCGGAGCGAGCCACCACTCCGCCTCCTGCGGTACGCGCAACGGCAACGAGAGCAGCGAAAACAATGCGTAAAGGCAAAGCATGATGCCGAGCGCCGTGGTCGCGCGGCCGGAGGAGTCGCTGGCAAGAAAGCCGGCCCCGGGCGCGGAACCGACACAGATGCCGAGGAGCATCGGCCAGAACCGCCGCACCAGCGCCCGCAGGTGCTTGCCGGCCAGCGCCTGCCAGGCATTGGTGGCTGCATTCGGAATCACCAGGAGTGCCGCCGCCTGGCCGGGCGCCATCATCATGGTGAGCAGGCCCGTCGCGATCGCCGGCAGCCCCATGCCGATGAACCCCTTGACGAAGCCAGCCAGCAGAAAGGCCGCAAACGCGAACAGAACGACCCAAAGAGGCACATCGGGCACAGGGCAAGTCCTCGGCGAGCGACGGGGTGCGCGATCGTTTCAATGCGCGTTGCAACACAATTTGGGGCATGGGACAAGCGATGCACAGTTGTGACAGTTCGGAGTTGGCCGAACTATGGACGTGGCGTTCCCACGGACCTCATCCTGAGGAGCCGTGCGCAGCACGGCGTCTCGAAGGATGGCCGCCGGCACGGCCTCGCCTGTGGCCGTCCTTCGAGACGCCCGCTTCGCGGGCTCCTCAGGACGAGGTTAATGGATGACATCGATATGATTCGAACTCCGAAAACGCTCTACTAAGGCACAATGCGTAAGGATGATCATTACGCCGGCACAAGGTCATAAGTCTGCCGGTCGGCCGGCAATTCTCGCAACGCCGCACCGACGCGGTCGGGCGGGAAATCCACCGGGAACGGCATGACGTAGCGGCCGCGGCATATGATCGTCAGCCGGTCGCTCGCGAACGGGAACGGATCGAGGCTGTAGACCCGGTCGTCGATTTTCTTGAGCGCCACGGTGGTGTCGGCCTCGTCGTTCACGGGGACGTGGACGTAAGTTTCCGCGCCGCGCTCGCCGGCGTGGCGGAGATGGAAATAAAGCGACATCGTATCGAAGAACTGAAGCTGCTTGTAGTTTTCGAACAAGTGGCGCTCCTCGACCCAGTCGTGCGTCGCCGGGTCAGCGGCGAGTGCCGCCTTGAGGCGGGCCTGCCGCGCCTCCTCGTAAGCCAGCATCGCGTCGATCAGGGGACGGTGCGCGTCCGCAACGCTGATCGAAGTGGTGGTCTGCGTACGTGGCACGAATTTGGAAAAGCCGTAGCGGCCGTTGTAAAGCCCCCAACTGTGCATGCTGGACACCAGCCCGCAATAAGGGTGATGCGCTTCGTTGAAATCCGGCGAGCCGCGGTTGGTCTTCACCGCGTCGGGCGTCGGGGTGCGCGCCATGATGTAGGGGACGCGGGTAGCCGGATCGAGGCCCGGATTGGCATCGTACGGGTCCCAGCCGCGATCGTGATTTTCTACGATGTAGACGACCTCATCGAACGGCGCGGGCGGCTCGAAGCGGTCGTTGCCGAAAGCGCGGGCCATCTGGCCGCACATCTCGGTGTGCTCCGCCATGGTGAGGACGAAATGCGGCTCGCCCTCCGGCGCAGTCTGGCTGATCATTGAGGGCCTCTTACTTTTTCAACCCGGCCGCCCTCGCGGCTTCGCTCCATTTGGCGGTCTCGGCGACGAGGAAGCGGGCGAACGCCTCTGGACCGCCGCTGAGCGTATCAAAGCCCTGGCTCTTGAGAGCGGTTTGGGCTTCGCTGGTTTTGACGGCTTCCGGCACTGCGCGGGCGAGCTTGTCGACGATCTCCGCGGGAGTGCCCGCCGGCGCCATCAGGCCGAACCAGATGCTGGTGTCGAAGTCCGGCATCCCGGCTTCCGCCATGGTCGGCAGGTTGGGCGCAATGCCCGGGCGCATGTCAGCCGCTGAGGCGAGCGCTTTGAGCTTGCCGGCTTCGATCTGCGATATCACGGCGGATGCCGGCGAAAACATCACCGCGGTGCGGCCGGCGATCAGGTCGGTCACGGCTTGCGGGCTGCCCTGATACGGGATGTGCACCATCTTTACCCCGGCGCGGGTGTTGAACAGTTCGGCTGCAAGGTGAGGCGCCGTACCGACGCCGGTCGAGGCGTAGAGGATTTCCCCGGGCTTCGCCTTGGCCAGCGCGATCAACGCGCCGACGCTGGCAACGCCGGTCGAGGGATGCACGACGAGAATCACCGGCGCCGTGGTGGCGAGCGCGATCGGGGCGAAGTCCTTCGCCATGTCGAAGCTGGGGTTTGCCGCGATGACCTGATTGGCGATGTTGGCGGATGAGCCGAGGAAGAGCGTGTAGCCGTCCCGGGGGGCGCGGGCGGAAAACTCACCCGCGAGGCTCGATCCGGCGCCTGGCTTGTTCTCGACCACGAACTGCTGACCGAGAAGCCTCGCGAGGCCGTTGCCGAGCACCCGCGCCGTGATGTCGGCGGCCGAGCCCGCAATGAACCCGACCACAATGTGCACCGGCCGGCTCGGATAGTCGTCGGCTTGTACGGGTGTGCCGATTGAGGCGGCGGCAAGAAGGACGGCCGTCGCAAACGCGCCGATCGCTCGCATCTGGTTTCCCTTTGAGGACGTACCGGACATTAATTTAAGTATCATCGCCCGAATTCGCACATCGGGTCCACCGGAGAATTAAGTGCAACTGCGGCCGGCGGCCCGGATGGAGCGCCCCATAATCCGGGTTCGGAGTGTCGGCTCTATGGCAAGCGCCGCCTCGGATTGCGCCGAGTTTGGGGCCGGCCCGACGGCACGGACACTTGCATCTGGATGGACTAGTTAATATACTAGTCAGTCTACGGTGGAATTCGCGCCATGAAGATCTGGCCCGTGCAGGACGCCAAGGCTCGATTCAGCGAGCTTCTCAAAGTCTGTCTCCTCGAGGGGCCGCAGATCGTGACCAAACGCGGGGCGGAGGCAGCCGTCTTAGTGCCGATGGCGGAGTGGCGGCGATTGCGCCAATCTGCCCGGCCGACGCTCAAGGAGTTGTTGCTGGCCGATACGCCGCGGGCAAAGCTCCTGTTGCCGTCGCGCGGCGGGCGTCGCCGGCGACAGCCGAAGCCCCAGGCCTGAAAGGTGTTCCTGCTTGACACGAATGTCGTGTCTGAGCTGCGAAGGCCTCGCCCCCACGGTGCAGTCATGGCATGGCTGCGGGCGATCCCGGATTCAAACCTATACGTCTCGGCCGTGACGATCGGGGAGATTCAGGCGGGGATCGAGCTCACGCGCGAGCAGGACCCCGAGAAAGCCTCCGAGCTCGAGTTCTGGCTTGAGCAAGTTGCCGAGAGTTACAACATCCTCGTCATGGACGCCCGGACATTTCGATCCTGGGCACGCCTCATGCACCGACAGTCCGACCACCTCATTGAAGATGCAATGATTGCCGCGACAGCTGCAGTCCACAATTTAATCGTCGCAACCCGTAATATCCGCGATTACAGGCGGTTTGGGGTAAAGACATTCAATCCGTTTTCCACGCCCGCGGATTAGGGTGCGTGCCTTCCCTTGCGGCGGCGAGGGTCGTGTAGGGAGGAGGAGTGACGGGAGCCTTTCCGCGAATCCGAGCATGCGGAAAGGGCCCTCCGAACCGTGTTGCCGCAAGCGTGGAGAGCGGAGTGGAACTCTGAGTCCGCTGGCGGGAATAGAGAGCGTATTTCTTGGATTTCGGTGTGGAATACGGGCAATTCAGGCATTAATTCACATGCGATCCTCGCTGCCTTGCAGTAGGCTTCGTGCTTCGCGCCGGCAGGGATACTCCGTCGGAACCGGAATGGCCTTGCGGCGCCTCAACGCGGTGTTGCGGCCGACCGGAGCCGCCCGGTTCCGTCCATAGCAATGCTTCCAATCAAAACTGGAAGAGTCCTCCGTTCACGTTTGGTGCGCAGAAACATGGCGAGCGACATTGCCTCAAGTCTTCGTGTTTGGTCCTTCGGCAGCGGCGAGACAGGCGCTCTGACCTGCCCCCCGCGATTGGTCTGCAACCCCGTTCGGAAACATCGGGAAGTGGCCTGGCCCTGGCCAAAGCATAAGGGCCTCGGACGCGGGCTCATCGAGGGTGCGCTGCCGTATTCGCATGGCGCCGAGACTCGATATGAGCTTGACGAGATGGGCTTGCGGTGCTCGATAGCGCTGCCGCTCGGCATGGATGGAAGGCAGGAGCGTCTATGATGACCGCACCGTCACCGATTTCCCAAAAGCGTGTTTTGGTGGTCGAGGACGAGTACCTGGTCGCGATGGACATGTCGGCGTATTTGGAGGCGGCGGGCGCTCACGTCGTCGGGCCTGCTTCGAACGTAAGTGCCGCGCTCGAGGCTGTGGAACACACCGAACTGGACGGAGCTATCCTCGACGTCAATCTGCGAGGCGAAATGGCCTATCCGGTGGCGGATGCACTGGCAGCGCGCGGCATACCCTTCGTCTTTACGACCGGCTATGATGCCAACGCGGTTCCCGCCCGCTTCGCGGGCGTGAAGCGATGCGAGAAGCCGACGACGCCGGAGGCGATCAGCAGAGCGCTTTTTGGATAAACCCGGCCCACCCTCTCCTCCCCTGCAATCGAACGGCAATCGCATCTCGCGCAGCCTTTAATCTCCCCCACAAGCGGGAGAGGGAGAAGACGCGCCGTGCCAGATGCAATTGTCGCGCCCGCAATCGAGGGAGGGAAGGGGGCAGCTCGCCCGCGACCTGACACTGCGGTGGAACAACGCTTTCGCACCTTGCAGCAAACTGGTAGCGTTTATGGTCAATCGTCCCCTCCCCGCCCTGCCCCGCAAGCGGGGGACGCACAAGGAGGAGGCGGAATGCCGGCTCAACAGCGTATCGGTTCAACAGGGAGGGTTTGATGAAGACCACATTGCTCGCAAGCTTATTGCTCACGTCGACCGTCCTCGCGGTCGGCGCGGCTGCCGCGCAGCCGTTCCCGTTTAACGAGGCGGGCGTGACGAACGGACACTGGCATCTCAACTCAAAAGATGTCGCCGCCAACGAGAAGATCTTTGTCGGAATGGGCGGCAAGGCATTTCAGGCCGGCGGCCGTCACCGCGTGCTGTTTCCTGGCGTCATGATCATTCTTGACGGGGCGCCCGGCGCGCCGCCGCCGACCGGCCCGACTCAGGGGTCGGTGGTCAACCACGTCGGCTTCATCGTCAACAACGTGCAGGAGCAGGTCACCAAGTGGAAGGCGGCTGGCGTGCCCGTGGAACCCGGAAACAACGGCCGGCTTGATCAGGCCTATGTCAACACACCGGACGGCTTGCGCATCGAAATCCTGGAAAACAAGAACCAGTCGGCGCCGATCCAGAGCGAGCACGTCCACTTCTTCTTGCCGGAAGCAGCGATACCGCAAAGTCAGGCATGGTACGGAAAAACCTTCGGCGCCAAGGCGGGTCAGCGCAACAACGCCCCGGTCGCTGATATTCCGGGCGTGCAGCTTCGGTTCAACAAGGCCGAAGCCGCGCAGGCTCCCACCAAAGGCCGCATCCTCGACCACATCGGCTTCGACGTGAAGGACCTCAAAGCCTTCATCAAGACGCTTGAGGCCAACAACATCAAGCTTGATCGGCCTTACACGGTGAATGACATCGGTGTCGGCATCGCCTTCGTCACCGATCCGTGGGGAACCTACATCGAAATCAACGAGCGGCCTCCGCAATAGTCGTTCGGTGCCAATCCGCGCGGGATTGGCAAAGGTGCGGGGTGTTTGGCTTGAGCTGTCGAGCAATTAAACTCGTCATCTCTTTCTTGAGTGGCGGTGCGGTCGTGGCGGCACTTGTGACTGCTGCCTCGCCCCTCGATTATCCTCATCGCTCCGTCAAGGTCATCGTGCCGTTTCCGGCCGGCGGCACGGCAGACCTTATGCCGCGCATCGTATTCGAAGTCCTGGCGCGCAAATGGCGGCAGTCCGTCGTCATCGAGAACAAGGCGGGGGCCGGAGGCAATGTCGGCGCCGAGGCGGCATTCCATGCGGAGCCGGACGGTTATACGCTGTTGTCGTCACCGGCACCGCCGTTCGTCATCAACCAGAACCTCTATCGCAGGCTCGGCTACGATCCGGCAGCGTTCGTGCCGATCTCGATGATGGGCACTGTGCCGACCGGGCTGGTGGTCAGCCCCGGCAAGGTCAGCGCCACGATGCTTGCGAACTTCATCGCGTACGCACGCGACAATCCGGGCAAAATCTCGTCCGCAACGCAGGGCAACGGCACCACTTCGCATCTCACCTCGGCCATGTTCCAGATGGTGGCGAAGGTTGAGTTCATCCACGTGCCCTATCGCGGCACTGCGCCGGCGCTGCAGGGATTGCTCGCCGGCGATTGCGACATCATATTCGACAATCTCGGCGTTTCGCTGCCGCTAGTGCGGAGCGGCCAGTTGCGGCTGCTTGGCGTCGCCACCGAGCAGCGCATGGCGGCGCTACCCGACGTGCCGGCGATCGCCGAGACATTGCCGGGGTTTACGTCGGCGGCGTGGTTTGCTGTCGCCGCGCCGCCGAAGACGCCGCGCGATATCGTCGACAAGATCAGCGCCGACATTGCCGAGGCGATCCGCTTACCGGACGTGCGCAAGCGGTTCGATGGCCTCTCGGCGCAACCGGTCGGCAGCGACCCGGACGCCATGGCCCGCTTCATGCGCGAGGAGACCGTGCGATGGGGCGCCGTCATCAAGGCTGCGGATGTGAAGCTGGAGTGAATTCGCTCATGAACATGCACACCGCCATGCGGCAATGGCCCGCCGAAGGCCTTACCCGCGTGCCGTATTGGGTTTATTCCGATCGCGCGCTTTATGACGAGGAGCAGGACCGCATCTTCCGCGGCGATACCTGGACGTTCCTGTGCATGGAGGCCGAGCTGCCGGCGGCGGGCAGCTTTCGCACCTCCAATCTCGGAGATATGCCGGTGGTGGTGACGCGCGATGCAAACGGCGTCATTCACGCCTTCGAGAACCGCTGTGCCCATCGCGGCTCGCTCCTGTGCCTCAAGGAGCGCGGCGAGGCGCGCGAGATCGTCTGCGTCTACCACAACTGGACCTACGACCTCACCGGCAAGCTCACCGGCGTTGCCTTTCGCCGCGGCATCGCCGGCAAGGGCGGCATGCCGTCCGATTGCAAGCCCGAGGTGCATGCGCCGCGTCAGTTGCGCATCGCGCTCTTCGCCGGGCTGGTGTTCGGTACGCTTGGCCGCAATACGCCGCCTCTCGAAGAGTATCTTGGTCCCGATCATGTGGCGCGCATCCGTCGCGTCATGCGGGCGCCCGCGAGGCTCATCGGCGGCTACAGCCAAATCATTCCGAGCAACTGGAAGCTCTACATCGAAAACGTCAAGGACAGCTATCACGCCAGCCTCTTGCATATGTTCTTCACCACCTTCCGCCTCAACCGGCTGTCGCAAAAGGGCGGGCTGGTGGTGAGCGAGGCCGGCGGCAACCATATCAGCTATTCGATGACGCAGGATGTCGCCGGCAAGGAATACGAGCAGGCCGGTCTGCGCTCCGCCAACGAGGGTTATGCGCTGGAAGCGCCCGACATGCTCTTGAAGAACGTCGATGAATTCGGCGACGGCATCGGGCTGCAGATCCTCACGGTGTTTCCCGGCTTCGTGCTCCAGCAGATCCGCAATTGCCTGGCGGTGCGCCGGGTGGTGCCGCGCGGCCTCGACAAGACCGAGCTGGTCTGGACCTGTTTCGGGTTTACGACCGATGACGACGCGCTCGCCGAGCTGCGGTTGCGGCAGGCCAACCTGATCGGGCCGGCCGGATTCATCTCCATGGAGGACGGGGCCGCTGCGGGCTTCGTCCAACGGGGCGTTGCCGGGGCCGGCGACGCAGTGTCGCTGGTCGAGATGGGAGGCAGCGGCACCGCATCGGAGGAGAGCCGGGTGAGCGAGGCCGCCGTGCGCGGCTTCTGGAAGGACTACCGGCGCCATATGGGGTTCTGATGAATCTCGAGCATGTCGCCCGCGTTGCCGATCTCAACGCGCGCTATGCGGACGCAATCGATGCCGACCGCCTGGAGGCGTGGCCGGACTTTTTCCTCGATGACGGGCGCTACCGCATCACCACCGCCGAGAACGTCGCGCAAGGCCTGCCGCTCAGCATCATGTATGCGGCCTCGCGGGCGATGCTGCGCGATCGCGTCATGGCGCTGCGCGAGGCCAACGTCTATGAAGGCCAGCGCTACCGCCATGTGCTCGGCACACCGCTGATCGCCGCCGTCGAAGCCGACGGGCTGCGGGCGCGGACCAGCTTCATGGTGGCGCGCGTGATGCGCACCGGCGATACGATGCTGTTCGCGACCGGGTGTTACGAGGATCGCGTCGTCCTTGATGCATCGGGCGGCGCGCACTTTGCGGAAAAGACCGTCATCCTCGACAGCCGGCAGATCGACACGTTGCTGGCGATTCCTTTGTGATCTCCGTGCTCGGGGCGACCTCTCCCCGCTTGCGGGAAGAGGTCGCCCGGACCCAATATCCGCCGCCGGAGTGCCGTTTAAGTCCGGGGATTGCGCGATGCCGATCCCGGATTGTGCTGCTTGCGCAACGCGTCGGCTGAGAGACAAACCACTTCAGAAAATTGCAGGAGCTGTCTGGCCAGGGGACTTGTCTTGCGCCAGATCATGCCAATGGTTCGCGAGGGTTGCGGATTTTTGAAGCGAGCGACGGACACTGCCGCCGAGCGTGTCTCCACCGCCATGGCCATTTCCGGGATCAAAGTGACACCGATGCCGGCGCTGACCATTTGAACGAGTGTAGACAGAGAGCTCGCGTCCAGCACCTCCCGTGGCGGCGACGATTGCATATTGCAGAACGACAGGGCCTGATCGCGAAAACAGTGCCCCTCCTCCAGCAGAAGCAGCCTCATTGCGCGCAGCATTTTCCTGCTGGGCACCGGCGTTCCCTCATCCTCGCCCGGCCGCACCAGCAGGAAATGTTCCGAAAACAGCGCGACCTCGACAAGCGAAGGTTCGGACACCGGCAGAGCCACAATTGCCGTGTCAAGCCGTCCTTCCGCGAGCTCTTCTATCAGCTTCGGCGTCAGCGTCTCACGGACATGAATGTCAAGTTCTGGATGCATTCGCGTGAGGTTCCCGATGACCTTGGGCAGCAGATAGGGCGCAATCGTCGGGATCATGCCGATGCGCAGCCGGCCCACAAGCCGGTCCCGCGACGCCCGTGCGAAGTCTCCCAGTTCATCGACCGAGCGCAGGATGTCGCGGACGCGTTGGGCGGCCTCTTCTCCGAACTTCGTCAGCGCGACTTGTCGGGCGCGTCTCTCGAGCAGCACGCCGCCCAGAGCTTCCTCCAGTTGCTTGATCTGCATCGACAAAGCCGGCTGCGAGATCGCACAGGCTTCTGCCGCGCGTCCGAAGTGGCCGTGACGTGCCAGCGCGTTGAAATAGCGAAGCTGCCGAAGCGTGACCTGGATCATCAGAAAATCTTACCGCAGCGATCACTAAAGTCAATTTTACCTGATGATATGCGTCGCGTAGATTGCACGCGGAACCGGCTCGAAATCATGCAAACCAGGACAGGAGACGATATGGATGACACCACCAAGTGCCCGTTTTCGGGCGGACAACGCACAAACAGGTCGAACCAAGACTGGTGGCCGAATCAGTTGAGCTTAAGTGTTCTCCATCAGAACTCACCCCTGTCCAATCCTATGGGCAAAGCGTTCAACTACGGTGAGGAGTTCAAGAGCCTCGACCTCGATGCCGTCATCAAGGACCTCCATTCCTTGATGACGGCGTCGCAGGACTGGTGGCCGGCGGACTACGGCCATTATGGGCCGTTCTTCATTCGTATGGCGTGGCACAGCGCAGGCACTTATCGCATCGGCGACGGCCGCGGCGGTGCCTCCTCCGGCACGCAACGTTTTGCGCCCCTCAATAGCTGGCCGGATAACGTGAGCCTCGACAAGGCGCGCCGGTTGCTCTGGCCGATCAAGCAGAAGTATGGCCGGAAAATCTCCTGGGCCGATCTGATGATTCTCACCGGTAACGTCGCCTTGGAGTCGATGGGGTTCAAGACCTTCGGCTTCGCCGGCGGGCGCGAGGACGTCTGGGAGCCCGAAGAGGACATCTACTGGGGGTCTGAGGACACGTGGCTTGGAGACGAGCGCTACAGCGGCGACCGGCAGCTCGAAAATCCTCTCGCCGCCGTCCAGATGGGCCTGATCTATGTCAATCCGGAAGGGCCGAATGGGACGCCGGATCCGGTCGCTGCGGCCCGGGATATCCGCGAGACGTTCGCTCGCATGGCGATGAATGACGAGGAGACGGTTGCGCTCATTGCCGGCGGCCACACGTTCGGCAAAGCCCATGGCGCGGCCGATCCGGGCAAGTACGTCGGCCCCCAACCCGAGGGCGCCGACATCGCGGAACAAGGCCTCGGCTGGAAAAACACCTATGCCAGCGGCAAAGGTGTCGACACGATCAGCAGCGGGCTGGAAGGCGCATGGACCCCGGACCCGGTGAAGTGGGACAACGGCTACTTGGACACCCTGTTCGGCCACGAGTGGGAACTGGTGAAGAGTCCTGCGGGTGCGTACCAGTGGACGCCCAAGAATGGGGCTGGAGCGGGTACGGTACCGGATGCTCACGACCCATCAACGCGGCATGCTCCGATGATGCTCACGACGGACCTCTCACTGAGGCTGGACCCGATCTACGCGCCAATTTCGAAGCGCTTCCACGAGAACCCTGATCAGCTGGCAGACGCGTTCGCCAGAGCTTGGTACAAGCTGACGCACCGCGACATGGGGCCCCGCTCGCGGTATCTCGGTCCGCTCGTTCCTGCAGAGGAGCTTGTGTGGCAAGACCCCGTCCCCGCAGTCGATCATGAGTTGATTGATGAGCGGGATATCGCCGCTCTCAAGGGCAGAATCCTCGCCTCCGGGCTGTCGATCTCCCAACTGATCACGACGGCCTGGGCGTCGGCGGCAACGTTCCGCGGCACTGACAAGCGCGGTGGGGCAAACGGGGCGCGCATTCGCCTCGCGCCGCAGAAGGACTGGGAAGTCAACCAGCCGGCCGAGCTGGGGAAGGTCCTGCGGACGCTGGAAGCAGTCCAGAAGGCTTTCGACAGCTCGCAGTCCGGCGGCAAGAAGGTCTCGCTGGCTGACCTGATCGTTCTGGGCGGCTGCGCAGCCGTCGAGGCAGCTGCGAAGAGGGCCGGGCACGACGTGAAGGTTCCCTTCTCGCCGGGACGTGCGGATGCTTCACAGGAGCAGACCGATGTGGACTCGTTTAACGTGCTGGAGCCGACCGCAGACGGGTTCCGCAACTACCTCCGGAACGGACAGCACAGACCTGCGGAGGAGGTGCTGGTGGATCGGGCACAGTTGATGACGCTGACCGCCCCTGAGATGACAGTTCTGGTCGGAGGCATGCGTGTCCTGAATGCAAACTTCGGCGGGACACAACACGGCATCTTCACCAAGCGGCCGGAGACGCTCACCAATGACTTCTTCGCGAACCTGCTCGACATGCGCACGACGTGGAAGGCGTCCTCCACATCCGAAGGCGTGTTCGAGGGGCGCGATCGAGGGACCGGCGAGCTCAAGTGGACCGGCACCCGTGTGGATCTCGTCTTCGGTTCAAACTCCCAGCTCCGCGCCCTCGCGGAAGTCTACGGATGCGCGGACGCGAAGGAGCGGTTTGTCCATGACTTTGTGGCTGCGTGGAACAAGGTGATGAATCTTGATCGCTTCGACCTCGCCTGATCTCAGGGGAAAGGTTTTCCTCTAAGAGGCTTCTGTAGCGCAGGCGGGGTTGCGCAAAGCTGACGGAAGCGTGTGAAGAAGTCCGAACGCTGGTCGAAGCCATGGACAAGAAATCAGAGCGGCGTTTCAAGACAACTTGAAAGGCCGCCCTGTCGCCAGGGCCTCATCCTGGTGGGCCATTTTCTTAAAGCCCAACAGGGCGCATATCGCCGTTCAGCGTATGGGCGGAGAAATGAAGGCGACGCCAAAGTGTTTGAAATGCCGCCTATTGGCCGTGACAACCGTCAAGCCATGCATGGCAGCGGTCGCTGCGATCGCCGCGTCTTCGAAACCGGGGGCGGCTCCCGCGGCTATCGCGCGGTCGAGCATGCGACCGGTTTCGAGCGCGGCCTTCGAAGCGAGCGGCAGCGTTCTGGATTGATAAAGCTCGAGAATTGCGCTGAGCCAATGCGACAAGTCAGCAGCACGTCTCGCGGCACCCTTGCGCTCGAGTCGGGAAACGCCGGCCTGGATCTCGGCCAGCGTAATGGCGGAAAGAAAGAGCTCGTCATCATGCTCGCGCACCCAGGCGCGGAAGGCAGCGCCATCGGACATGGCGGCGTTTCGCGGCATTGCCGGTGGTGCGAGGATCGACAGTGCATTTGTATCGAGCAGGTATCCCGGCATTACTTGAAGCCGCCCTTTCGCACGATCCTGGCCGTGCGCCGCTTTGGCAGGTCGCCTGGATCGAGCGGGGGGACGGCCAACAAAAGATCGGCAAAGGACGGAACCCTGGTCTTGAGCTTCGTCCACTCCGCGTGAGAAATGACCACGGCGGCCGGCCGACCGTGCTTGGTGATCGTCGTCGGCTCACCATTCTCGGCGGCCTCGACGACAGCCGACAGCGTTGTCTTGGCTTCGCGAAGTTGAAGCTCTTTCATGGCGCCCTCTGCGACTACAAGAACTACTGTAGTCTCGATGCTGCAGCGAAGTCAAACTTGTGGAGCGGGCATAGCGCCACGGTGAACGTATAGTCCCGATCTGCAGCGGGCGTTCGCTTGATAGCGCCACGCCAAGGCGCCTATACTGACGTTCGCCTGATTTCGTTCACCGAATGCGGCCCAAATCATCTGGCCCGTGTGTCGCGGGAGCTGCTTGGGCGATGAGACAGGGAGGTTCTCTCCCGCATTATCGCCGCGATCCATGATCCTGTTTGCGCGGAAGAGTCGTCCAGTCAAGGGAGGATGTTCATGAAAAAGATGTTGCTGCTCGCGACATTGTTGGGCACGTGGCCCGTCTACGGCCTCGCCCAGACAATGGAAGAACTCGTCAACGACGGCAAGAACACCGACAACGTGCTGAACCACAGCATGGGCTTCGACCGCAAGAGCTACAGCCCGCTCAAGCTGATCAACAAATCCAACGTCAAACGCCTGGTGCCGATCTGGAGCACCAGCCTCATGAACGACTGGGGCGAGCTCTCGGCGCCGGTGGTCTACAACGGCGTCATCTATGCCATCAACGGCAAATGGACCTTTGCGATCGACGTTGAGACCGGCCGGCAGCTCTGGCGCACGCCCGTTGAACCCGAACCCGGCGTCGACCGCCGCGGGATCACGCGCGGTGCGCCGGTGCTTTTCAACGGCAAGCTCTTTCGCGTGACGGTCGACAACCACGTCATCGCCCTCGACATGAAGACCGGCAAGCAGGTTTGGAAGCAGAAGTTCGCCGAAGCGAAGGAGGGTTATTACGCGACCGGCGCCCCGATCGTCGCCAACGGCGTATTGATTTCCGGAATGTCCGGAGGGGAATCGACGACGCGCGGCTTCCTCGACGGCTGGGACCCCGAGACCGGTAAGAAATTGTGGCGCCGCTGCACCATTCCGGCGCCCGGCGAACCCGGCTCGGAGACCTGGCCGCAGAACAGCGACGCCTGGACGCGCGGCGGCGGGCCGACCTGGCGCTCCGGTGCCTATGATCCCCAACTCGACCTTGTCTACTGGGGCACCGGCAACGCGGAGCCTTACGATCCGCGGCCGCGGGGGGAACGGGACAGCCTCTACACCTCCAGCCTGCTGGCGATCCGGCCGAAAACCGGGGAGATTGTTTGCTACTATCAATACACGCCCAACGACGTCTACGACGTCGACGCCACCGACGAACAGGTGCTCGCCGATCTCCAGGTCGGCGGCCAGACCCGCAAGGTGATGATCCAGGCCAACAAGAACGGCTTCATGTATGTGCTGGACCGCACCAACTGCAAACCGATCGCCGCCAACGCATACGTGAAGGTCAACTGGGCGTCAGGGATCGACAAGGAGACCAGCCGTCCAGTCCTGACCGACATCTACAAGAAGTTCCTGGCCGGGGAGGAGGTCGAGATCTTCCCGTCACGAGGCACCAACGCAGTGCCGATCGCGTTCAATCCGAACACCGGGCTCGTCTACGCGAACACGTGGAACGTTCAGCGGATACAGAGGCTCGCGCCGTCAAATCCGCAGGCTCTCGGCACCGTGTCCACCGGCGTCGTCGCGCGCAACCCGACGTTCAAGCCCGGCGAGGTGGTGGGCGCCTTCGTGGCGGTCAATCCGGTCACCGGCGAGAAGAAATGGGAGGCGCTGTTGACGGACGCGCCGAGCGCCGCCGGCATGCTGGCGACCGACGGCGGGCTCATATTCACCGGCAAGCTGACCGGCGAATTCCTGGCCCTCGATGCCGACAGCGGCAAGACGCTGTGGCAGTTCAAGGTCAGTTCGAGCGTCAATTCCACCGCCATCACGTACACCCACAACGGCCGGCAATACGTGTCGGTGGCGTCGGGATTGGGCGGCGCCGTCGCCCCCCGCTTTGTGCAGGACAAGGTGCCGACCGGCGGCTCGCTGTGGACGTTTGCGTTGATGCCGGAGTGAAACGGCTTAGCCGCTCGCTTCAGCCGATCTGAAGGGGTCGGACCACCGTGATGTAGGGCGACCCTTGTGGTCGCCCTGTCGCCGGCGGACGCAACGGACCGTTTAGTCCGATCGAGGGCGCGCGGTGCGTAGACGGGCGACCACAAGGGTCGCCCCTACAGCAGGCAATGTTGGAGGACGGTCGGTATCGACGGCGAGGCAAGAGGACGTACGCCTGCCCATTGACCTCGCCGCCCCACCGGATACGCTGTTGCGGCAGATCGCCCCGCGCCTGCGGCTTCATTTACGCTGGCGTCGGCGGCGATCCACAAAGCAAGATCGAGGAAACCCCAATGCTTGCGAATAAGCGTTCCGCCGTCATGGCACTCGCCGCCGCCATCGCGCTTTCCGGCCACCTGACCGCGGCTTCCGCGCAGGCGCCGACGCCGACGCGCATGATCCCGCATTTCGAGGTTGATCCGTCGTGGCCGAAGCTCCCGAGCAAATGGGTGTGGGGCCAGGTCTCCAGCGTCTCGATCGACAGCCAGGGCCATGCCTGGATTCTCCAGCGTCCGAGCACCGTGCGCAACGATCAGAAAGGCATGGCGGCGCCGCCGGTGCTGGAGTTCGACGAAGCCGGCAACTTCATTCAGGGGTGGGGCGGCCCGGGCCCGGGTTATGACTGGCCCGAGACCGAGCACGGCATCTACGCGGACCCGAAGGGCTTCATCTGGCTCGGCGGCAACGGCAGGACCGACCATCACCTCGTCAAGTTCACCCGGGATGGCAAGTTCGTCATGCAGATCGGCCACAAGGGCCAGAGCAAGGGCAACAAGGACACACAAAATGTGAACCAGGCGGCGGACACGTTCGTCTACACGCCGACCAATGAGCTCATCGTCGCCGACGGCTATGGCAACCGCCGCATCATCGTGTTCGATGCCGATACCGGCGCGTTCAAGCGCATGTGGGGCGCGTTCGGCAATGAGCCGCTCGACAATGTGCCGGCTGAGCCGAAGGTGGCGGAAGGCGACCGCGTCCCGGCCAAGGAACTGACCGGACCCGGCCCGTTGCAATTCGTGCAGCCGGTCCACGCCGCGCGGGTATCGAACGACGGTCTCGTCTATGTATCAGATCGCGGCGGGAAGCGCGTGCAGGTGTTCACGCTCGACGGCAAGTTCGTGATGCAGCGCTTCATCGACCGCTATTGCGAGGCGCCCCATTGCGGCAACGGCCAGACCGTCGCCAGCACCGCCTTCTCCCACGATCCTGAGCAGCAGTTCCTCTATGTGGCGAGCCGTAGCCCGGCGCGCCTTTGGATCCTCGACCGCAAGACGCTGGAGCCGCTCGATTCCTTCGGCCGCAACGGCATCGCGCCCGGGGAATTCTATGTGATGCACCACATGAACGTCGACTCGAAAGGAAACCTGTACGTCACCGAGGTGCAGGACGGCAAACGCATCCAGAAATTCGTGTTCAAGGGCATGGTGCCGGCGCCGACGCATTAGCTTGGCGCGCGGCGCTCTCCCGATGAACAGTCACGATGAACAGTCATGCAACGATTGCTAAACGCGCGGGGCAACCCATGTCAAAATTCTCGTTGGTCTGCATCGCCGCCAGCCTGCTGTGCGCCGTCACCGCTCCGCGGCCTACGCTCGCCGCTGAGGGGGCGAAACACGAAGCTGCACCCATACCCAACTTCACTCCAGACCGCACCACCGCCTGGACGTTGAACCGCCCCGCCCATGACGACTTTCTGCCGCCGCCCAGCGGGCCTGGTCCCGTCACGTACGACAAGGCGCATCCTTATGTTCCCAATGGCCAGGGCCAGCCGACTTACCGGGTGGCGGACCTCACCAATCCTATACTGAAGCCTTGGGTCATCGAACGGATGCGAAAGGCCAATGAAGGGGTGCTCGCCGGCAAGATTCCATTCATCGCCCGGGAGCGGTGCTGGCCTGCGGGCGTTCCGGGCCTCGATATCTACAACCGCGGCCAACCCGTGCATTTCATTCAGACCCCCAAGATGGTCGTGTACATCAACGAGCTTTACGCGCAGATGCGCCATATCTATCTCGACGTGCCGCATTCGGAGCACGTGACGCCGTCATGGCACGGCGAATCCGTGGGGCATTACGAGGGCGACGAACTGGTGGTCGATACCATCGGACTGAATGACCGGACATTCGTCGACAATTATCGCACCCCTCATACCGAACAGATGCACGTCGTCGAGCGCTTCAAGATGATCGATGGCGGCAACACGCTGCAGGTGTTCGTCACGGTTGACGATCCTGGCGCCTTCAACATGCCGTGGTCGGCGATCCAGACTTGGCGGCGCGTCAGCGTTCCGCTGATTGAAGACGTTTGCGAGCCGAACAACGTCTGGTACTTTGGTTATGACGTCGCGCCGCTCCCCCAAGCCGACAAGCCGGACTTCTGATTTTGCAGGCTTAGACTAGCCCCACTTGAGTCAGGGCTCTTGGTGCTAACGTATCAACTTAGTTAAGCGGGTCATTCCGGGGCGCCGGAGCGAAGCGGAGGCGAGCCCGGAATCCATACTCCCTGACCTGTGGTTATGGATTCCGGGCTCTCGGCCTGCGGCCGAGCCCCGGAATGACTGGACAAGGTTCTGCCCCAACATGCCTCGTCGTTCTGAGGCGAAGCCTCGTTAGAGAACTCCCTCCTCCCTCATGCGCGCAATGGCTTCGCCGTCGAACCCCGCTTCGGCCAGGACCGCGTCGGTATGCTCGCCCAGACCTGGGGCTGGCCGCCGCCAGGCGCCTGCGCTTTGCGAGAGACGCGGAACGATGTTGTGCATCGGGACGGCGCCGAGCTCGGCGTCTTCCACGTCAACGAGGATGCCGCGCTCGCGGAAATGCCCATCCGCGACGGCGTCCGCGATGGTGTAGACCGGCCCCACGGTGACGCCCGCTTCGCGCATCGTCTGCAGCGCCTCCTCGCGCGGGCGCGCCGCGAACCAACTGCCCACCGCCTCGTCTACCAGGCCGCGGTGCTGCACCCGCGCCGCGTTGGAAGAAAATCGCGCATCCGCCATCATGTCGACGCGACCGATGACTGTGAAAATGCGGTGGGCCATCGTCTCGGTTGAGCCCGACAGGGCGACGTAGCGCCCGTCCTGGCAGCGATAGACGTTGCGCGGCGCCGAGGTGTGGGAGCCGCTCCCGGTCCGCTCCTTGACGGTGCCGGTTTGCCGATAGATCGCGGCCTCGGGGCCGAGTACGGAAAACATGGCTTCGAGCAGCGACAGGTCGATGATCTGGCCTTGCCCGCCGCGGTCCCGCGCGCGCAGCGCCGTCATCACGGCGAATGAGCCATAGAGACCGGCGATCATGTCGGCGAGCGCGAGCGGCGGCAGCACCGGCTCGCGATCGGGGAATCCATTGCGGTCCGCAAGGCCGCTCATCGCTTCGACCAGGGTGCCGAAGCCGGGCAACGGCGCATAGGGGCCGGTCTGGCCAAACCCCGATACCCTCACAATCACCAAGGCCGGATTGGTTTGGAGCAACACCTGCGGAGCGATCTCCATCTTCTCCAGTGTCCCGGGACGAAAGCTCTCCATGAACACGTCAGCTGTCGCGGCGAGGCGCAGAAGCACCGCCTTGGCGCCCCCATGACGAAAGTTCAGCACAATCGAGCGCTTGTTGCGGGCGTAGGTCTTCCAATGCAGCGCGTGGCCGCCATCGCGCCAATCGCGCAGCGGATCGCCCGACGGAGGTTCGACCTTGATGACGTCGGCGCCGAAATCAGCAAGCTGCAGCGACAGCATGTTGCCGGCGACCATGCGGGTAAGATCGAGCACCCGGATGCCGTCAAGGGGGCCGGTTGCGGCGGGGTCGAATTTGATCGGCGGCGTCCGGCGGGTGTCCAGCATCGCTCTACGATCCACGTTCATTTCGATACACACATGCGTAGCCCGGATGGAGCCACCGGGTCCGGCCTCTGGCCGGCCCGATGATAAACTCAGCGTAATCCGGGATAAGCCGACCCCGGATTACGCTGCGCTCCATCCGGGCTACGGAACCGCAGATGGTGATAGCCGAAAAATTGTGTCATTGAAGACTTTCAGCAAGCGCCCAACCTCCCTCGCAGGCCCCTATGTCGATCGACCTATCCGACCTGAGACCCGGCCTCGCCGGATCGGCAGAACTCAAGGTCGCCGTCGAGCACACCGCGCCCAGCATCGGCAGCGGACTGGTGCCGGTGCTGGCCACGCCTGTCATGATCAATGTCATCGAGGCGGCGGCGCTTGCGGCGGTCGAGCATCTCTTGCCCGCGGGGCATCAGAGTCTCGGCATCCATCTTGACGTGCGTCACTTCGCGGCGACGCCGATAGGCATGCGCGTGCGCGCGACCGCAGAGCTGGTCGGCATCGATGGCCGCACGCTCACGTTCAGGGTCGAGGCGCGCGACGACAAGGAACCGATCGGCGATGGCTCGCACCAGCGGGTCGTCGTCAATGTGGCGCGCTTTGATGCGCGCGTGCAGAAGAAGCTTGGGGTGTAGGGTGGGCAATGCGCCCGACGCAGCGTGTGCAAGCTTCGAGGCCGGGTGGGCGCATTGCCCACCCTGCGCCGCCCTTACTGAGCCCGCGCCAGCGTGCCGGGGGGCACTTCGTTACGGATCACGACGCCGCCCTTCATGACGAACTTCACGCGCTCCATCTCGCTGACATCGGCCAGCGGATTTCCCGCCACGGCGATGATGTCGGCGAACTTGCCGCGATCGATGCTGCCGATCTGGCTCGCCCAGTCATAGTTGAGCATCTGGGCGGCCGGCATGAAGGCGGTCTGCAGCGCCTGTACCGGCGACATGCCCCATTTGGCATAGTAGGCAAACTGGTTGGCCTGCTTGCCGTGAGGAATGGCCGGCGAGGTGGCGCCGCTGCCGAACACGATGGCCACACCGGCGGCGACCGCCTTCCGGACAGCCTGTTCCAGAAGCTTCAGGCGCGAGTTGCGACCGCCCGTGTCGCGCAGATCGGGGGCTTCAAGGGCGACCAAATCATCGACGGTCGGCACGTAGTAGAGCTTCTTCTGCAGCATGACCTTGATGCCCTTATCGTCAAGCTCCAGCAGATGATTGGGCGCATCGACGCCCGCATTGATGCAGCTGTCCATGCCCTCGCCCCCATAGGTATGGCAGGCGACCTTCAAGCCCAGCCGGTGGGCCTCGTCGACGATCGCTTCGACTTCCTCGTAGGTCAGCGACGGGCTGTTGACCAAGGTGGCGTCCGCCTTCCACATATGGACCGGGCCGACGTAGTCCTGGGTCGTATAGATCTTGATCCAGTCGACGCCGTGCAGCTTGTTCTCGCGTACGGCTGCACGCGCGAGCCACGGCGAATTGGTGTTCTTCTTCTCGGTGAACGTATCGAGGAACCTCACAGATTCGGAATCCGGATAGTAGTTGGTGGCGCGCTGGTTGATCGACTGGCCCACCACCTGCATGCGCGGCCCCTGCACCAGGCCGGAGTTGATGGCGTCGCGCAGGTCGACGGTGTTGAAGCCGCCGCGCGAATCCATGTCGAGGACCGTGGTGAAGCCGGCCGCAAGGTCGATCTGCGCGTTGGCGAGCGCAATCAGGGCCCGTTGCGTCGGCGTCGCGCCGCCGGTCACCACGTGAACGTGAGCGTCGATCATGCCGGGCATAACGGTCGCCGAGCCGAGGTCGATGACGCGGGCGCCCGCGGGAATTTCTACGGACGATCCCACATTGGTGATGTGATCGCCCTTGATGAGGATGACCTGGTTGTTGAGGACAGCTCCGGATTTGGAATCGAACATGCGGCCGGCGCGGATCGCGATGACCTGATCGGGCGGCGCAAGGTATTTGCCTGCGGCAGGGTTTCGGACAGCTCCGCCGCCCTCCTGCGATTGCGAGGGACCGACGGTCGCGCCGATGGCAGCGGCAATGGAAACAACGGCCAGAGTGCTTTGCCAACGCATGGAATCCTCCCTTATGGCGATTTCGACCCGAAACCAGATGCGGCGTCATTCCGGGGCGCCGCGAAGCGGCGAGCCCGGAATCCATAATCACGAGCCGAGGGCTATGGATTCCGGACTCGCCACCTAGCGGTGGCGCCCCGGAATGACCGAGTGGGTTTGTGAACGGCCCCGAGGTGCGGTTTCATCGAAGCAGTCTACTACTTCTACTTCCTCGTCTGCTTGAAATATCGGAGATCCGGTGGCGGCTGGTCCTTGCGGGTCGGCATCAGGTGGCCGTCGCCGCCGCGGTAGTAGGTCTCCTCACCGATCCGGATCAGCTCATTGTCGCCGGCACAGTTATATTCGAGCCATTCCGGGTACTCGACGGGCAAGCGGCGGTAAGTCTTCGACACCGACCAGGGGCGCGTATAGGCATTGTCGATCAAGGTGATGTCGTTGCGCAGGATATCGGGCTTGGTCCGATCGAAGACGAGGCGCTCCTTGACGATCGACTGGTTGTCGGCGTGGACCGGCATGCCGGCCGGGTCGAGCGAGCGGGGACCCTTGAAGTGGCGAGTCTCGACCTCCAGCACGTTGAAGCGTCCATCGCCTGTTTCGTCGATCCATTTGCCGATCGAATAGCCCAGGAAACTCGGCTCGACCTCCTTCGGCCAGTCACGGCCGTCCGTGTAGATGCGGCGATGGGAATCGTGGACGTGATCGATCCGGATATAAGTGATCTCCGGCAATACGATAAATTCCGCCGCCTGGTATAACGTCATCATAGCCGGCATCCCGGGCGGGAGGCAGTCGGCGCCGGGTTTCCAGTTGCCCTGGCCGCCCTTGGCCTGGTCGGCGAGGCTCGCTTCCAGCACCGCCTGGTATTCGGGCGTCAGCGGCGCCTGTTGCCCGCGCCCCCACGGCTTGGTGGGATCGAACGCCGGCTGGCCGCCGACGCCCGGAATGCGCACGCCGATCCACTGGCCCCACAGGTCGGGATATTTCGTGTCGTCGAAAGCCTGGGCGACGGAGCATGTCGCGGCCAGCGTCAGTCCAATCACACCAAGGGCGTTACGGTAATGCATGGTGTTTCCCCCTTGTCATCAATTGCGGTGACGATATCGCAATCGTTGCGCGTGCGGAAGGGCGGAGAGCAGGGAGGGACGGATTCATTCGTAGCTCGTAGGATGGGTTGAGCGCCAGCGAAACCCATCAGCGGCTGCGCCACGCGGATGTGCCCCTGATGGGTTTCGCTCCACTCAACCCATCCTACGCCTGGTTCACCCGCGCTCCCCCACCAACGCGAACCATTCGTCCTCAGTGAGCACGTTCACCCCGGCCTCCCGCGCTTTGTCGAGCTTTGAACCGGCGCCCGGACCGGCGACCACGTAATCGGTCTTCTTCGACACCGAGCCGGCCACTTTGGCGCCGAGCCGTTCCGCCGTCGCCTTCGCTTCATCACGCGTCATTTTTTCGAGCGAGCCGGTGAACACCACGGTCTTGCCGGCAACCGGCGAATCCTTGCGCGGCGCCTCGGCGTCGCGGATGCGCACCTGCGCGGCGAGGCGTTCGATGCGCTTGAGGTTGTGCGCCTCGCCGAAATAGTCCCGAAGGCTCTCGATCACGGTATCGCCGATCTGATCGAGCGCATCCATCTCCTCCTTTGTCTCCTCGTCGCCGCCGGCGAGCTTGAGGCATGCCTCATGGAACGCCGCCCAGGTGCCGTAACCGCGCGCGAGCGCCACCGCCGTCGTCTCGCCCACATGCCGGACACCGAGCGCGTAGATGAACCGCTCCAGCGGAATCTCGCGTCGCGCCGCGATGGCGCCGAAGAGATTACGCACCGAGGTTTCGCCAAATCCTTCCACCTCGTGGAGATGGAACTCGTTATTGCGCGCCTCGAGCGTAAATATATCGGCCGGCTCCCTCACCCATTCCCGCTCATAGAAAAGCTCGATCTGCTTCTCGCCCAGCCCCTCGACGTCGAAGGCGCGACGGGACACGAAATGCTTGAGATGCTCCACGGCCTGAAACGGGCAGGCGAACTCGCCGCTGCAGCGGGCGACCGCCCCCTCCTCTCCGGTTGCGGTCTTATCGCGCACCACCTCGGTGTGCAGAGGGCATGGACACCTTGTCGGAAAATGGTAAGGGCGGGCGCCACGCGGCTGTTCCTGCACGACGCCGAGCACTTGCGGAATGACATCGCCGGCCCGTTGAATATGAACGGTATCGCCGATCCGGACGCCAAGTCGTGCAATCTCGTCGGCATTGTGCAACGTTGCGTTCTGCACCACGACCCCGCCCACGGTCACCGGCTCCAGCTTGGCGACAGGCGTGAGCGCGCCGGTGCGGCCGACCTGAATCTCGATGTCCTTGACGACGGTCATCGCTTTCTCGGCCGGGAATTTGTGCGCGATCGCCCAGCGCGGATTGCGCGACACGAAACCGAGACGCCGCTGCCAATCGAGGCGGTCCACCTTGTAGACGACACCGTCGATGTCGTAGTCGAGCATGGCGCGCCCGGCTTCGATCTCGCGGTGAAATTCCAACAGCTCCTCGACCGACCGGCACATTTTCGCCAGCGGATTGGTCTTGAGCCCGCAGGACCTGAACCAGTCGGCCATGCCTGACTGGCTGTCGGCCGGCATCTCGCTCATCTCGCCCCACGCATAGGCGAAGAACCCGAGTGGCCGCGATGCCGTGATCGCCGGGTCCTTCTGCCGCACCGAGCCGGCCGCCGAGTTGCGCGGATTGACAAACACCTGCCCGCCGGTTTCGGATTGACGCTTGTTGAGGGCGAGGAAACCGGACTTGGTCATGTAGACTTCGCCGCGGACCTCGCACACCTGCGGCACGCCCCTGCCTTTGAGCCGGTGCGGGATGTCCTTTAAGGTTTTCACATTGGCGGTGACGTCCTCGCCCTCGCTGCCGTCGCCACGGGTTGCGCCGATGACAAGCTCGCCGTTCTCGTAACGCAGCGACATCGACAGGCCGTCGATTTTCGGCTCGGCGCTGAAGGCAATCTCGTCGGCTTCCGGGAGGCGCAGGAAACGGCGGATGCGGCCCACAAAGTCAACGACATCCTCCTCCGCGAACGCGTTGTCGAGCGAGAGCATCGGCACGGCGTGACGGACCTTGGCGAATTTTGCCGCCGGCGCCGCCCCGACCCGACGGCTCGGCGAGTCCGCGCGGACAAAATCAGGATACCTCGCCTCGATCGCGGCATTGCGGTGCCGCAGCGCATCATATTCGGCATCCGAAACTATGGGCGCGTCGTCCTGGTAATAGCGCTTGTCGTGCGCCGCGATCTCGGCCGCGAGCCGTTTCAGTTCGGCCTTGGCCTGCGCCTCGCTGAGGGCGTCGGGGGCGATATGGGAGAGGTTTTTGGCTGGCATTCGATTCCAATGCCTCATACATTCGGCGTTATTCCGGGTCGCCGCGAAGCGGCGAGCCCGGAATCCATAACCCCGATGCTCGCCATACCTTTCCAACTGTCGTTATGGATTCCGGGCTCGCGAGCCGTGCTCGCGCCCCGGAATGACCAGAAGAACTGCCGAAATTCGTGTTTAGTGTCAGTAACGCGAGCATGGAGCATTGTGATTGGCGTTTTACGTTTATTTGTTGGCAAGTCGCAAGCACGGAACGCTCTACATCGGCGTGACGCGGGACCTTGTTTGCGGCGTCTACGAACATAAGCAAAAAGTAGTTCTCGGCTTCACCTCACGCTACGGCGTGAATCGGCTTGTTTGCTATGAGATCTACGACGATCCCGTGAACGCGATTACGCGGGAGAAGGAACTGAAGAAATGGCGGCGAGATTGGAAAATTCGATTGATCGAAGAGACTAACCCCAATTGGGCCGATCTTTTTGATGGCATTGCGCACTGACCCTTCAGCAGCGTCATTCCGGGGCGCGGGCTCTTGCCCGCGAGCCCGGAATCCATAACCCCGATGCTCTCCGTTCCATTCCCGCCCTGTGGTTATGGATTCCGGGCTCGCGCAAGAGCGCGACCCGGAATGACCAGCATCAAGACACCCTTGTCTATCCCGACCCTTGCGCGTAGCCTGTCACGGCAATCACGAATCCAAGGAGCGGTCGTTCCATGAAGGCCTTATCCCACCTCAAATACGCGATGCCGGTCCTGGCAGTGGCGCTGGCGCCGTTGCCGGCGTCGGCGAGCAGCGTTCGCATTTATATCACCAACAGCGCCGGCGACAGCGTTCACGTCATCGACCCTGCCACCAACAAGGTGGTCCAGGAGATCAAGAACGTTGTCGGCGCCCACGGCGTCAACTTCTCGCCGGACGGTGCGCGGGTTTACATCAGCAACGAGGAGACAAATACGCTCGACGTCTACGACCGCAAGACCGTGAAGCTCATCAAGAAGGTGGAACTCAGCGACCACCCCAACAACATCGCGGTGACCAAGAATGGCGACCGCATCGTGGTCGCGGTGGCGCGCGGCAAGGGCGGGCTCGACATCGTCGACGCCAATACGCTGACGCTGAAAAAGACCATCTCGACCAACGGCGGACGGCTGCACAACGTCTACGTCACGCCGGACAGCAAATACGTGATCGGCGGCTCGATCCCGTCCAAGAAGCTCTATGTGTTCGATCTTGCGACCGAGGAACTCGCCTGGGATCTGCAGATGGACCTCGGCGTCCGCCCGATGGCGATCGAAGCCAATCCGGACGGCTCGACCAAGCGCATCTTCATCCAGATGTCCAACCTCAACGGCTTCTCGGTGGTGGACTTCGCCGAACGCAAGGAAGTCACCAAGGTTCCGCTGCCGGAGCCGCCCCAAGCGTTCGATCATGGCGGCTACCGCACCAACGAGCCCGCCCACGGCATCGGCGTCGCGCCTGATAACAAGACCCTTTGGGCGACCAGCATCCCGAACAACGCGGTTTACGTCTATTCGCTCGACACCCTGAAGCAGATTGGCCGCGTCGAGCTGCCGAGCATCAAGGTGGCCGGGAACCCGATGCCGATTTCGGCGGTGGCGAACTGGACCACGTTTACGCCGGACGGCAAGTACCTCTACGTCTCCAATGCCGGACAGCGCTCCGTGTCGGTAATCGACGTTCCCAACATGAAGTTCGTGAAGGCTATTCCGGTCGGCGAGGTGCCCAAGCGCATCAACACCATGGTGATCCCGGACGGCGGCCACGCCGCGACGGAAAAACCCGGCAAGCGCGCATCGTTGCATTGACGGCGGAGCGACTTACCGGCGACGCGTAGGGTGGGTTGAGCGACAGCGAAACCCACCGGCGGCCGTAAGTATGATGTAGGGGCGAGCCTTGTGGTCGCCCCGTTGCCGGCGGAAGCGGCACGCACACCGGGCGACCGCAAGGGTCGCCCCTACAGCCGGCAATGTCGGCGAGGGGAATGCGGGCGAGACGCCCGCGGTCCCCGGACGTCCGTGCTCCTTACTTCTTCCCCGACGTCAACGTCGCGCCTTTGGCCCAGGCCGCAATGGCCTTCCAGTTCGCGTCATTCTTGTTGGCGAACTGCCGGCCGCCCGAATGGAACGCGTCGCCGCCCGCTTCCGGGGCGAGCGGATGGATCAGGATCTTGCTCTTCAGCGGGTCGTCGGCCGCCTGCACGATCTTCACCACGGTGTCGTAGTTCTTGCGGGTCTGCTCCTCGTTCCAGGTCTCCTGGCCAGCAGGAAGCTTCTCCAGCCGAAGCGCATTGTTGGCTTCCGCATGGCACATCACGCAGCGCGCATGACCGGGGCGCTTGGTAACGAAGATCGGCTGCACCTTGGCCTTGAAGTAGTCAAAGTCCGGCGCGTCGGCGGCGTAAGAGACCAGCGACGACGCGCCGGCAAGTGCGAACGCCGAAACCGCGGCGATGACGGCAAGACGAACTGACATTAGGTTTCCTCCCGGGCTTGTCGACTCGACCATAGCAAATGACGAAATGCCGCGCGACTGGATTTGAAGCCACTGGACAAGCCAGAAAAAAGCCGACCGTCCTGCAATGGATGGAGCGAGATACTATTCTTCGAGCGCCATCGCCCGCACAATCTGCGCCTTCGGAGATGGAAACAGAAACGCACAAACAACTGCACCGGCCGCGGCTCCCGCCAGTTGGGCAGCGACAAATCCCGGCACGTGATTGACGGCAATTCCCGCAAACGTCGTGGTGAACCCGCGCGCCAAGGTAACGGCGGGATTGGCAAAAGACGTCGACGACGTGAACCAGTACGCTGCCGTTATGGTCAGGCCAACGAGCCATGGAACAACCTGCGGCGCATGACGCAAGCCGCCCAAAATCGTAACAATCAGGGTGAATGTAGCGACCGATTCCGCAAACCATTGCGCCGCGCCGCTGCGCGCCGTGGTGCCAATGGCGAACGGCGCAAAATCGAACATCAGGTGCGCGATCCCGGTGCCTGCGATGCCGCCCAGGCATTGCACGGCAATATAGGGACAGACCTCGCTCCACGGCGTCTCGCCGCGGGCGGCAAACACAAGTGTCACGACGGGGTTGAAGTGCGCACCCGAGATTGGACCAAGGGTCGTGATGATAACGACCAGGATGGCGCCGGTCGGAATGGTGTTGCCCAGGAGGGCGATGGCTTGATTGCCACCAGCAAGCCGCTCCGCCATGATCCCGGAGCCGACGACGGTTGCGACCAGAATGGCCGTTCCCAACCCCTCCGAAAAAATGCGCCGCGACAGGGGGTGAGAATCCGCGCTCATTCCGCCGCCGTCGCGGACGAGTCGCCTGCGTCTTCATCTTTAATCTTGCCGATGCCTTCGAGCCGTTTCTGCAAGGTGAGCTGATCCAGTGATTTCAGCGGCAGGCTCACAAAGATATTGATCCGGTTGGTCAGCATTCGTAGAGCGTCGGCGAATGCGAGTCGCACTTCCGCTTCATTGCCCGAAGCCGCTGCCGGATCAGGAATGCCCCAATGAGCGGTCATCGGCCGCCCCGGCCACACCGGGCAAGTCTCGGCCGCCGCGTTGTCGCAGACCGTGAACACAAAATCCAGCTGGGGAGCATCCGCCGCTTCGAACTCCGCCCAACTCTTCGAGCGCACTCCAGCCACATCGTAATTGAGCTTTCTGAGCAGATCGATCGCGTAGGGGTGCACGCGGCCCATGGGATGGCTTCCGGCCGAAAAGGCTCGAAAGCGGCCCTGCCCGGCACGGTTCAATATGGCTTCGCCCATGATGGACCGTGCGGAATTTGCGGTGCACAAAAACAGCACGTTGTACGGGGCTCTTTCGTTGCGGTCAGACATGGGATCACCTTTTGCGCTGGCGCGTCTTCGCTGGCGGCGGGCAGCCGCAATCGGGAGCCGGAGCCGTGCCGAAACCGCAGAGTTCCGGATGGCCATTGCAGCAGTCGGTGATCAAGAATGAGACGAGCGCACACATGCCCTCGATATCTGCGGTGTAGATGATGGCCCGGCCGTCTCGGGCGCCTTGCACCAGACCCGCGCGCGCCAGAATTGCGAGATGCGTGGACAATGTGTTGTGGGGACAGCCGATGGCTTCCGCGATATTTCCGGCTGAAAGCCCCGCAGGCTGTTGTCGCATCAACAGCCGGACAATGGCCAGACGTGTGGGCTGTCCAAGAGCCGCCAGCGCCGCCAGCGCATGGGCAGACGAGAGCGTCTCTCCTGTTGCGGTGGGACCAACGTGGCCGACAACCGCGAGATTGGATCTTGCCATTCGACTGAGTTCGCCAAGCCTAAGACGTACGAGTCGTGGGGCGTGCCCGGACGAAGCAGGCATCGTCTCGCGCTGCCGTCAAAATATCATCTATTCTAGATTTATCGACATATCGAAGTCAAGGCTGTTTCGCACCTGCTCGGAAATGTGCTGTCACCCGTCCGCGGCTCGCTCAGGCAGTGGAGAAGCCGCTCACCCCGCCGCCGCCCGCATCAGCCGTTCAGCCGCAGCGCGGGCTTCGAACGTGATTTCGGCGCCGGCCAGCATGCGGGCAATTTCCTCGCGTCGCAGGTCGGGCTCAAGTTCCGCGATCCTGGTGGCGATCCGTTTGCCTTTCGCAAGAGCGTCCTTGGTGATGAGATAATGGTGATCGGCGCGCGCCGCGACCTGGGGCGCGTGGGTGACGGCGAGCACCTGCACGCGCGCCGCAAGGCGTGCGAGGCGCGCCCCGATCGCATCCGCGACCGCGCCCCCCACCCCAGTGTCGATTTCGTCGAACACCAGGCTCGGCGCCGAGCCGCGGTCCGCAATTACCACCTTGAGAGCCAGCATGAAGCGGGCAAGCTCGCCGCCCGAGGCCACCTTCATCAGCGGCCCCGGCTGGGTGCCGGGATTGGTGCACACCCAGAACTCGACCCGGTCGATGCCGTCCGGCCCCGGGCTGTCGGGGGTCGTTTTGATCGCGGTCGAGAACAGCGCCTGATCGAGCTTGAGCGGCTTGAGCTCGCTGTTCACGGCCTTGTCGAGCGTCGCGGCAACGTCGCGGCGATGGCCGGACAGGGACGCTGCGGCCTTGGCATAGCGCTCGATGGCGACGGCCGCCTCCTTTTCAAGCGCGGCGAGCCGCGCCTGACCTGCATCGAGCAAGGCGAGATCGGCGGCATAGCGCGCGCTCAGCGCCGCCAGCTGGTCGACCGGAGCGTTGTATTTCCGTCCGGCGGCGCGTAGCGCGAACAGGCGCTCCTCGATGCGCTCCAGCACGCGGGGGTCGAACGCGGCCGTCGCAAGCGCCCGGTCGATATGATGGCTGGCCTCGTCGAGCGCCGTCAGCGCCGCATCGAGCGCCTTGACGGCCGGCTCGATAAAGCCCGGCGCCTGGGCATGGCGTCGTTCCAGCCGGCGCACCGCCGCGGCCAGCGCTGGCACCGGCGAGCCGCTTCCCGACACCACAGTCTGAGCCTCACGCAGATCCTCAGCGACCTTTTCGGCCTGCATCATGCCGGTGCGCCGCTCAGCCAGCGTGGTCTCCTCGCCGGGCTCGGGCGCGAGCCGCTTAAGCTCCTCTGCCGCATGGCGCAGCCAATCGGCCTCGCGCTGGGCGCGCTCCACCTCGGCGCGGTGCTGCGCGACGCGCTGCTCCGCATCGCGGCGGAGCGTCCATAACCGGGCGACCTCGGCGGCTTCGGCTTCCAGGCTCCCATAGGCGTCGAGCAGCCGCCGGTGCGTCGCAGTATCCACGAGGGCGCGGTCGTCATGCTGGCCGTGGATTTCGACCAGCGCGCTGCCGACGCTGCGCAGCACCTGCACCGCCACCGGCTGATCGTTGAGGAACGCGCGGGTGCGGCCGTCGGCGAACTGCACCCGGCGCAGGATCAGATCATCCTCGGCCGGAATATCATTCGCCTTGAGGATGGACCGCGCGGGGTGATCCAGCGCCACGTCGAACGCCGCCGTCACCTGACCCTGCTCGGCGCCCTGGCGCACGAGACCCGAATCACCGCGCGCACCCAGAGCCAGCGCAAAGGAATCGAGCAGGATCGATTTTCCCGCGCCGGTCTCGCCGGTCAGCACCGACAGGCCAGTAGTGAAATCGATATCGAGGCGATCGATCAGGACGATGTCGCGGATCGAGAGCCGGATCAGCATGCGGGGCCCCCCGTCGTATCCCGGTCAGCGCCGTTCAACCGGGTGCGGTGCGACTCACACCGAATCTCCTAGCCTTTGTGTTGGCATTGCGCCGCGAAACATTCAATACGGGCTGACGGAGCAGCGTCGCAACTGGCGCAGGGCGCTCACAAAGCAATCGAGCAAAAGTGACCCGGTGTTGAGCGCTTTTGAACCCAAACGTCCGCTCACGACACTACATGAGTAGCACGCGACGCTTGGAAGAGCCCCGAAAGATTGCAGTGATGAGTAATTCAACGATTGTTGGCGCCGACCGCGCCACCCATGTGAAAATCGTGGCGATTTCGCTCGCCGCTTCCGTAGCCGTGCTGCTGGTGGGCATGACGGCCCGCAACCCTAGCACCGCGGACAGCGGCGCCCGCATGCAGGTCGCCGGCCCGGCCGTCAAGGTCGGCAAGACTGTTGCTGTCAGTAATAGCGACTCGATCGTCATCCGCTGATCGTCCCTCAAGCTCCGATTGTCGTCATTGCCCTCCCCGGCCTTGATCCGCGGAGGGTAATTACGTCGGGTGCGTCAACCTGATCGAAAAATGGGAATATCGGCCCGTTGCCGACCCGTTTGAAGGCAGTTTTTATGCGTAGCGAATGTGCGCATAAGGAGGATGCGAGCTATTTTTGCGTCGCGGTAGCCCTTCTGACGCAGTCTTTCAAAGACCAGTTGTCAAGCAAAGCCATGCGCATTAAGTTTGCGCATGACTTTCTTCGAAACAACGGTGCGACGATTGCGCGGCATTGCTCGGACCTTGCGGGAACGTCGCTGGTTGCATCGAAACCGGGAGGCGATTGCGCACTACAACCGTCGGGTCGCCGAGCGCGGCCTTTTAACTGACGATGCGGGACTGCTGTAGCGCCGCCGACGCGGAAAGAGGGCTTAGGTTATCATGAGCACACGGCGGGCTAAGAAACGCGCGGTCAATTTGTTCGTCGATGTGGAATTGCTCGACGAGGCTCGTCGCTTGAACATCAATATTTCGGAAACGCTGGAGCAGCGTCTGCGCAGCCTCGTGCGGGCGGAGCAAGAAAAGCGCTGGCTGCAGGAGAACCGGGACGCCATTTCATCGATCAATGCATTTATCGACCATCACGGCCTGCTCGCTGACCGTCTACGCCTGCGTCCCGAACACGAATGATTCAACAGTTCGACGTGTTCGCCAATCCCGACGCTACCGAGGCTGCATATCGACCGTTTCTCGTCGTGATGCAATCCGACCTCGCCTCTGACCTCAGGTCGACGATCGTGGCGCCCTTGGTGAGACGAAAGGATATGACTGGAGCGCAACGCCTCAACCCACTTGTAAACGTCGGGGGTGAGGAGTTCTGGCTTGCGACCCATGAATTGTTCGCGCTGGATCGCAGAATACTGCGCAAGAAGATTGCCTCATTGGCTGAATGTCGCGACCAGATCATCACCGCAGTCGACATGTTGTTCACGGGGTTTTGAGTCTAAAGGTCCCTGACATTGTAACGGCCTCCACTCACAGGCTTGTTGCTGTTCGCCAGGGAAAAATAAGCCTCCCTTACTCCCGTCCCTCTTCCGCAATCAGCCGCGCCGTCGCCGTTTCAATCTCCTCCTGAAGCTTGGCGAAGAACGCATCCCGATCGAGGCCCGGCCGGATCGGGTCGAGAATCTCCACCCGAACCGTGCCGGGAAAGCGCAGGAAGCGGCGACGCGGCCAGAACAGGCCGGAATTGAGTGCGATCGGCACGCAGGGCACGCCCGCCGCCGCGTAGAGATGGGCAACGCCGAATTTATATTTCGGGTCGGCCCCGGCCGGCCGCCGCGTGCCCTCGGGAAAAATAATGATCTGGCGGCCTTCGGCGAGCGCCCGGCGGGCATCGCCCGTCATGCCGGACAACGCCGCCTTGCCGGCGCCGCGGTCAACCGGGATCATGCCGCCATGCCAGGTGTACCAACCGAAAAACGGGATCCACATCAGCTCGCGCTTGATGACGTAGGCCGGATCGGGAAACAGCGTGAGCAGCGCAAACGTCTCCCACGCGGACTGATGCTTGGCGGCGACCAGGATCCCGCCGGGCGGGATTTTCTCCAATCCGCGCCATTCCACCTCGATGTGGCATACGAAACGTAAGAGCCACAACGTTGTGCGTCCCCACAGCTTCGCCATCCCGATGATCGCGCGGCGGGGCATGATGAGCGTCGGAATTGCCGCGACGAGCAGGATCGCAAGATTCAAATAGAACAGGAGATTGAACAGGATCGATCTTGTCGTGATCACGTCGGCGTCCCGTCAAAGCCCGGCGCGGTCGCGGCGCGCCATTTCAGTCGCGGCGGCCGCCGGCTCGAGCCCGATTCGCGCCGCCGCAACAATAAGTTTCAGATATTCAAAGACCAGGATTTTCGCGCTGCCCGTGTTGGACCACCACGGCCAGGCGCTACTCTGCCCGCTCACGACCGGAAACGGAATCAGAGCCACATCGGGAAGCCGGTGACCGATCTCCAGCATGGCACGCGGCATGTGGTAGTCCGAGGTTACCACCACAAGCGACCGAAACCCACGCTCGCGCGCCCAGCGTCTTGTCTGCGCCGCGTTGCCGACGGTGTTGATGGCGGTGTAGTCGAGGTCGATGCAGCAGCTGAACCATCGCTCATAGTCAGGCGCAAGGCGGACGAGTTCCGCCGTATTGGTGGTCGGGCCGACGCCAGTGATCAAGAGACGACGGCCCCGTCCGGAGGCGAGCAGTTCCACCGCATCGGTGATTCGCGAGGGCCCTCCGGTCAGCGCCACGATCCCGTCGGCCGCGCGGTCAAGCGGCGACTCCTCCTTGGCGATATGGAGCGCAAACCAGAGAAAGCCGCCGATCAGAACCAAGAGAGCGACCACAGGTGCGGCACAAATGCACCGCACCACGCGGCGGCGCAGGCCGAACTCATGGCGCCGGCAGCTGCCGCGGTCCCCGGTCTGGATTGGCTCTCCTGCGACCATTATGACCGTACCTCGAACATTGCCAAATCCGGCGTCCGCGTGAGCCACCGGATCGTTACTCGATGTTTCTCAAGGTATGGATAACGACCTGCCGGGAGGTTAGTGCCGTGACGCCGGCGATCAACACCACCTCGGCGGCGACAACCACATAGCCCGTGACACCCATGGAAAAGTGGCCGAACAGCGCGGCAGCCTCGCCCTCCCCGGTGGAGCCGGCGAACAGATCGCTGACCCGCCCTGCGAGGATCAGGCACAGCATGGCGGCGATACCCCCGAGGGCGCCGCCCTTGAGACCCAGCCCAAGGAAATGGCGCCGGAACTGACTCGCGATATAGGCCTCCTTAGCGCCGACGAAGTGCAGCACTTCCACGATCGGCCGGTTGCTCGCCATGGCGCCACGGGTCGCAAAGGTGACCGACAGGATCGTGGCGGCCAACACAAGGCCGAAAATTCCCATGCCTCCCGCGATGGCAGCCTTCGCCATTCCGCGCATGCGATTGATCCCGCTGCGGTGATCATCGAGGCTCGCACCGGAGACGCTCTGGGCGAGCGACTGGCGCAGCGCCGCCGTGTCGACGACGGCCCCCCGCGCGATCCTGACGGCGATCATCCGCGGCACCGGCAAGTCATCAAGCACCACCCCGGATCCGAGCCACGGCTCCAGGAGGCGGTCAGATTCCTCCCGGCTGTAGGGGCGCACCTCGGCCACCCCGGGCGCCGACTGTGCAAGCGCCTGCGCCCTGCTAATCTCCGCTTCGATGTCGCGGCCGGGGGTGGGCCGGACCTGAATGGTCATTTCGCGCGCCACCTCCGACTGCCATTCGTTCGCCGATCCGATCACCATCGCGACCCCGCCGCTCGTCACCGCGGCAAGGAACGTCATGATCGCCACGACGGCGGCAAGCGCGTTGGCCGCGATCGAATCCTTCGGGACGATATGGACGTGGCCGCGCGTCTCACGGCCCGGTCGCTGCGGCCGGCGGCGCAAATGCGCCAACCCCTTGCGCAGCGCCGCGGTTACCGGGCTAGTCATAGACATGGATGTAGCCGTCATGCAGCACAAGGCGACGGGCGTCGTACTGGTCCATGAGGGCGATGTCGTGGGTGGCGATGACGACCGAGGTACCGGATTTGTTCAACTCGATGAACAACCGGAGAAGGCGCTGCGCCAACTGCGGATCCACATTGCCGGTCGGCTCGTCGGCGAGCAGGAGTTGCGGCCGGGCGATCACGGCGCGGGCGATGGCGACGCGTTGCTTCTCGCCGCCCGAGAGCACCGGAGGCAACGACCACATGTGTTCCCCGAGCCCGACCCAGCCCAACAGCTCGGCGACCTCGTCGTAGTAACTTTCTTCGTCGCGGCCGATGACGCGCAGCGGCAGCGCCACATTGTCGAACGTGGTGAGATGGTCGAGCAGCCGGAAGTCCTGGAACACCACCCCGATCCTCCGCCGCAGCACGGCGAGCGAATCGGCGCTCAAGGTGGCGGTGTCGTGATCGAACAGCGTGATCAATCCCCGGGTCGGCTTGAGCGTCAGGAACAGCAGGCGCAGCAGCGAACTCTTGCCGGCGCCGGAGGGGCCGCTGAGAAACTGGAACGAGCGAGGCGAAATGTGGAAGCTGAGGTCGCGCAGAATTTCGGGGCCGAGCCCGTAGCGCAATCCGACATTCTCGAATTGAATCACGCCGTTCTCCGAATCGCCCACGCCGGCAAGATCATAGCGTCCCGCGCCGGCTGAAACATGCGCATCATCGCCGCGGCAAGCGGGGCGTGGCGAGCGGCCGAACGCCCCCTCCCTGCCTCCCCCACATGACGGGGAGGCAGGGAGAGGGCTTACCGGCAAAGCAAGCCGTGGTCGCGCCGTCGACAGCGCGTCACCCATGATCACGCGCAAGTAACCGAGTGGGGCGACGCGGTCAAGCGTCAGAGCAAGCCGGGTCCCACGGACGGGTGTTGGCGGCGGGGATCGATGATTTGTCGGATTGCTCACTCGTTTTCCAACGCATAGGGTCGCGGCAGCGGCGCCGGCGCGAGCGACGGCCGCGGGCGCCCGAAATCGGGGGCTTCGGAATCCTGTCCGATGGCCACGATGCCGCGCCGGATCGTGCGCGTCCGGGTGAAAAGCTCAAACAGCGTATCGCCGTCGGCCGCTTCAATCGCATGGGCGAGCTTCGCCAGATCGCCGTTGAAGCGGCGGAGCATTTCCAGGACGCCCGTCTTGTTGGCGAGAAAGACATCGCGCCACATGGTGGGGTCGGACGCCGCGATGCGGGTGAAGTCGCGAAAGCCGCCGGCCGAGTATTGCAGCACCTCGGAGCGGGTCACTGCGGACAGGTCGTCGGCGGTGCCGACGATCGTATAGGCAATAAGATGCGGCACGTGGCTCGTGATGGCGAGCACGAGGTCGTGGTGCTCGGCCGACATGGTGGCGACCTTGGCGCCGAGCCCGCTCCAAAATCCCGACAGGCGCTGAACTGCGACCGCATCGGCGCGCTCAGGCGGCGTGAGAATGCACCAGCGGCCGATGAAGAGTTCGGCAAAGCCCGCATCGGGCCCGGAATACTCGGTGCCGGCAACCGGGTGGGCCGGGACGAAATGCACGTTCGCCGGCAGGTGGGGGGCCATGTCACGCGCCACCTGCGCCTTGACGGAACCGACGTCTGAGACGATCGCGCCGGGCGCCAGATGCGGCGCGATTTCCCGGGCTGCGGCGCCGCACTGGCCGACCGGAATGCACACGATCACAAGATCGGCGCCTTCGACCGCCGCCGCGTTGGTGTCGACGACCTGATCCGCGAGGCCGAGTTCCATCACCCGTCGGCGGGTCCTCGCCGAACGTGCCGTCGCCACGATGCTGCCGACGAGTTTCTGTGCCCGTGCGGCGCGCGCGATGGAAGACCCGATAAGGCCGACCCCGATCAGCGCGAGGCGCCTGAACTGGGGGGCGGTCATTCAGGGCTCCCCGGCTGCAGAGCGCCAATCGCGTTCCCTTCCCGGCTTCGGTAACGTGACCGCATTTTGCCACCCTCCCCTGGAGGGGGAGGGTCGGACTGCCGAAGGCAGTCCGGGGTGGGGTGGCAGCGACGCAGCAAATGACGGCGACGCCGTATATGCGGAATCGCTGCCACCCCCACCCGGACCGCTGACGCGGTCCGACCTCCCCCCTCCAGGGGGAGGTGATAATCACCGCACCCGAACAACGACTTAGTCACCGAGCTGCCGACCTCCCCATGAACTCCGCCAAGGTCGCGACCGCGAGGCGGTTCGCCTCCTCGCTGCCGACGGTCATGCGTAGCGCGTTGGGCAATCCGTAGGCCCCGACCTGGCGCAGGATGACGCCCCGCGCGGTCAGCGCCTTGTCGGCCTCCGCGGCGGTTCGGCCCTTGGTGTGCGGGAAATGGATGAGGATGAAATTCGCCGCACTTGGCGTCACGTCGAGCCCGAGCTTGCCGATTTCGGCCGTCAGCCACGTGCGCCATGTCTCGTTGTGGGCAACCGAGCGCTCTACATGTCCGCTGTCCTGAATGGCCGCAATGCCGGCGGCGCTCGCCGGTGCGCTGACGTTGAAGGGACCGCGAACCCGATTGACCGCATCGACCACGTGGGCCGGCCCGTACATCCAGCCGAGCCGGAGTGCCGCGAGACCGTGAATTTTCGAGAAGGTGCGCGACATCACGACATTTTCCGACGTCGCCACCAGCTCGATGCCGGCCTCGTAGTCGTTGCGCCGGACATATTCCGCATAGGCGGCGTCGAGCACCAGGAGCACCCGCGGCGGCAGGCCGCTATGCAGGCGTTTGATCTCATGGAACGGCAGATAGGTGCCGGTCGGATTATTGGGATTCGCCACAAACACGATCCGGGTGCGCGCCGTCACAGCTGCGAGGATCGCGTCCACATCGGCCGTGTAGTTGGTTTCGGCCGCCACCACGGGCCTGGCGCCGCTCGCGAGCGTCGCGATCGGGTAGACCAGGAAGCCGTGGGTCGTATGGATCGCCTCGTCGCCGTCCGCCAGATAGGCGCGGGCGAGCAAGTTGAGAAGATCGTCGGAGCCGGCGCCGCAAACGATGCGGTCCGGATCGAGCCCGAAAGCACTCCCGATGGCTTCGCGCAAGTCGGCGGCGCTGCCGTCGGGATAGTCCGCAAGATGTCCGGCAACCTCCCGATAGGCCTCGACCGCGCGCGGACTCGGGCCCAGCGGCGTCTCGTTCGATGACAGCTTGTAGACTTTGGCGACGCCGGGAGCGCTGCTCTTGCCCGGCACATAGGCGTGGATCGCCATCACTCCGGCTCGGGGGGTGGGACGCTCTAAGTTCAACATCAACATGTTCGGGCTCTGTTGGGGGGCTCGGTTCCGGGGCGACATTCACCGGCCGACCGGCGCCGGACGGGCGTCGGCGGAGACCATATAGCGCCTCGCGTGGCCGCCTACGAGAGTGCAGCTGCGCACCGAGACGCCAGCGTTAACGAGCGCAGCCGTGATGTCGTCGAGCGACTGGCCCTGCGGAACCGGCACCAGCAGCGCGGCGCCGTCGAATCCGCGGTCCGGGACGACCACGGCTTCCGTCAGGCTTGCCAATGCCCGGGCGGGACGAGGACCCCAACCGGCCACCCGAACACTCCACATCTCCACGTCATTGACGATGGCATCCGGATGGGGCCGGGCAATCGCAAACACCGGCAGGCCGGCCGGGTGGTCCTCCCGCTCGACAAACGGCAGCCGGGCGATGATTTTCGGGGCCCAATCGGCCTCGAGCGCCGCCCACCAGACGCCACCGCCGACGGTTCCCTGTACCGGCACCAAGCCGAGATCGCCCGGCGCGGCCGCAATTGCGGCCAGCACGCCGGCAGGTCCCATATGGCCCAACAGCGGCACCGTAAAGCCGAAATGGAACCGCTCGCAATCGCGCATCGCCGGCTCCCCGGCGGAGAAATCCACATGCACGCGAAACGGCGCCTGCACGAAGGTGAAGGTCGCGATGATCACCCGCCAGATGCTTTCGACGGTGTCGAGGGGCAGGATCCCGCTGTGCCGCTCAACCAGGCGCCGCATCATGTCGGCCTCACGCGCCGGCCGGAATGCGGACCCTGATTCGGTCGTGCGCTTGGCCTTTATGAGTCGGCCGATGATCTCGCCGCGCTCCATAAGCAGGCGGTGCATGGCCTCGTCGATGCGGTCGATCTCGCGGCGCAGCTCGGCGAGCGGCAGCGGGGTGTCGGTCAGGCTCATTTGTTCAATTTTTATGGGCAGTTGGCCCGGGCGTATGGCGGCCATACTGATAGGGCGAGGGCGTCGCAAAAGCAAAGAAAACATTGACAGCCAGACCTAGACCGCGACACTTGGCGGCTTATCCAAGTTGCGCCCGATATCCTTATCCTTGCGGCGGGTTCCCGCAGCGCAATGGGCGCCATTTGGGAGGACCGGAAAGTCATATGGCCGAATTGAAAGCCGTTGCGGGCCGCATCGCGGTTGTTCGGGAGCGGGAGGCGGATCAGCCGCACTCCCCGGTCGCGGTCTTTGGGAAAGACCAGCCGCTCCAGCTCGATGCCGGAGTCGAGCTCAGTCCCTTCCAGGTCGCCTACCAGACCTACGGTGCACTCAATGCCGACCGCAGCAATGCGGTGCTGATCGGCCATGCGCTCACCGGCGACCAGCATGTCTTCAATCGCCACCCCGTCACCGGCAAATCCGGCTGGTGGGACACCATGGTGGGGCCCGCCAAGCCGATCGATACCAACCGTTATTACGTGATCTGCCCCAATGTGCTCGGCGCCTGCATGGGGACCACGGGGCCGGCCTCGACTGATCCGCGCACCGGCGTCCCGTGGGGGCTCGATTTTCCCGTCATCACCATAAGGGACATGGTGCGGGCTCAGGCGATGCTGCTCGATCGCCTCGGCATCGACACTCTGTTCGCCGTTGCGGGCGGCTCGATGGGCGGCATGCAGGTGCTGCAATGGGCGGCAAGCTATCCGCAACGCGTCTTCGCGGCACTGCCGATCGCCTGCGGGACCCGACATTCCGCGCAGAACATCGCCTTTCATGAAGTGGGGCGGCAGGCCGTGATGGCGGATCCTGACTGGCGCGGCGGGCGGTATTTCGCCGACGGCGTGAGCCCGCGGCGCGGCCTCGCCGTCGCCCGCATGGGGGCGCATATCACGTACCTGTCGGACGCGGCGCTGCATCGCAAGTTCGGGCGCAAATTCCAGGACCGCGACAATCCGACCTTCTCGTTCGACGCTGATTTCGAGGTCGAGAGCTACCTGCGCCACCAGGGCTCGTCCTTCGTCGAGCGGTTCGATGCCAACAGCTATCTCTATCTCACCCGCGCGATGGACTACTTCGATCTTGCGGCCGACTGCGAGGGCGTGCTCGCCAACGCCTTCAAGGACACCAAGACGCGGTTCTGCGTGATCTCCTTTACCAGCGATTGGTTGTTTCCGACCTCGGAATCTCGCGCGATCGTGCACGCCCTCAACGCCGCGGGAGCGCGCGTCTCCTTCGCCGAGATCGCGACCGACAAGGGGCACGATGCCTTCCTGCTCGATGAGCCGGAACTATTCCAGATCGTCGCGGGATTCCTGGATTCCGCCGCCGCAGCGCGCGGCATTGCGAAGGGTTAGCATGCTGTCGCGAATCCGGCGTGATCTCACCATGGCGGAGGCCGCCCGGGGCCCCGGCAATGCCCGCGTCGACCATCTCCTGGTGGCCGACATGATCGAGCCGCGCTCGCGCGTACTCGATGTCGGCTGCGGCGACGGCGAACTCTTGAAGCTGTTGGAGAGCCGCGGCGTCGACGGGCGCGGTATCGAGCTATCGCGCGAAGGCGTCAACGAGTGCGTGGCCAAAGGCCTCGCCGTGATCCAGGGCGACGCCGACACCGACCTCGTGGACTACCCGGACGACGCCTTCGATTACGTGGTGCTGTCGCAGACCCTCCAGGCCACCCGCCATCCCCGCGCAGTGCTCGAGCACATGCTGCGGATCGGCCGCCATGCGGTGGTGTCGTTCCCCAATTTCGGCCATTGGCGCATCCGTCTCCTGCTCCTGTGCGGCGGTCGCATGCCGCGGACCGACAATCTGCCGCACACCTGGTACGACACCCCCAACATCCACTTCTGCACCATCAAGGATTTTCGCGACCTGTGCACCGCGGTCGGCGTCAAGATGGAACGCGCGCTCGCCCTCAATGCGTGGGGACGCCCGCTGCGGCTCCATGCGCCATGGTGGTTCTGGAATTTGTTCGGCGAGCAGGCGGTATTTCTGCTGAGCCGGCGCTAAGGATCAGGGCTCCCTCTAAGCCGATGCATTCGCAGCGAGGCCGATTAATTCCAGCCTCGCCGAGGCAGCAAAAGTGACCCCATAAACATCATGCGTCACTTTATCTTGCCGAGCGCTCTGAGTTCCGCCTCGACCTCGTCGAGAGTGAAGCGCGGTTCATCCCGCCGAGCCTCTGAAATAATTCCATCCTCGATTTCCTCAAAAAGCATCGCGAGCGCAGTCCCAATCACATCATCGGGGCTTCGGAAGGCTCCGGATGCGATCGCGAGGTCAATCATCCGCTGCTGCTCCTTTGTTATCTCGATCGCCATCTTCTACCGTCCTTCACGTCTTTCTCGACGAATCTTATGCATTTATGGCTTGGATGCCAATGAATACTCAATCCGCCGTAATGCCGGTCGCGCGAATCAACCCACCCCAAGTATCGATCTGGCGCTTGAGAAATCCGCCGGCGTCCGCGAATGTCCCCACATAGGGCTCGTAGCCGAGCCCGCGCAGGCGCTTGTCGACGCCGGGCTTGGCGACGATCCCATTCACCGTCATGTTCAGCTTGGCGCAGATGTCGTCGGGCGTGCGGGCCGGCGCCAGGATGCCGATCCAGCCGTTGATGCCGAGGCCCGGCATGCCGAGCTCATCGAGGGTCGGAACGTTCGCAAGGGCTGCCGCCCGCCGCGGGCCGGTGACGGCGAGCGCCCGTACGGCGCCCTGCTCGATCTGGGGATGCACCTCGGCGACCGGCGCCGTGATGATGTCCACGTGGCGGCCGAGCAGTGCGTTCAGCGCCGGCGCGCCGCTCTGGAACGGCACGCCGGTGGCGTTCGCTTTGGCCAGCACATTGAACACATATTCAGCCCCGATGCGGGCCGACGAGCCGCCGAAACCATAGTTGAAAGGCGTGGTTTTGCCGGCCGCCAGGAATTCCGGCAGACTGCGCGCCGGGTTGGCGGCGTGGACCGCGAACGCCTGACTGTCGATCGCCACGAACACCACCGGCCGCAAGTCCTCGGTGGCGTAGCCGGGATTTTTGTAGAGCGTCTGATTGATCGCGTAGCTGTTGCCGGTGAACAGCAGCGTATAGCCGTCGGGCGCCGCGCCGGCCACCGCTTTGGCGGCGATGTTCGAAGCCGCGCCTGCGCGGTTCTCAATGACGACCGCAAAGCCGGCCTGCTCGGTCAGCTCCTGGGCCACCACACGCGCGAACGTGTCGATGCCGCCGCCGGGCGCAAAGCCGACAATGAAAGTGATGGGACGGCGCGGATAGTCCGGTGCCTGGGCGTTCGCCGGCGCCGCAGGAAACGTCGCCATCATCGCGACGGCCGCAGCCGCAAGCCCGGCATTAAGGCTGCGAAACATCGGCAACCTCATCCTGAGGAGCCCGCGAAGCGGGCGTCTCGAAGGATGGCAGCGAGTCCGGTCAGTGCATCCATCCTTCGAGACGCGCGCTAAAGCGCGCTCCTCAGGATGAGGTCCGAATTGTTTGTCACGTTCACAGCGGAACCGGCGCATGCTCTCCTCCCGATTCAACCTGAAACCTCACCCCGCCGCGAGTGCCGCGCGGAACGCTTGGCGCACATGAGGACCATGCAGCCGGGAGTAGTCGCGCTCCTGTGGGCCGCTCGACGTTATCTTGAGATCCGCAAAGACCGGCCCCGGTTCCGACAACAACGCGCCGATCTGCTGCTCGAAGATGCTCAGGTCGAAGAATTCGTGCACTGCGGGATAGCCCGCCGACCGCGCGAAGCCGCAAAAGTCCACCTGGCCGCGACCGGGGATCGGATGGCCGCCATTCGCCTCGTAGGTGCCGTTGTGGCACACGAAGTGGTACAAATTGGGCGGCGCCGCCGCCGCGATGGTCACCAGGCTGCCGAGATTCATGAGCAGGCTGCCGTCGCCATCGAGCACGATGATGCGCCTGTCGGGCCGTCCCAGCGCAAGCCCGAGCGCGTGCGAGGAGGCGAGCCCCATGGCGCCATGGGACACGTAGTTGAGCGGATGCGGCCTGATGTCGACCCAATCGAAAGCGGCCGAATAGACCGGCAGCACAATGTCGGCGCCGGTGACATGGCGCGCCAGCACCTTGAGGCATTCGTCCCGCTTCATCATGACGGCCTCCTTCAAGACGGCCTTCTGCCGATCAGCAGCACCACCGGCCGGCTTTGGGCGTAGGCGTCGTCGATGGCGGGCCTGATCTGCGCCACATCGGCCTCCTCTTCGATCTCGTGATATGCAATGCCCATCGCATCAAGGATCGGCTCGACGATACGCACGCCATAGCGCTTGGATTGCTTTGGCGGAATGCCAGGCTCCTTCTCCAATAACCCGACCATCATGCAGATCGGCAGGGCGTATTCCACCGCGACGCCGCGCACCGCATTGATGGAATCGAGGAGGCCGGTCTGCTGAATCAGCAACAGGGACCGGCGCCCCGTATATGACAGGCCGGCGCAAATCCCGACGCCCTCGTCCTCCTTGCAGACGCGGATGAGACGCGGCGCTGAGCCTTGCGAAAGCGGACGCAGCAAGCCCTCGCTGGTGGTGATGTCCGGAACCGAAAGGACGAACTCGATCCGGCTGGCCTTGATCTCGGCGATGATACTGCTGCCCCGGAGGAAGCCCTCCGGTGTGCGGATGTCGGCACTCACGCCTTGCTGCATTTGCGGTTCCTTCCCCCACCGGTTTGGCTCGGATGTCGGTGGCGTGCATCATGTGGTGATGATTGTTCCAGAAAATTCCCACATTTTGACGTAGCTCAACACATATGCAGAAAACATCGGTGCGCTTTCCGCAGCGCCGCGAAATCGGCGCCGTGCGGCACCTTCATCTCCCGCACCATCATCTCCCGCACCATGATGATGATGGCGACGACGCCGTCGGTGAATGCTTCGAGCCGTCCCTTCCCCATCGCTCGGGCGCTCACCGCGTTGCCCGCCAGGCGGCGGCCGCGCCCCAGGCCGCGATCGCGGCGAGCGCCAGCGAAATCAGCGCGTCGTATCCGGCGAGCGACAGGCCGAGAAAGCGCCACGCGGCCTCGTCGCAGCGCACGATGGTGAGATTGGTAAGGGTGGACAAGAGGTCGCCGCCCGCCGAAAGATCGGTCAGCGGGCCGGAGCATTCCTGCGGGCCCGGCCACCACTTCCATTCGACGCCGGCATGAAAGAGCGCAAGGGCGGAGTTGAAGAGCATGGCGAGCGCAATGACGCCGAGCCCCGCCGCCGCTATGGGTGGTGGCGCGCCCCGGCCGGCGGCGATCGCCACCACGATCGCGAGCGGTATCGACACGTAAAACGCGATGCGTTGTTCAAGGCAGAGCGGGCACGGCCGCAGCCCCATCACGTATTGAAAATAATACGCCCCCAGTATGGTGGCGGCGCCGCCGGCGGCCACCAGGACCGCCGCCGCCACCCCTGGCCGCGATCGCGTCAATGCCTGCATGCCATGCATGTCTCTGGTCCTTTCAATGCGGCCCCGTGGACAATTGTCGCCGCCCGCTTTCTACTCTCCCGCATGCGGGGAGGGTAGGGAGGTGGCTGATTCAAAGCCACCGAAGCCCACTCCAGAAGAGCCAACGCTCGCGGCGCCGACTGTGCACATAGCGACTCGGCGTCATGCTGTCGACCTTCCCGAAAGCGGCATTTCTGCGTTGACCGCGCAAACCCCGCAGCTATTATCCTCGCCCCATGCCCCTGTGGCGGAATTGGTAGACGCGCCTGACTCAAAATCAGGTGGTGGAAACATCGTGCTGGTTCGAGTCCGGCCAGGGGCACCA
>WNFR01000018.1_pt1 | contig 148438 bp, 116 predicted proteins | sample 5400221 | NCBI WGS metagenome assembly WNFR01 (sample SAMN13153357, study PRJNA577476) | soil metagenome | isolation source: 40 cm soil under Madrone tree | place: USA:California | collected 2016-06-14
CCGCAGCCGATGCTGATCGATGCCGAGAAACCGCAGCCACTCGGTCCGGCATCGCTCCATGAACTTGAGGTAATTCGCGTAGTAGACGACGCCGCCGGCGTCGGTGTCTTCCCAGTAGACCCTTTGCAGTAATTCGAACTTTTTAATCATTAATAATCAATATATTACCACATATTCCTTACATGGACTAGCAAGGGTGGACGGGGGCCCGCGTGCAGTTTATCAGCGCCGGTGAATTCGGCACCGCTGATATCGAAACGACGGATTCCAGCCTACAGCGGCGCTGACGCGCCACGAGCTTTCCTACGCGGGTTCCATCGACCTGCTGAAGGAAATCCTCACCTTCAACCCGGGTTTGGCGTCGGAGAGCGTCAGCTTTGCCTGATGCAGTTGCGCGATCGCTGCGACCAGCGCCAATCCCAGCCCGTAACCCTCGATCGCCCGGCTGCTCGAGCCTCGGTAGAAGCGCCGCAGCACCTTCTCATGCTCGCTCGGATCGACCCCGGGACCATCATCGGCGATCGATGCTGCGACGCTTTCGCCTTCCACGTTGAGATTTATCTGGATCTTCGTGTGTTCAGGCGTATGCCGGATCGCATTCTCCACCAGATTGCTGAACATCTGCGTCAACAACTCCGCATCGCCGCGAATACGAACACCGCCGGCAAGACTTGACGCGAGCGAGCGGCGGCAATCCTCCGCCACGGGCAGATACATCTGGTAGACGTTCTCCAAGATCTCGGTCAACGGCACCATCGAGAATGTATCGAACCGTGCGCCCGCCTCTACCTGAGAAATTCGCAGCAAAGCGGTGAACATCGCGAGCAGCTGATCCATATCATCGATCGCGGTCGTTACGGCCGCAGAAAAATCCGCGATGCTCGTGGAATTGTTGCGCGCCTCTTCGAGCCGGTTGCGCACCCGCGTAAGTGGTGTTCGAAGGTCGTGGGCGACATCGCTCGACACCTGACGCAGATTCTCCAGCAGTGCGGAAATTCGGTTGAGCATTTCGTTGATCGCGCCCGCGAGACGATCCCACTCGTCCTGGCGGCCCGTGAGGGGTATTCGTTCGTCCAAGCGCCCGGCGATGATGCTCTGACAGGTCTGCGCAATGGCATCGACCCGGCGCATGAAACGAAACCCCAAAAAGAGACCGCCGGCTCCGGCAATGACGATCGCACCAATCACGACCCACAGGAACGCGCGCAAAATCCGGTCGCGCGTGGCCGCCAACACCGTGGTGTCGCGGCCGACGAAGAGGTAGATGCCCTTCGTGATTTCGACGCCGCGGCCCAAAATGACGGTAGGCGCCGCTCGCGCCGCCAAGCCCGTCAAGCTGACCTCGAACACACCCAATCGTGGGGAAAGCTCCGGCAGATTCCCGGCGAGTATTTGTTTCTGGTCATTTTCGATCACCATGTAGCAGTCGGCATGAAGGGTGCGCCCGGGAACCGCGGACCCCAGCCTCTGCCTCACGACTTCGACCGCCTCGGGCACCCCCTCGTCGAGAAAGCCGTTCAGTACAGTTGTGATATCCGCATCATTCGCGCCGGTCAGCGCAGCGCGCTGTGTGCCCTCGACGATGAACAGCACCGTGCCTATCAGAATGCCGGTGAATGTCAGAAACAGGAGCGCAAACACCGCCGCCAGGCGGAAACCATCCGATTTGAAGATTCTAGGCCGGCGCACGAATGCGGACGTATCGATGGGCCAGCGCGGGCAGAACGAACAGGTTCAACAATGTGGATGAGAGCAGCCCCCCCAACACGGTCACGGCCATGGGGCCCTCGATCTCCTGCCCAGGCTTATTCATCCCAAAGGCGAGCGGCGCGAGACCCAGCGCCGTCACCGCCGCCGTCATCAGAATGGGAATCAGCCGCTCGTTGGCGCCGCGAATTACCACATCGAGACTCCACGGAGCACCCTCCACCTCCACCAAGTGCTCGTAGTGAGCGAGCTGCAGGATGGCGTTGCGGGCGCTGACCCCGAACACCGTGACCAGGCCCACCACCGTGCCCAAGGATATTCCTATTCCGGTAACCGCGATCGCCAGCACGCTGCCGATCAAACTGAACGGCAGATTCGCCAGCACCAGCCAGCTGTTGGCGCGCCAATGAAACGATACGAACAGGATCATCACGATCAACGCGAGCGCAAGCCCTGAATACATATAAAGTTGAGTGCGGGTCTGCGCCTCGGCTTCCGCGGCGCCGGTGAATTCGATGAATACGCCCGTGGGCAGCTTGACCGACGCCGCGATCGCTTGTTGCGACTGCTTCACGATCTGCTGCAGCGACCCTTTCACGTTGAACGTGATGCTGATCCGCCGCTGGCCGCCGTCGTGCTCGATGCTGTAGCGGTCTTGCGTTGCCGCCACATGGGCGACTTGCGACAGGGGTATGGGTCCCAAGGGGCTCGCGATCATGAGCTGCGCCAGTCCGGTGGGCTGATGCCGTATGGCATCGGGCAGGAGCACGACCACCCCGACGGTGCGAGTGCCCTTGAACGTCTGTCCGACGATCTTCCCCGCATACGCCGATTCAATCGTATCGAGCACGTCCTGCACTTTGAGACCGGTTGCGCTCAGCGCCTGCGGCAACACCTCGATGGCGATGGTCGGCGTGCCGCTCTGGCGTTTGAACTGCAGATCGACGATGCCCGGCACTTTCCCCAGCGCAGCGACGATCTTGTCCCCTGTGGCGTCGAGCGCGTCCAGATCATCGCCGAATATCTTGACCGCGACTTGCGCCGTCTCGCCGCTCAAGCTCTCGCTGATGCGATCGCCGAGAAAGGTGACTACCTCGCTCTGTATGCCCGGGTATTTCTCCAATATTGCCCGCAATTCTTGCTGCGCCGCACCTTGGTCGACGGTGGTGTCCGCCTTGAGCTCGACGTGAAATTCGGTTCGATGCGGACCGAACGTATCCTCGCCCAGCTCCGCGCGGCCGACTTGCTGCTCGATGCTTTGCACATAAGGCAAGGCCAGCACATCGGCGCTGATGCGTTTGCCGACGTCCAGCATCTCGTCGAGCGAGGTACCCGTGATGGAACTGGATACCTGCAGAACGAAGTGGCCTTCTTTGAAGTCCGGCATGAAAGTCCCGCCAAGGAAAGGCAGTACCGCCATCGCCACGACCACCATGGCCAGCAAGAGCGCGGCGACCACCTTGAAGTACGCACCGACCCGGTGAACGGCGCCATTTTGCCAGGACTTGAGACGCTGCAGCCATCGTGCCTCGGGCCGTGCGTCATGCCGGCGCAGGAACAGGGCGCACAGCGCCGGCGTCGAGGTCATCGCCACCACCAACGAGGCCACCACCGCGAAGATGAACGCCAAGGCCAGCGGACCGACGAAGTGGCCTTGCACACTGGATGTAAACAATTCCGGCAGGAACACCGCGATGACCACTGCCGTGGCATAGATCACCGGACCTCGCACCTCCAGCGACGCCTCCCGCACCACATCGAGCCGCGGCTTGGGTTCCGCCAGCAGGCCGTTTTCCCGGAGCCTGCGCAGGATGTTCTCTATGCCGATGATGGCGTCGTCGACCAGCACCCCCAGCGCCACGGCAAATCCGCCCAGCGTCATGGTGTTCAGCGTGAGCCCCATGCGATCGAGGACAGCGACCGCTGCCAGCAATGACAGCGGTATGGCCGTGAAGGCAATCAAGGCCGCGCGGAAATCGCGCAGAAATAGATACAGCACCGCGAGAATGAGTACCGCCGCTACACCTAAGGATTCCTTCAAATCGCCGAGCGCACGCTCGATGAAATTCGCGGGACGATGCAGGCCCGGGTACAGCGTGATCCCGCGGCTCTTGAGCGCGGGCTCCAGATCCGCCAGCGCTTTCTCAACCGCCAGAGTCGCCGTTAACGTATTCGCACCAAACTGGCTCGACATCGACATCATCACGCCGGGTTTGCCCATGACGAGCGCATCGCCCGATCGCAGTGCCGGCGCGAATTTTACCTCCGCGACGTCGCGCACCAGGATGGGCGTGTTGTTGCGTACGGCGACTACGGCCTGAGCGATCGCGCTCACATCCGGCGCGGGAGTCGGCGACCTCAGGAGAATTCGTTGGGCGGCGATGTCGATGAATCCCGCGCCTCGCAGTGGCAGAGCGGCACGGGCGGCATCCGACAGGTCAGCGAGGGTGACATTGAAGCTCGCCAGCTTGCGAACGTCGGGCAGAATCTGGATCTGCCGGACGGCGCCGCCGAACACGTTGACATGGGCCACGCCCGGAACGGCCAGCAGCCGCGGTTTGATGATCCAATCCGCCGCATCGCGCAAGGTATAAGCATCGACCTTGTCGGACAAAAAGCCGATCTTGAGCAGATCCATGGTGCTCGAGACCAGCGGCGAGAGCTTCGGCGTCCCCGCTCCCGCCGGCAGCGCGCTGCCCAACTCGGACAGCCGCTCCGAAATTCCCTGACGTGCGATGTGCACGTCGACGCCATCCGCGAAGGTAATCGTAACCACGGAAAGTCCGGGTATCGATTCGGAGCGCAGGGTCGCGAGCCCCGCAGCGCCGTTCACGGCATTTTCGACTTGTTTGGTGACGAGTTCCTCGACCTGCTGCGGGGCGAACCCCGGGGCCTCCGTCTGGATGTCGACCTGCGAAGGGACGAACTCGGGAAACACATCCAAGGGTGACTGCAGCGCGCCCCAGCTTCCCAGAACGAGTGCCAGTATCGTGAGCGCCGTAACCGCGCCGAAGTGACGCACGCACAGCGTGACGATTGCCCGCATCATGGCATTGCCCGCATCATGGCTATTCTGCTTCCGCGCCCGAATTGGACTCGCGTGCCAGCAACTGGCCGGCAGCCGTGGTCACGACCTTATCGCCCGCGGCAACGCCTTCGGTAACGAAGTAACCCTCGGGCACCGGCCTCGCCGTATCGATTTCCGACTTGACGAAATTGCCCGGTTTTTTCTCGAGGTAACACCAGTACTTGCCGTCGCTCATCACTGCCGCGGCGGCGGGAACCACCACACCCGCCACCGAGTCGCCGATGGGTGCCCATACCAGCAGCCGCTCGCCCTCCCCGGCGTCGCTACCCGTGAGCAGCGCGAAAAAACTTCGCCCCGGGACGTTGGCGTCGGCCGGTGCGTCCCACACCTTGGTCATTGTCCAACTCTTGTCGGGCTTGCTGCCGCCGATATGCGCTGCCCGAAGAGTGGCGGGAATTCCGCCGGAGAGAGCCCCGAGCGGAAAGGTTACGCGCACCAGCTTGATGCGGCCGCCAGCCAGGTCCTGCAGAATGGGGTTGTTCTCACCGGCTTTCCATGGAGGATTCATCCCCAAGGTCGAGGACATGCGCTGCACGGCCAGCGTCAGTGCGGCTGAATCCACCGCGGCCTGGCGCGCCGCCGTTTCCTCGACGTCGGCGGATACCGCTCCGGGAGTACCGGAGAGCCGCCTTGCGCGCGACAACGCGGATTGGCTCTGCCTCTCCGTTGCCTGTGCCGTGATGATTTCGGCCGCCGCTTGAGCGATGGCCTCGTGCGGAACGACGACGCCGTAGCCCGCAGTCTCCTCCCGGTAGTCGATCGACTGCACCGCTTCAGTGACCACGCCCAGCTTCTCGATCTGTTCCGGCGTCAGCGTGACGCCGGCACCCGCCTCTTCCTTGCCGCCTGCCTCTTCCTTGCCGCCTGCCTCTTCCTTGCCGCCTGCCTCTTCCTTGCCGCCCGCCTCTTCTTTGCCGCCCGCCTCTTCTTTGCCGCCCGTCTTTTTGGCTTCCGCACCGGATGCCGGCGCCGCGTCCGCTGCCGCGGGCGGCGACTTGTTGCAGCCTGCGAGCAGCGAGGACGCCAGGCATAGGGCGCAGATGAAATGGAACGGGGCATGGAACGGGGCGAGACGCGCTGCCCCGGCGATCCGAATCGATCTCGTTGTCAACATAGGCGTGCTCATCAAAAGTGTTGCAATCCTGCCGCTTGCGGTTGAGCAGCGCGCTCCGGCGCCCGCCAACCACCCCCCAAAGCCTTGCAGAGGCTTACCAATGCCTGAAGGCGCGCGAGTCGGTACTGACTGAACTGGTCCCGTGCCGCGTACAGGGTTCTCTGAGCCTCGACTACGGTCAGGAAATCGCCAGACCCTTCCTTGTACCTGATCTGGGCGCCCTCGAAGGCGCGCTCGCTTTGCGTCAGGCTCTCCTCTTGAAAGGCCCGGGCCGCATCCAGATGGCTAATCGCCGACAAGGAGTTCTCGGCGTCGACCAGTCCTGCTACGATCGCCGCCCGGTACTTGGCCACCAGTTCTTCCTGTTTCGCCTGCGCCTCCGCCCGCTGGGCGCGCAACTTGCCGCCGTTGAATATCGGCTGCGTCAGTGCTGCACCGAGGTTGAGAGTAGGACCGACACCGCTCAGCGAGACGACGGCTGCATTCACTGCGGGATTCTGCACCCCCCCGGAGGCCGTGAGGCTCAAGGAGGGGTAGAACGCGGCGCGTGCGACCACCAGGTCGGCACTCGCCGATTTGAGATTGGCCTCGGCCATGTACACATCGGGGCGACGCTGCAACAATTCCGACGGCAACCCCGCCGTCACGGGAGGCTCCGTGAGCGACTCGATCGGCGACCCCTCGACCGTAAATCCTTCCGGCTGACGGCCCACCAGCAGCGCGAGTGCGGCAAGTGCCTCCACTTGCGTCTGCTCGAGTTCCGGAACGGTCAGTTCGGCGCTTGCGAGTGCGGCCTTTTGCGTCGCCACTTCCACGGGATTGGACAGTCCCTCTTTGAAGCGGGCATCGACAATCGACATGAGGGTGCGAGCGGCATCCACATTGGAATGGGCAATGCTCAGACGCTCCCGCAGGGACAGCACCTGGAAGTAGTCGTTGGCTACGCCTGCGAGCGTCGTCAGCGCCACCGTGTCGTGATCGGCGCGCGCTGCGACGGTCAACAGGCGCGCCGAATCGGCCGCCGCGCGGTTCTTGCCCCAGAAATCCACTTCGTAGCTGGCTGACAGGAGGGCTGCCCAGTCCGTTTCGTGCGCCGTCCCGTTGACCGAATGACCCGCCAGATAGTTGGCGTTGCCATTCGCGTCGACGCTGGGAAGAATGGCGGCATGCGCCTGCCGGGCGCGCGCGTCCGCCTGAGCGATCCGCGACCGTGCCGCGCTGACGTCGAAATTGTTGCTGCTGGCCTGCTCGATCAGCCCGTTCAATTCAGGGCTGCCGAACCCCCGATACCACTCCTTGCCCGGCCAAGCGGCCTGATCGGAAGGCAACGCCTGTTCAAACGACGCGGGCATCGCGACGAAGGGTGGTTTCGTCGCCTGCAGGGAACACCCAGCACCGAGCGCGGCGATGAGAAAAAGACGTATAAAGGCGCCAGCCGAACTCATGCTGCCGTTAGCTTCCTACAATTCCCCATGCTGCAACGCTACCACGGGGCGCATGAATCGATCTGTACAGATTTGTATACCGGACGCGCGCTCAAGCCGCCGCAGGTATGGTGAAAACAACGCACAATCCCGACGAACCCGGCGAGACTTCCAGCCGGGTGACGAGCCAGACCTAGCGATAGCGCCCCATCAGTTTTTCCAGGGCCGCGCGGCCGGGCGACAGCTTTTCGTACGGAATGCGATTGAGCGGCACGGCGCTCGTATTGTTGAGCGTATGAAACTCCGTGCTCCCGGCTTCGTCGATGTGGATCAAACCCGTCACGTATTCGTTCTGTTTGAGCTTGTCCTCGATGAATTCGTACGCCGCGGCCGCATCCGTGGGATCGTAGCTCGTGCCGAGCTTGCGCAGCACAACGCGCGAGCCGTCGTGCAGCTGGACCGGTATCGACTCGCCTTGGGGGTAGTCGACGGAGATCGGCTCGGCCGGGGCCACGAAATCGGCCTCCATGGCGGCATGATAGTGCTCGCGGGTAAATACGTAGCTCTTGGTGGAGCCCTCGTGATCGTTGAATGTCACGCAGGGGGACAGCACATCGATGATCGCGAACCCCCTGTGGCGCATCCCCGCTTGAATCAACGGCACCAGCTGCGCCTTGTCCCCCGAAAAGCCGCGCGCGACAAATGTGGCGCCGAGCGATAGCGCCAGCAGCACGGGATCGATGGGCGGACTGTGGTTCACGTCGCCGCGCTTCGCCTTGGTGCCGACGTCCGCCGAGGCGGAGAACTGTCCCTTGGTGAGGCCGTACACGCCGTTGTTCTCGATCACGTACAGCATGTTGACGTTGCGCCGGATGGCGTGCACCAACTGCCCCAGACCTATCGACAGGGAATCGCCGTCCCCCGACACCCCGACATAGGTCAGGTCCCGGTTCGCCGCATTCGCGCCGCTGGCGATCGACGGCATCCGGCCATGAACCGAATTGAAGCCGTGCGCGCCGCTGACGAAATACGATGTCGTCTTGGAGGAGCAGCCGATCCCGGACAGTTTGACCAGCATTTCCGGGCGCATGTCGAGTCCCCAGCAGGCCTCGATGATCGCGGCCGTGACCGAGTCGTGCCCGCAGCCGGCGCACAGGGTCGACATGCTGCCCTCGTACTGGCGGCGCGTCAGACCCAACGCGTTGGTCGGCAGGGAGGGATGTCCAACCTTGGGTTTATTGATGAACGACATGGAGTCTTGGTTCCTTCAGCGTTTTATCGCGGACAGTCGGGGCGCCTCGGCGAGCACTGCGCATATGCCGTCGACGATGGGCTGGCAGGTCATGGGCAGTCCGCTGTAGCTCAAAATGGAATGCAGTTTGGACTTCTCGACGGCCGTCTCGAGAGTCAGCAGCGAGCGCAGTTGAGCGTCGCGATTCTGCTCGACGACGAAAATCGTGGCGTGGGCGCTCAGGAAACTCTCCACCTCGAATCCGAACGGAAATGCCTTGACTCGCAGGTAATCGACTTGAATCTTCCTGCGCGCGAGCACATCCATCGCCTCACGGACGGCGCCGTCGCAGCTGCCGATGCTGACGATGGCAACCTCATTGCCGCCGTCGCCAAGCAACTCCGGCTTGGGAACGTACTTTGCGGCGGTCGTGAACTTGCGCTTCAGGCGATCCAGAACCACCTGGTATTCAGCCGAATCCTCGGTATAGGTCCCGAACTGATTGTGGCCGGAACCGCGCGTAAAGTAGGCTCCCTTGGGACTTACGCCGGGCAACGTGCGATAGCTGATCGCATCGTCGTCGCGATCCACATAACGATAGAATTTGTCGAGGCCCGCAAGCTCCTCGGCCGACAGCACCTTGCCGCGGTCGGGGCGATAGGCGTCGTCCCATTGCAAATCGCGGCACATCCAGTCATTCATTCCGATGTCCAGGTCGGACAGCACGAATACCGGCGTTTGCAGGCGTTCCGCCAAATCGAACGCCTGCACGGCCATGTAGAAGCACTCCTCCGGATTCGCCGGAAACAAGAGCACGTGGCGCGTGTCGCCGTGCGAGGCATAGGCGCACAGCATGATGTCGGATTGCTGCGTGCGCGTCGGCATGCCGGTGGACGGGCCGACCCGCTGCACGTCGAAAATCACGCAGGGCACCTCTGCATAGTACGCCAGCCCGACGAACTCGTTCATCAGGGAAATGCCCGGTCCGCTGGTCGGCGTAAAGGCTCGCGCGCCGTTCCAGGAAGCGCCCACCACCATGCCGATCGCCGCCAGTTCATCTTCGGCCTGAATGACCGCGAAATTCAGTTCGCCGGTGACCGGGTCGACCCGGTAACGCTCGCAAAATCCCTTGAATGCATCCATCAACGACGTGGACGGCGTGATCGGATACCAGGCGCCCACCGTCGCCCCGGCATAGACGCAGCCCAGGCCGGCCGCCGTGTTGCCGTCGATCATGATGTGGCCGCTCGTCTTGTCCATGCGCTGCACGCGCAGCGGCAGCGGGCAGCCGAGATGCTCTTTCGCGTAATCGTAGCCGAGGCGCAATGCTTTCGTGTTCGAGTCCAGCAGTTTGGGTTTCTTTCCGTAGCTTTCGCTCAATAGACCGTTGATGATGTCGAGGTCGACATCGAGAAGCGCCGCCAGGGTGCCCGCGTAGGCAATGTTCTTGAGCAAAATACGATTGCGTACCCCATCGAAATTGTCATTCACCAATTTGGCCAATGGCACGCCGATGACGGTGATATCGCCTCGCTGCAGCACCACACTGCGCGGCCAGGTGGCGTCGTAGATCAGATAGCCGCCCGAGGCGACCTCCCGCACGTCCCGCTGATAGGTCTCGGCGTTCATCGCCACCATGATGTCGACCCGGCCGGCGCGCGCGGCATAGGCGTCGCGGGTCACGCGAATCTCGTACCAGGTGGGCAATCCCTGGATGTTCGATGGGAAATAGTTCTTTCCCGTCACCGGAACGCCCATGCGGAAGATGGCCTTCATCAGCAGCGAGTTCGCGCTGGCGGAACCCGTGCCGTTGACATTTGCAAACTTGACGACGAAATCGTTCACGCGATCCGGCGCATTGACTAGGTTCGGCATGTGGCGCCCTCATCCACCGCCAGTGGAATCTTGATCGTGGACTTTTGCATGTCCCACGCCGCCGTGGGACAGCGCTCGGCACACAGGCCGCAGTGTACGCAGACGTCCTCGTCCTTGACCATTACCCGCTCCGTATGCGGGAGCGCACTCGATACGTACAGGGCCTGCGTCACATTCGTCGCCGGCGCCTTGAGCCGGGAACGCAGTTGCGCTTCCGTGCCATTGGGCGTGATGGTAAGACAGTCGACCGGACAGATGTCGATGCAGGCGTCGCACTCGATGCATAGTTTCGCGGTGAAGACGGTTTGCATGTCGCAGTTCAGGCAGCGCTGAACCTCGAGTGCGGCCTGTTCGGCCGTGAATCCCAATTCGACTTCGACGTTGACCTTTTTGAACCGCTCGATCAATCCGACATGCGGCACCAGGCGGCGCTCGGCTCCGTTGTATTCGTTCTTGTACGACCACTCGTGCATGCCCATCTTGCGGCTGCTCAATGTGATGCCGCGCGGCATGCGCACCGTCACCGATTCGCCCGAGCAAAGCTTGTGTATCGAGATGGCGGCTTGATGCCCGTGCTCCACCGACCAGATGATGTTCTTCGGGCCGAACGCGGCGTCGCCGCCGAAGAACACCTGGGGCAGCGTGGATTGAAATGTCCGCTTGTCCACGATGGGAACGTTCCATTTGTCGAGTTCGATGCCTGCGTCGCGCTCGATCCACGGGAACGCGTTCTCCTGGCCGATGGCCAGGATTACATCGTCGCAGGGAAAGAACTCCTCGCCGAGCACGCGGGTCGCCGTGATGTCCCCGTCCTGAATGTCGTACTCCAGATGGTCGAACAGCATGCCCATGAGCCGACCGTTCTCGACGACGAAGGATTTCGGCGCCCGATTCACGACGATCTGCACCGTTTCATGCTCGGCGTCCTCCAATTCCCATGCCGAGGCCTTGAAAAACTCGCGCGGCTTGCGCGCCATCACCTTGACGTCCTTCGCTCCGAGACGCAGCGAAGTGCGGCAGCAATCCATGGCGGTGTTGCCCACACCGATGATGAGCACGCGCTCGCCGATCTTGTTGGTGTGCGCGAAGGCCACCGACTCGAGCCACGCAATCCCGATGTGAATTCGGTCGGTGTCGTGCCGTCCCGGGAGATTCAACTCCTTGCCTCTGGGCGCGCCGGAGCCCACGAATATCGCGTCGAACCCGCCGGAACGGAGCAACTCCGTCATGCTGTCGACCGGGGAGTTCAGACGCAGGTCGGCGCCCATGTCGACGATATAGGCGATCTCTTCGTTGAGCACCGTTTCCGGCAGGCGAAATGCCGGAATATTCGTGCGCATCAAACCGCCGGCGACCGCGTTCTGCTCGAAAATGGTGACCTCATAACCCATGGGAAGCAGATCGTTTGCAACGGTGAGGGATGCCGGGCCGGCGCCGATGCAGGCCACCCGCTTGCCGATTTTCTTTTCCGGTGCGCGAGGCAGAAGCGCGGTGACGTCGTCTCGATGATCCGCAGCCACCCGCTTCAGGCGGCAAATGGCGACGGGTTTATCTGCGATGCGGCCGCGCCGGCAGGCGGGCTCGCAGGGGCGGTCGCAAACGCGGCCGAGAATTCCGGGGAACACGTTCGACTCCCGGTTCACCATGTAGGCCTCGGTGAATTCGCCCTGAGCAATCAGCCGGATGTATTCCGGAACATCGGTATGTGCCGGACACGCCCACTGGCAGTCCACGACACGATGGAAATACTCTTCATCCGTATTCGTCGGTTCCATTGTTTACCCTGCAGCCACTAAGCCCACGCGAATTATAACGTTTTACGAAGTCGGCCACCGTGTAGCAGCTAACATTATGGTCAACTCCAGGTTTGATATATGTCGTCCGCCGGCAGCATCCAGGCAATGCTAGACGCCGTCCCTGAACAGGGGCATATTAAGGTCTCGGTCGACGGCCGGAGCCGTGAGTCCGAAATGCGCATACGCCGCGCGCGTCGCCACGCGGCCCCGTGCCGTGCGCATTAGAAACCCCTGCTGAATCAAAAACGGCTCGATCACGTCCTCTATGGTGCCGCGTTCCTCGCTCATCGCGGCCGCCAGGCTGTCGACGCCCACGGGTCCGCCTTCGAACTTCTCGATGACCGTGAGCAGCAATTTCCGGTCCAGCATGTCGAAGCCCTGAGGATCGACTTCCAGCATATCGAGCGCCGCCAATGCGACCTCGCCGCTGATGAGTCCGCCGGCCTTGACCTCGGCAAAGTCGCGCACCCGCCGCAGCAGGCGGTTGGCGATGCGCGGTGTGCCGCGCGAACGCTCCGCGATGCGATCCGCTCCGTCGGGCTGCAGGTGCAGCTTCAGGATCGATGCGCTGCGGATGACGATCTTGGTCAATTCCTCGGTGGAATAGAATTCCAGCCGTTGCACGATGCCGAACCGGTCGCGCAGCGGCGACGTCAGGAGACCGGCGCGGGTGGTGGCGCCCACCAGCGTGAACGGCGGCAGGTCGAGTTTGATCGAGCGGGCGCCGGGGCCCTCGCCAATCATCAAATCGAGCTGCGAATCCTCCATCGCCGGATACAGCACTTCCTCGACCACCGGACTCAGGCGATGAATTTCGTCCACGAACAGCACATCGCGCGGTTCGAGGTTGGTCAGCAGGGCAGCGAGATCACCCGGCCGCTCGAGGACCGGGCCGGAAGTCTGACGCAGGTTCACCTTCAATTCGTTGGCGATGATGTGGGCCAGCGTGGTCTTCCCCAGACCCGGCGGTCCGAAGATCAATACGTGGTCCAAGGCTTCGCCCCGCTGCCGCGCCGCCTGAATGAAAATCGCCATTTGGTTCTTGACATTCGGCTGCCCCACGTAGTCAGCGAGGGTTTTCGGGCGGACCGCTCGATCCGCCACCTCGTCGTCGCGGCCGCCGGTGCTTGCAATGATGCGATCCTGTTCGATGCTCATCCGGATCCTCAAGGCTTCACGGCGGACTTAAGAGCCCGCCGGATGATTTCGGTGGTCGACAGCCCGGGATCGTCCGCCGATTTCAACAACCGTGCGACTTCGGGCGGCTTGTAGCCGAGAGCGATCAACGCGCTGAATGCCTCGCTCTGCGCCGACGGTGCGGCCCCCAGAGCGGCTGCGGTGTGCGCCCCGCCCGGCGCCGTCAGCTTAAGTTTCTGCACGCTGTCGCGCATCTCGATGATTACCCGCTCCGCCGTCTTGCGCCCGATCCCCGGGATCCTCGTCAGCATCGCCACATCCTCGGCTTCGACAATGCGCAGGAAATCCTCCACGCTGGCGCCGGACAGTATCCCTAAGGCAATTTTCGGACCGACACCCGACACCTTGAGCAGCCCCCGGAACAAGCGCCGTTCGCCCTCGGAACCGAATCCATACAGGATATGCGCATCCTCACGCACCACCAAGTGTGTAAACAAGGACACGGAGTCCCCGGTCGCGGGCAGGCCGTAGAACGTCGACATCGGCGCTTCCAACTCGTAGCCGACCCCGTTGACGTCCACCAGCAGCATCGGCGGCTGCTTGACCGCCAGCCGGCCCTTGAGGAAGCCGATCACCCGCGGCTGCCGGCACGCAGCGTGGTCGCGCGTAGCACGCGGCCGCGCAATGCATGGCAAACCGCCGTCGCCAGCGCGTCCGCGGCGTCCGCGTTCATCCGGCCGTCCAGCTTCAGAATGCTCTTGATCATGAGCTGCACCTGGGCCTTCTCGGCATTGCCGGATCCCACCACGGCCAGCTTGATTTCCCGAGTCGCGTATTCGAACACCTCGGCGTTGGCGTGCACCGTACCGCAAATCGCCGCTCCGCGCGCCTGACCCAACTTCAAGGCGCTATCGGGGTTGCGATTCACGAAGACCCGCTCGATGGCGATTTCCTGCGGCCGATACTGCTCGACGACCGTTTCGACACCACGGAAAATCTCGCACAGTCGCGCCGCGAATTCACCCTGTCCGGTGCGGATGACGCCGCTGGCCACGTATGTCAAGCGAGGCCCGGTCGCGTCCACCACCCCGAATCCGGTGCACTGCGAGCCGGGATCGATCCCGAGCACACGGATGGTTGCGCTCTTGGGTGTGGGGATTGACATGCCGCGTATGATACCGGCAATGGAGACCACCGCAACGACCCGGACGGTCAGTACTCGATTGAATGAAGGGCTTGCGGCCCTGCACGAGCTCGACCTGCCGCCTGCCGCCCAAGCGGTGCGCGACTCGGCGTTCGGTGTGGCGGAAATCGTGTGCACCCTCGAGGCCGATGACGATGTGGTGATGGCCGCGGCACTTCAGCCGCTCCTTGACGGCAAATACATCGAGCGCGAAGCCGCCGAAAAGCGCTTCGGCGCAGAGCCGGTGCGCCTCGCCCGGGCATTGGCCCAGCTGGGCCATTTTGGCCTGGCGCCCGATTGGACTCCGGAACGCGGCCTCGAAGCCGGGCAGGCCGAAGCGCTGCGAAAAATGCTGCTTGCCGTGATCGGCGATGTGCGCCTGGTCGTGGTGAGACTCGCCGAACAGCTTCAATGGATGCGCTCCGCCAAATCGCTGGACGCTGCAGCCCAGCGAAAATTTGCCGTCGAAACCCGGGAGGTCTACGCACCGCTCGCCAACCGGCTCGGCGTGTGGCAGGTCAAATGGGAGCTCGAGGATCTGGCTTTCCGCTATCTGCAGCCGGCGCAGTACAAGCACATTGCGGCCGCGCTCAAGACGCGCCGTTCGGAGCGCGAACGGTACATCGACGAGCTGAAATCATTGCTGCAGGGCGAACTGCGAGCCGCCGGCGTCGAAGCCGTCATCAATGGGAGGCCGAAGCACATTTACAGCATCTGGCGCAAAATGCAGGAGAAGCAGCTGGCTTTCGAGCAGCTCATGGATATCCGCGCCGCCCGAGTGCTCGTGAATAGCGTTGCCGACTGCTACGCCGCATTGGGCGTGGTTCATTCCCTGTGGCAATTCATTCCCGGCGAATTCGACGATTACATCGCCACGCCGAAGGACAATCTCTACCGTTCCATCCACACCGCCGTCATCGGACCCGGCGGGCAGCCGGTGGAAATCCAGATCCGCACCTTTGAAATGCACGCCAATTCCGAGCGCGGTGTGGCCGCTCACTGGCGCTACAAGGAAGGCGGCCGCAGCGATCTGGCCTATGAACGGAAAATCAACCAGCTGCGATCGCTGCTGGCGCCCGCCGAGGGCGGGGAAACCGAGCGCGACTTCCTCGACCGGATGCGCGTCGATCTGTTCCATGACCGGATCTACGCGGTGTCGCCGAAGGGCGAAATCGTCGATGTGCCGGTGGGCGGAACGCCGCTTGATTTCGCTTACCAAGTGCATACCGACCTGGGTCACCGCACCCGCGGCGCCAAGGTGAATGGACGCATGGTGTCGCTCGACTATCAGCTCAAGAATAGCGATACCGTCGAGATCATCACCGGAAAGTCGCCGCAGCCGTCGCGGGACTGGCTCTCCGCCCAATCGGGCTTTCTCGCGAGCCCCCGCCACCGCAACAAAGTCCGCGCCTGGTTCAGGAAACAAGACCAGGCTCAAAACACGCTCGAGGGCCGGGCCATGCTCGATCGCGAGTTGCAGCGTCTCGGCGTGCACACTCCGCCGATTCCGGAACTTCTGGCCGAACTCAAGCTGGCGAGCACCGAAGCGCTGCATGAGGCATTGGGATTGGGCGAGATCAGTCCCAGCCAAGTGTCTGGCGCCATCCAGCGGCTGTTGCACGCCCGCGAGGCACGCAGCGAACCGCCGGCCCGGGCGCGCCCCGCGGCCGAGCGGCAACCGGAGGTCGAAGTACAGGGAATCGGCGACCTGCTGTCCACGTATGCCCGCTGTTGCAAGCCGGTGCCGCCTGAGGCCATCGTCGGCTACATCACGGTGGGGCGGGGCGTGAGCATTCATAGCCAGTCCTGCGCGAATCTCGCCCGGCTCAGCATCAAGGCGCCGGCGCGCGTCCTCGCGGTTGCCTGGGGAAAGACGGGCGTCACCGAATTTCCGGTGGATATCGAGATTCAGGCCTTCGATCGGCGCGGGCTGGTGCGCGACGTGAGCGCCGCGCTGGCCGATGAAAAGATCAGCATTCAGGGCATGCACACCGAAACCGACAAGCGCGACGGCGTGGCGCACATGCACATCGCAATCTCCATCACCGGCCTGCCGCAATTGTCGCGCGTGCTTGGCCGGATCGCCCAGGTGCCGAACGTCGTCAGCGCGCGGCGGCGGAAATGAATCCGTGACCGCTTTGAACGGCGCTCCGCGTGCCGCCGTGGCTGCCGGCACCGCGCCCGATCAGCTTCCGCCGGTGCGGGGAGGAGCGCCTCGATGGCATTCAATGGATGGGCATCGCGGCCGCGTTTTGCGGAATCGTCGTCGCCTTTGCCGGCCCCGGCAGCCGCCCGGTTCGCGAGCTGATTATCGGTGATCTCCTCGCCTTGATGGGAGGCGTCGCATGGGGATTGACCAATGTCGTTTTGCGCCGAGGACGCGTTGGCGGCGCCAATACGGCCAAGACCGTGCTCTACCAGGTGAGCGTTGCAACCCTGGTGTTGTTTGCCTTCGCCTCGGTCACCGGACAGACTGGGTTGGTTCTCTCCGGCGCGGCGATCCTGTCGTTGTCGTTCCAGACGCTGTTCATCTCCATCATCAGTTATCTCGTCTGGTTCTGGCTGCTGCGGCATTATTTGACGTCGCGGCTGATGCTGCTGTCGTTGCTGACACCCCTCTTCGGCGTGCTGGTGGGAAGGCGCGCTAGCGATTCATCCCGTCGATGGCCTTCTTGTCCACCGCCAGCGCCGCTTCGTGAATGGCTTCGGACAACGTGGGATGCGCATGAATGGTCCGCTGGATGTCTTCGGTGCTGGCCGAATATTCCATGGCGAGCACGGCTTCGGCGATGAGCTCGCCCGCCAGGGGCCCGATCACGTGCACGCCCAGGACTTCGTCGTCATCCTTGGCGGACACGATCTTCGCTATGCCCTGCCCGGCTTCCATGGCGCGCGCCCGGCCGCTGGCCGCGAATGGAAAGGTCCCGATCTTGTATGGGCGGCCGCCGGCTTTCACCTCTTCCTCGGTTTGCCCCACCCAGGCGATCTCCGGCGCCGTGTAGATGACGGAGGGGATGACCTTGTAGTTAACTTCTCCGAATCCTCCGGCGATCAAATCGGCGACCATCACGCCTTCTTCCTTGCCCTTGTGCGCGAGCATCAGGCCCCGCACGGCGTCGCCCACCGCCCACACATTGGGCACATTGGTGCGGCAATGCTCATCCACTTCGATGAAGCCGCGCAGGTCGATCTGGACTCCGGTGCCTTCGCCTAAGAGACCTTCGGTGAACGGCCGCCGTCCGACCGCGACCACCAATTTGTCGACTTGCAGGGTATGCTCGCCCTGGGCGTCGGCATACACGACATCGACGGCACCGCCCTTCGCGGCCGCGCTCAACACTTTGGCGCCGAGCTTGATGTCGAGTCCCTGTTTCTTGAAATGGCGCTGCGCTTCCTTCGCGATGGTCTGATCCACCATCGGGAGAAACTGGGTCAGCGCTTCGAGCACGGTCACTTCGCTGCCCAGGCGCCGCCAGACGCTGCCCAATTCAAGTCCGATGACTCCGGCACCGATCACGCCCAGACGCGCCGGCACCGCATCGAATTCCAGCGCATTCCAGGAATCAACGATGTATTTTTCGTCATGTGGAACGGTCTTCAGGCGGATCGGAGCGGAGCCCGATGCCAGCACCACGTTCTTGGCCTCCAAGGTGCGTTCCGAGCCGTCCGGGTTGGTGACCAGCACCTTGTTGCCCGGGAGAAGCCGTCCATGGCCTTGGATGCCGACGACGCCATTGGCCTTGAACAAGGCGAGGATGCCGTTGGTCATGGTCTTGACGATGGAAGCGCGGCGCTTTTGCATGGCCGCGAGATCGAGTTTGATGTCGCTCAAACGGATGCCGTGTGCCCCGAACTCATCCTTCGCCCTCTGGAAGAGTTCCGACGATTCCAGCAACGCCTTCGACGGAATGCAGCCGGCGTTCAGACAGGTACCGCCAAACGCATAGGTGCCGTCGAAGTTCTTCCACTCGTCCACACAGGCGACGCTGAGCTTGTTCTGCCCGGCCCGGATGGCGGCGGGATAGCCGGCAGGGCCTGCACCGATGACGATTACGTCGAATTTGTCGCTCATATTCCTAGCACCATGCGCGCGGGATCCTCGAGGCATTGCTTCACCGTCACCAGGAATTGCACCGCCTCGCGGCCGTCGATGATCCGGTGATCGTAAGTGAGCGCGATGTACATCATCGGACGCACCACCACCTCGCCGTCGACCACGACCGCGCGATCCTGGATCTTGTGCATGCCGAGGATGGCGCTTTGCGGCGCGTTGACGATGGGCGTCGACAGCAGCGAACCGAAGGTCCCGCCATTGGTGATGGTGAACGTGCCGCCCGTCAATTCCTCCATCGTGATCGTTCCCGCACGGGCCCGTCCCGCGGAATTCGCGATGGATTTTTCGATATCGGCAAAGCTCATGAGGTCCGCGTCCCGTAATACCGGAACGATCAAACCGCGATCCGTCGACACGGCCACGCCGATGTCGAAATACTCGTGATACACGATGTCGTTGCCGTCGACTGATGCATTCACGGACGGAAACTTCTTCAGCGCTTCGACGCAGGCCTTGGTGAAAAAGGACATGTACCCCAGCTTCGCACCGTATTGCTTTTCGAATTGCTCCTTGTAGCGATTCCGCAATTCGTTGACGGCCTTCAAGTCTACTTCGTTGAAGGACGTCAGCAAGGCTTGAGTGGTTTGGGCCTGCACCAGGCGTTCGGCGATGCGCGCCCGAAGCCGGGTCATCGGTACACGTTGATCGGCCCGCGATCCGCGCGCGGCCGGCGTGCCCGCCGGAATCCTTGCAGGGGACCCGGCGGGCGGCTGCGTCCTCGCCGCCGGAGGCGGCGCCTTGGGTTGCTGAGGCGTCGCGTCCTTGGCAGAGAGGTAATTCACCACATCGGACTTCGAGACGCGTCCGTCGCGTCCGGAGCCCAAAACCGCGCTTGGATCGAGCTTGTTCTCCTCCACCACGCGCTTCGCGGCCGGACTCAACTTGGCGGCGGCGGACGCGCCGGATGCCGGGGCCTTCACACCGGATGCATCCTGCGCAGATGTCGTGGCGCCGCTCGAAGCGGCCATGATGGCGGGCGCACTGGCGCCCGGCACGGCCGTCGCGCCCTCCTCGATGACCGCGAGCAGCTGTCCGCTCGTGACCGTGGTGCCGTCGCCCAGTTTGATTTCCTTCAGCATGCCGGCCGCCGGGGCGGGTACCTCGAGCACCACCTTGTCGGTCTCGAGGTCGACCAGATTCTCATCGCGGGCCACGGCATCACCGGGTTTCTTATGCCAAGAGACGAGCGTGGCATCAGCCACCGATTCAGGCAGCTGTGGCACGCGCACTTCGATAGTCATTAAGCGGTCCTAGTGTGAGCCGTCGGCAGGCGCATCGTTTGTCGGGAAGCCTCTTCCGGGGGCGTACCCTGCAAGGCGGCGGTGACCAGATTCTTCTGTTGTTGTTCATGCAGCGCCGCGATGCCGGTGGCGGGGGCCGCGGCGCCGGCACGTCCGGCGTACAGAAGCTCGTGCTTGGCGCTCAATGGGAGTTGCAGCCGATGCCGTATCTGGTACCAACTGCCCTGATTCTGGGGCTCTTCCTGGCACCACACCACTTCGCGCGCATTCGAATACTTGCGGATGACGGCTTCGTATTCGTCGGATGGAAACGGATAGAGCTGCTCGAGGCGGACGACGGCGACGGTTTCGACCTTCGACTCGCGCCGGGATTTCAACAAGTCGAAATACACCTTGCCGGTGCACAACACGATGCGCGTCACTGCCGACGGCTTGATGTCGTCGACGTCGTCGATGACATTGTGGAATACGCCGGAGGCGAGTTCCTCGAGCCGCGACACCGACAAGGCGTGACGCAGCAGACTCTTCGGCGTCATGATGATGAGCGGCTTGCGCAAGGCCCGCACCATCTGTCGGCGCAGTAGATGGAACATCTGCGCCGGCGTCGACGGCACGCAGACCTGCATGTTGTATTCGGCGCACAGCTGAAGAAAGCGTTCGAGCCGCGCGGATGAATGCTCGGGGCCCTGACCCTCGTACCCGTGCGGAAGGAACAGGGTGAGTCCCGAAAGGCGCCCCCACTTGGCTTCGCCGGAACTGATGAATTGATCGATGATGACCTGCGCCCCGTTGCAGAAATCGCCGAATTGGCCTTCCCAAATCGTCAGGCAATGCGGTTCGGTCGTGGAGAATCCGTATTCGAATCCCATGACCGCCTCTTCCGACAGTACCGAGTCCGTTACCGTGAACGCCGGTTGGTTGGTGGCAAGATGCTGCAGCGGGACGTACCGGCGTCCCGTGGCCTGGTCGTGCAGCACGGCATGCCGGTGGAAGAAAGTGCCGCGCCCGCTGTCCTGTCCGGTGAGGCGCACCGGATACCCATCCTGAACCAGGCTCGCATACGCGAGAGTCTCGGCACAACCCCAGTCGAGGGCGAGATCGCCCGCCACCATGCGCTCGCGGGCTTGCATGATGGCCAGCACGCGCGGATGGAGTTTCCAGTCCGTCGGGTAGGTGGTGACCGCCTTGCCGAGCGCCTTGAGGCGGCCCATGTCGACCGCGGTCTTGACGGGCTCGGACCAATCCGCCCCCAGGTACTCGCTCCAATCGACGGTGTACTTGTTGCCGATCAAGCCCAGCGCGGCGCGCGCCTGAGGCTTGCCTGCGTCCAGGCCGTCGCGATATTGGTCCAGCATCGCCGCCGCATCGGCGGCGCTCAGTACACCCTCGGCCACCAGCCTGTCCGCGTAGATCTGCCGCGCGGTCGGCTTCTTGCGAATCACCTGGTACATCAACGGCTGTGTCGCCGCCGGCTCGTCGGCTTCGTTATGGCCGTGGCGCCGGTAGCACACCAGATCGATGACGACGTCCTTGTGAAACTTCATCCGATACTCGATCGCCAAACGCGTGACGAAGCATACGGCCTCGGGATCGTCCGCATTGACGTGGAGAATCGGTGCTTCCACCATCTTCGCGACATCGGAACAGTACAGCGTCGAGCGCGCATCGTGCGAATCGCTGGTGGTGAATCCCACCTGATTGTTCACGATGACGTGCACCGACCCCCCGGTGTAGAAACCGCGCGCCTGCGATAGCTGCAGCGTCTCCATGATGACGCCCTGGCCCGCGAACGCCGCATCGCCGTGAATCTGCACCGGCAGGATCTTGTCGCCCTTTGCATCGCTGCGGCGTTCCTGACGTGCCCGCGCCGATCCTTCGACGACGGCATTGACGATCTCGAGGTGCGACGGGTTGAACGCCAAAGCCACGTGGACGTTGCCCGAGTTCGTCTTCAGGTCCGAAGAGAATCCCTTGTGGTACTTCACGTCCCCCGAACCGCGCAATTTCGCGAGATCGTAGCGGCCCTCGAACTCTTGAAACAAGTCCTTGGGCGACTTTCCGAGCAGGTTCACCAGCACGTTCAATCGGCCGCGATGCGCCATGCCGATGATGGTCTCCTCCACACCGGCCTTGCCGCCGTGCTGCACCAGGTCATCGAGCAGAGGAATGAGGCTGTCCCCTCCCTCCAGTGAGAAGCGCTTCTGACCCACGTACTTGGTGTGAAGATAGCGCTCGAGACCCTCGGCGGCAGTCAGCTGCCACAAAATGTTTCTCTTCTCCTCGGCCGTGAACCGCTGCTGCATCCGTTTCGTTTGAAAATTTTCCTGCATCCAGATGCGCTCTTCGCTGTCGGACACATGTGCGAATTCGGCGCCGATGGTTTCGCAATAAATGAATCTCAGCGTACTCAGAATGTCCTTCAGCTTGCTGCGGCCGGGGATCGTCGCATTGCGGCTGTTGGTGAAGAATTCGGTTTCCAGATCCGCATCGGACAGTCCGAAATACTCGAGATTGAGCACATACGGCTGGGCGCGTTCCTGAAGACCCAGCGGGTCGAGATTGGCGATCAAGTGACCGCGATTGGCATAAACCTGGATCAACCGCGACACCGCACCCTGTTTGGCGCTGGCCACGTCGCCGGCCGCGGATGGTTCTTCGCGACTCGCGGGCGCTGCAGGCGGCGGCCGCTCCTGACGCGTCGACAATCGCTCGCGCACCTCTCCATGCGCCGCCTCGCGGGTCGAAGCGCCCGCAAGGTCGCCGAAATATTTTGCCCACGCCGGATCGACCGACGCCGGATCCTGCAAAAACTTCTCGTAGAGATCTTCAATGAACCCGGCGTTCCCGCCGGACAGAGCCGTAGCGGCCAGCTGGTCTGCATGTGATTGGCTCATGACGATGCGACTGCAAAAACCTCAATTAAGTCAAGATGATGGGGGGAGACGCGCTGATTTTGCGTTAGCCCCTAGTCTAGACCAATGTGACGTAATATGAAATGTGACGCATTCCTGCAAATTCAATAGGATTGCTACCAATTCAATGGGATTTCTACCAATTCAATAGGTCCGAGGGGTCGATGAGCTTGCGCAACATCCAGAACTCGTAGGTCAGCAGCGCGGAATAGGCCACCAGAACGATATACATCACCACGTCGACCCGGACCATTCGCATGAATCGATAGCGTGCAAGCACCACCATGACCATCACACCCAATCCCGTCAGCGTCATCTTGAGGACGGCGAATGTGGCAGCGCTCCTGTAAACGACGGCCGCCATGATGGGATTGACCTCGTCTGCTCCCACGGACAAGAGCCGCACGGTCATTAATGCGTCCGCCATGCTCAATAACAAGATGCCTATGGCTACCGCCAACAGATGGGCGTCGTGCCAATCGAGCGAGTGGTAGCGATCTTCCAAGAGGCGCCGGGATGGCCGGCGGCGCCTCGGATTGAAGCTGCCGTAAATGACGGACCACCAGACGTGGCGGCGCCGATCCTGCGTCTCACGGCGATCGTCGCCGGCGGACGTAACCGCCGCGGCGACTCCCTGCAACTGCGCAGCGGCACCCTTGTTCGGCAATTCTGGACGGTTGGCGGGCTGCATCGCGACACTATCCCGAAGCCCGAGGGGCATCGGCAAGCACGATGCGTCATAATGCGTGCCCGCGGGGCACTATTTTTTTGCCCCAAGCTTTTTCACCAGCCGGCGTCCATTCCATACCGCATGTCCAAAACCACGTCGTTTTCGGCCGCCATGAGCGCCGTACCGGAGCCTGAGGCCGCGGGCTTCTCGCCGGCCAGATTGAGGAGGCTGGACGCCGCGTTGCGTGCCGACGTCGACGCCGAGGTCATTCCGGGAGCGGTGGCTCTCGTCATGCGGGCTGGGAGGCTGGCATTCTTCGAATCATTCGGGTATGCCGATCGCAATTCACACAGACCGATGCAGCTCGACTCCGTGTTTCGGATTGCGTCGCTGACCAAGCCGATCACGGTCGTTGCCGCGTTGATGCTGTTGGAACAGGGAAAATTGCTGCTCACGGACCCGGTGTCGCGCTACCTGCCGGAATTGGGCGATGTGAAGGTCGGCCTCGAGGAAGCCGACGCGTCGACCGGCCACCGGCGTTTAACCCTCGAATCCCTGCACCGGCCCATGACGGTGCAGGATCTCATGCGCCATACCGCCGGTTTCACCTATGGGCAGTTCGGCAATTCACTCGTGCAGCGGGCTTATCGCGCCGCGCATCTCATGGACAACCAACAAACCAATGCGGAAATGGTCGGCAAGTTGGCGCATTTGCCCCTGTCCTATCAGCCGGGCACGACGTTCGAGTACGGCATGTCGACGGATGTATTGGGCCGTGTCGTCGAAGTCGTTTCGGGCCTGGAACTGGACCGGTTCTTCGCCCTGCACATTACGGAACCGCTTGGCATGCGCGCCACCGCTTTTGGAATCGAAACGGAGTCGATGCACACCTTGGCGGAACCGCAGCGCGAATCCGCGCCCGGCGCCGTTCCCGCCATCGTCCCCTATGACCCGGCACGGCCCGCCAAATGGTTTTCGGGAGGCGGCGGACTGCTGTCGACGGCCGCGGACTACGCACGATTCGCAGGGCTGCTGCAAAATGGCGGCGAACTTGACGGGGTTCGCCTGCTTTCGCGCAAGACGCTGCAATTGATGGTACGCAACCATCTGCCCGCGAACCTCAACTTCGGCACGAACACGGCCGAGCTCGGCATCGCCGCGCCCCTGCCGCAATTGGGCCAGGGGTACGGGTTGGGCTTGGGAGTGCGTTTGCAAGAGGGCCTGAGCGGCGTGCCGGGCTCGGCGGGAGACTACTACTGGGGTGGTGCGCTGGGGCCCTATTTCTGGGTTGATCCCGCGGAGGACTTGATCGTCATTTTCATGCTGCAAGAACTCAACGTGCAGCGCCGCGTGCGTTATCGCTCGCTGCTGCGCGCACTCGTGTATCAAGCGCTGCTCTAGGAGCCTGTCTGAGTATTCTACGTGGCCGCGACCGCGGCAGATTTCCCCTCAGGCAAGGCGGAGCCGACGAGGTTGGGCAAGGACCCAATAAGGAGGCGACAACGCCGCATGAGGGGAAATCTGCCCGGTCCCGAAGGGTGGGCAAGGCACTTTGCTCGAGCGCAACCATTGTATTTGGCCGTGCCGGCGGATCCGTGCGCTGGGGCGTCTGCGGCGTTGCTCGGCTGGTCCATAGTACCCACTATGGCCTGCGCCGCGCGCCTTGCATCCGCTCCCGTGCACGGATCCAATGGCGTGGGCCAAGCCCAACTGCATCGCACGGATATACGGCCTTGCCAACGCGGCTCACGTAGAATACTCAGACAGGCTCCTAGCCGGCGCTCACCAGTTTTGCCACGAAATCGCCGACCGGCATCAGCGCCAGCGCGGCCTGATCGGCGAACACCTTCTTGATGGATTCGGTTTGTTTGGCGCCGAAGTGCGCGGCGACGCTGGCTTCGAACTTCTGCACCAGCACCGGCATGCCTTCGGCACGCCGTTTGCGATGGCCGATGGGATAGTCCACCTGCACGCGTTGACTCGATGTGCCGTCCTTGAAGAGGACCTGCACCGCGTTGCCGATGTAGCGTTTGTCCGCTGCGTAGTACTCTTGGGTGAACGTCGTGTTTTCCTTCACCGTCATCTTGGCGCGCAGCGCATCCACACGGGGATCGTTGGCGACCTGGTCCTCGTAATCGGAGGCCGTGAGCCGGCCGAACAGCAGAGGAACGGCGACCATGTACTGAATGCAATGATCGCGATCGGCAGGGTTGGCGAGCGGTCCCGTCTTGTCGATGATGCGCACGCCGGGTTCCTGCGTTTCGATGGTCACCCGCTCGATCTGGTCGAGCTTGGATTTTATTTGCGGATGCAGCGTCATCGCCGCCTCCACCGCCGTTTGCGCATGGAACTCGGCGGGATAGGAAATCTTGAACAGCACGTTTTCCATCACATAGCTGCCGAAGGGCTGGGGAAGCTTCAGGGCGTTACCTTTGAACAGCACGTCCTGGAAGCCCCAGGTTTTCGCGGAAAGGGCCGACGGATAGCCCATCTCGCCCTTCAGGGCGAACAGCGCGTGCCGCACGGCGCGGCTGGTGGCGTCGCCCGCCGCCCAACTCTTGCGTGAACCGGTGTTGGGAGCGTGCCGGTAAGTCCTGAGCGCACCGCCGTCGATCCAGGCATTCGACACGGCATTGATGATTTGGTCGCGTGTGCCGCCCAACATCGCCGTAACCACCGCAGTCGAGGCGACGCGCACCAACAGCACGTGATCGAGGCCGACGCGATTGAAACTATTCTCCAGGGCCAGCACGCCCTGAATTTCGTGCGCCTTGATCATTCCCGTGAGCACATCCCGTACTTTCAGCGCCTTGCCGCTTCGAGACAGGTAGTCGGCGACCGCCAGGATGCCGCCCAGGTTATCGGACGGATGGCCCCATTCCGCGGCCAGCCACGTATCGTTGAAGTCCAGCCAGCGGATCATTGCGCCGATATTGAAGGCGGCGTTGATGGGGTCGAGTTCGTAGGAGGTTCCCGGAACGCGGGCTCCGCCGGTCAGGGTGGCGCCGGGCACCACGGGCCCCATGAGCTTGGTACAGGCGGGGTACTTCAACGCCTGAAAGCCGCAGGCCAGCGTGTCCATCAGGCAGTAGCTCGCGGTTTCATACGCCAGCGGGCTCGAAATGTCGTAGCTCAGTGCATAGTCGGCGATGGCGGTGAGGATGTGGTCGGGCGCGGGCCGTTCGGCCGATTTGATATCGTGTGACATGGAGACGCTGAGATTCCTTCTTGTGGTCGTTACGGACGGTCGGCCAGGGGCACGAACTTCACATCGTCGGGACCGATGTAGTTGGCGCTCGGCCGGATGATCTTGCCGTCGACGCGCTGTTCGATGATGTGCGCCGCCCAGCCGGAAGTGCGGCTGATGACGAACAGCGGCGTGAACATCGCGGTGGGCACCCCCATGAGGTGGTACGAGACCGCTGAAAACCAGTCAAGATTCGCAAACATGTTCTTGACCTCCTTCATCACGGACTCGATGCGCTCGGCCACCAAGAATCCGCGCATGTCGTTGGCTCCGCGCGCCAGGCTCCGTGCCACTTCCTTGATGACCTCATTGCGCGGGTCGGATATGGTGTAAACCGGGTGGCCGAAGCCGATGATGACCTCTTTGTCCGCGACCCGACGCCTGATGTCGGCTTCGGCGGCATCCGCCGTCGCATAACGGGCCTGAATTTCGAAGGCCACTTCGTTGGCGCCACCGTGTTTGGGTCCCCGCAAGGCGCCGATGGCGCCTGCGATACAGGAATACAGATCCGACCCTGTACCGGCGATCACCCGCGCCGTGAACGTGGACGCGTTGAACTCGTGTTCGGCATACAGATTCAGCGACGTGTGCATGGCGCGCACCCAGGACGCAGGGGGCTCGCGGCCGTGCAACAAGTGCAGGAAATGTGCGCCGATCGAGTCGTCGCCGGTCTGCACGTCGATGCGGCGTTTGGCGGTGGCGTAGTGATGCCAGTAGCACAGCATGGATCCCAACGACGCCAGCAGCCGATCCGCGATGTCGCGCGCTCCGGCCATCGGATGCTCGCTGCCTTCCGGCAGCAGACACCCCAGCGCCGAGACTCCGGTGCGCAGAACATCCATGGGATGACTGGTCGCCGGCAGCTGTTCCAACACCGTGAGGACGGCGGGGGGCGGCACGCGCAGCGATTTGAGCTTCGTCTTGTACGCGGCCAGTTCTGACCGGTTCGGTAATTTCTCGTGCACCAACAAATGGGCGATCTCCTCGAACTCGCATTGAGTCGCGATATCGAGGATGTCGTAACCCCGGTAGTGCAGATCGTTGCCCGTCTTGCCCACCGTGCACAGCGCCGTATTGCCGGCCGTTACGCCGGATAAGGCCACCGACTTCTTGGGTTTGAAAGCGACCACTTGAGAATCCGTCATGTTCGTTTCCCCCGTCATGTTCCTTTCCCCTCGGCGAACAACGCATCTAATTTGGCTTCGTAGGCGTAATAGTCGAGATATTTGTAGAGGTCCGCCCGCGTCTGCATGCGGTCGATCACGTTTTTCTGAGTGCCGTCGCGGCGGATGGCCTCATAGACGGCGAGCGCAGCGGCGTTCATGGCCCGGTAGGCCGAGCAGCAATGCAACACGATGTCGACGCCGACCGTCGACAGCTCGTCGCGCGTGTACAAGGGCGTGTGCCCGAATTCCGTGATGTTGGCGAGGATGGGCACCTTGACCGCGTCCTTGAAGCGCCGGTACATCGAGAGCTCGGTCATGGCCTCGGGAAAGATCATGTCGGCACCGGCCTCGACGCACGCCACGGCGCGCTCCATGGTCTTATCGATGCCCTCCACCGCCAAGGCGTCGGTCCGCGCCATGATGACGAATTCCGCATCCGTGCGCGCGTCCACCGCCGCCTTGACCCGATCGACCATTTCCTGCTGCGATACCACCTCTTTACCCGGACGATGGCCGCAGCGCTTGGCCTGCACCTGGTCCTCGATGTGCAGACCCGCGGCACCGAACTTGATGAAGGACTTGACGGTGCGCGCAATGTTGAAGGCGCCGCCCCAGCCCGTATCCGCATCGACCAGCAGCGGCAGCTCGCAGGCATCGGTGATGCGCCGCACGTCGATCAGCACATCGTCCATGCTGCTGATCCCCAGATCCGGAACACCCAGGGAATTGGCCGCGACGCCCCCGCCGGACAGGTACAAGGCCTTGAACCCGCAGGCGGCCGCCATGCGCGCCGTGTAGGCGTTGATGGCCCCGACGATTTGCAGCGGACGTTCTTCCCGTACCGCAATACGCAATCGCGACCCGGCCGACGCAGGTACGGCTGCGCTCGCGGCTCCCCCGACAAAGCTGGACGTCGTCATATTCGATTCCTTGAGCACAAAACTATAGAGATAACGCGCGGGTGCCTGGTTGACAAAAACGATCAATCTGCCTGTGAGAAATTGCAACACCCGCCGCCGGGCCGAATGCCGTCATTCTAACCGCTTCGCCCGGGCTCGGGTCCTGTCCGCAGCGCAAGTTCACGCAGAATTTCGAGCTGACGCGCGACGCTCGCGCCCGGCCATTCCGCAATTTCATCGATGCTACGGCGGCAGCCGACACACAACTGCCGATCATCCAACCGGCAGATGCCGATACAAGGCGAAGGCACCTTGACGTCCTGCGGCGGTGCCTCTGGATTGGACGACATCGCGACGACTCGCCGGGCTCCTCAGGCGGAAATGCGGGCGAAGCGACGCGCCCCGCCGCCGGCGCGCCGCTCGGACCACTGCCGCACCACGCGGTGGACCGCATCGAGTCCATCGGTGAGCGCCGCCGGTCCGGGCTGCAGGATGAGCGGCGACTTGATTTCGTGCAATTCCCCATCGCGTACGGCAGGCACCTGGTCCCAGCCGATGCGGGAGGCCACGCGCTCGGGACGAAAGCGCTTGCCGCACCAGGAGCCCAGGATGATGTCCGGGGCACGGCGGACGACCTCCCCCGCATCGCCGAGAATGCGATCCTTGCCGAGGGCGCAGTGCGCACGCTCGGGAAATACGTCATCCCCGCCGGCGATGCCGACCAGCTCGCTCACCCAACGAATACAGGTGATCAAGGGGTCGTCCCATTCCTCGAAGTAGACTCGCGGACGGCGCCGCAGCAGCGTCGCCGCTTGCCGTACGCGCTGGATGTGCGCCTCGAGTTCGAGCGCATAGCGGTCGGCCTGATCGGCGGCGCCCACCAGGGCGCCGAGCCGGCGCACATATCCGAGTATCCCGTCGACCGAGCGATGGTTGCTGATCCACACTTCGATCCCGCTTTTTATCAGCGCCTGCGCGATGTCGGCCTGAATATCCGAGAATCCGACCACGAAATCAGGCTGCAGGGCGAGAATCCGGTCGACTTTCGCGCTGGTGAACGCCGAGACCCGGGGCTTCTCGCGGCGCGCCCGCGCCGGGCGAACCGTGAAGCCGGAGATGCCCACGATCCGATCTTCCTGCCCAAGCGCGTACAGAACCTCGGTGGGTTCCTCGGTCAGGCAAACGATGCGGCACGGGTAGCGTGTGTCCATCGGGGCTGTCAAAGGACGCCTTCGGCCAACGCCCCCGCCGCACCGTGGATGATGCCGTGCGCCAGCCCGGACGCCTGCGACAGCACGTGATCCGCGTAGAACTGCGCCGTGCCAATCTTCGCTTCGTAGAAGGCAGCATCGCCCGCTTTCTGCCGGGATTCCGCAAGCCGCTGCCGGGAGATCAATGCCGATCGCAGCAGCTGCCAGCCGCCCGCCACGATGCCGAACAACTTCAGCAGAGGCACGGCGCCGACCGACACGGCGCGGATGTCGCTGGCGTAGTTCTCTACCACGTACCGAACCGACTGTTCCAGCGAGTCGATGGCGCTGGAAAGCGCTGCCGCGAGCGGCGACGGGTCGGGGCCGGCGGCCAGCTCACGCTCGAGCGTCCGCATCCGGTCAATGACGTCCCGCGCTGCCCGGCCGCCGTCGCGCGCCAGCTTGCGACCGATCAAATCGTTGGCCTGAATACCGGTCGTACCCTCATAAATCGGTGTAATCCGCGCGTCCCGCAAATACTGCGCAGCGCCGGTCTCCTCGATAAATCCGACCCCCCCGTGCACCTGAATCCCCAGCGAAGCGATCTCGACCGAATTCTCGGTGCACCAGCCCTTGATCACCGGAATCATCAGATCAGCAAAGGCTTGATGAAGTTGACGATCCGCTGCGGACGGATGAAGACGCGCGGCGTCGAGCGAAACAGCCACCACCGCGCTGAGCGCCCGCATGGCTTCCGTCTGCGATTTCATGAGCAGCAGCATGCGGCGCACGTCCGGATGTCGGACGATGGAAACACGCGCACCTCCCCGCACACCCGCCTCCGTGCTCTGAATTCGCTCGCGCGCATAAGTCAGCGCGGTCTGGTAGGCGCGTTCCGAGATGCCCACGCCTTCGAGGCCCACCGAATACCGGGCGGCGTTCATCATGATGAACATATACTCCAGCCCGCGATTTTCCTCGCCGACGAGCTCGGCCACCGCTCCGCCATTCTGTCCGAACGCCAGTACGCACGTCGGGCTGGCGTGGATTCCGAGCTTACGTTCGATGGAAAGGCATTGAATATCGTTGCGCGCACCGATCGAACCATCCGCCTCGACCAGGAACTTCGGCACCGCAAACAGCGAAATGCCCCTGACGCCTTCCGGTGCCCCGGACACCCGGCCCAACACCATGTGAACGATATTGTCGGTCATATCGTGTTCGCCATAGGTGATGAAGATCTTTTGACCCTCGATCCGATAGCTTCCATCGCCGGCCGGCACCGCTCGTGTGCGCACCGCCGACAGGTCCGACCCGGCCTGCGGCTCGGTGAGATTCATCGTGCCCGTCCATTCTCCTGTGACCAATCGCGGCAGGTAGGCACGCTTCTGCGCCTCTGAACCGCGCAGATCGAGCGCGTCTATCGTGCCGCGGGTCAACATGGGGCACAACGCGAAGGCCACGTTGGCGCCGTTCCACATTTCCTCGACCAGCGCCGAAAGAGCCCGCGGCAAATTTTGACCGCCGAATTCCGCCGGACAGGACAGCGCGTTCCAGCCGTCCGCAACGAATCGGGCGTACGCCTGCTTCCAGCCGGCGGCGGTCGACACCTGTCCTTCCTGCCAGCGCGCGCCTTCCAGATCGCCGGCATGGTTGAGCGGGGAAAGTACCGCGCCGGCGAATTTGGCGGCTTCCTCGAGTACGGCTTCCGCCACATCTACCGTCAGATCGTCGAAGCCCGGCAGCCGCGCGAGCGACTCGAGGTCCACCAACTCACGCAGCACGAACTTCATGTCGGCCAGGGGAGCTTGATAATCGCGCATGTTCAGTACACTCCCATCAAGTAGCTTTACATATTGCGGCGATAGCGGCCGCCGACTTCGTAGAGGGTGTGCGTAATCTGACCCAGAGAACAGCCGCGCACGGCTTCCATCAGCACTTCGAACGTATTGCCGTTTTCTATGACGGTGCGGCGCAGCCGTTCGAGCAATGCAGGCGCCCGCTCGGCATTGCGCTCCTGGAACGTCTTGAGACGCTGCAGCTGCGACTGCTTCTCCGCGTCGGTGGAGCGTGCCAGTTCGATCGCCTGCGGCGCGCCCTCGGCGTTCGGATTGCGGTAGGTGTTGACGCCGATGATCGGATAGGAGCCGTCGTGTTTCTGGCGCTCGTAGAACAGCGATTCTTCCTGGATCTTGCCGCGCTGGTAGCCGGTTTCCATGGCGCCGAGCACTCCGCCGCGTCCGGAGATGGCATCGAATTCCTTCAGCACCGCCTCTTCGACCAGGTCGGTCAGTTCTTCGATGATGAAGCTGCCCTGGTTCGGGTTCTCATTCTTCGCCAAGCCCCATTCACGATTGATGATGAGCTGTATCGCCACGGCGCGGCGCACGCTTTCCTCGGTGGGCGTCGTGACCGCTTCGTCATAGGCGTTGGTGTGCAGGCTGTTGCAATTGTCATAAATGGCGCAGAGCGCCTGCAGGGTGGTGCGTATGTCGTTGAACGCCATCTCCTGCGCGTGCAGCGAGCGGCCGGAGGTCTGCACATGGTACTTGAGTTTTTGACTGCGTTCGTTGGCACCGTATTTTTCCTTCATCGCAACGGCCCAGATGCGGCGAGCGACGCGCCCGATCACCGAGTATTCCGGATCCATGCCGTTGGAGAAGAAGAAAGACAGGCTTTGGGCGAAGTCATCGATGTGCATGCCGCGCGCAAGGTACGACTCGACGTAGGTAAAGCCATTTGCCAGCGTGAACGCCAGCTGCGATATCGGATTCGCGCCTGCTTCGGCGATGTGATATCCCGATATCGAGACCGAGTAGAAGTTCTGCACCTTGTGATGCACGAAATATTCCTGAATGTCCCCCATCATCTTGAGTGCGAATTCGGTGGAAAATATGCAGGTGTTCTGGCCCTGATCTTCCTTCAATATGTCCGCCTGCACCGTGCCGCGCACGGTCGACAGGGACCATGCCTCGATCTTCTGCCGTTCGTCCGAGGTCGGATCGCGGCCGTTTTCGACCTTGAATTTTTCCACCTGCTGATCGATGGCGGCGTTCATGTACATGGCGAGGATCATCGGGGCCGGACCGTTGATGGTCATGGAAACCGAAGTGGTCGGCGAGCACAGGTCGAAGCCGGAATACAGGACCTTGAGGTCATCCAGCGTCGCGATTGATACTCCGGAATTACCCACCTTGCCGTAGATGTCGGGGCGCAGGTCGGGATCCCAGCCGTACAGCGTCACCGAATCAAAGGCGGTGGACAGTCGATGCGCGGGCATGCCCTCGGACAGCCTTTTGAACCGCTGATTGGTGCGAAAGGCATCGCCCTCGCCGGCGAACATGCGGGTCGGATCTTCTCCCTCTCGCTTGAAGGCAAACACGCCCGCCGTGAAAGGATAGGAGCCCGGGAGGTTCTCCTTCAGCAGAAAACGCAGAATCTCCCCGTCGTCCTCGAAGCGCGGCAGCGATACCTTGCGGATCTTGGTGCCCGAGAGCGAATCATGCGTGAGTTGGGTGCGGATTTCCTTGTCGCGGATTTTCACCACGTATTGGGGCTGCGCGTACAGTTCCTGAGTTTTCGGCCACTGTTGCAGCAGCTGGCCGGCGGCCGCGCTCATTTCGGAGTCCTTCACGGCAATCAACTCATCGAAGCCCTCTGCCCGCGAGCCCGCGTTTGCGAACAAGGTTTTGGAAATCTTCAGCGCCTGTCGCTCGTGGGCGATTCGAGACTGACGCGAAACGTCCCTGTGGAACTCGCGCACCGCCTCGGATATCTCCGCCAGGTATCGCACGCGTTCCGGCGGCACGATGGCACGGCCGCGCGAAGAGGCCTTGACCGAAACGAGCGGCAGCTTGGGAGGACCCAACTTCAGGCCCTTTTCCTGCAGGCGCCGCACTACGGCCTGGTAGAGCGCGGTGACGCCATCATCGTTGAAACGCGAAGCCATGGAGCCATAAACGGGCATGTTCTCCGCAGGTTCAGCAAACCATTCATGGTTCCGCTGGAATTGCTTGCGCACGTCGCGGAGCGCATCCTCCGAGCCCTTGCGGTCGAACTTGTTGATGGCGACGAAGTCGGCGAAATCGAGCATGTCGATTTTCTCCAACTGCGAGGCGGCACCGAACTCCGGCGTCATCACGTATAGAGACGTGTCGACCAAGGGGACGATGGCGGATTCACCCTGGCCGATTCCGGAGGTTTCCACGACAATGAGGTCGAAGCCGCTGACCTTGCAGGCGGCGAGGACTTCCGGCAGCGCGGCGGACAGTTCCGTGCCGGCATCGCGGGTGGCTAGCGACCGCATGAAGATCTTGTCGGATTCGATCGCATTCATCCGGATGCGATCGCCCAGCAAAGCGCCGCCGGTACGCTTGCGCGACGGGTCGATCGAGACGACGGCCACGCGGATCCGATCCTCCTGGTCAAGGCGCAGGCGCAGGATCAACTCATCGGTGAGCGAGGACTTGCCTGCGCCGCCGGTCCCGGTTATGCCCAGTACGGGGGTCCTGATGCTGGCGGCGGCCTGCAGCAGCGCCTGGCGGGCGCGCATGGAATAGGCGCGATTTTCGATGGCCGTGATCACGCGCGCCAGGTGCCGGAGGTTGCCTGAGCGCAACACCTCGACGGCATCCGCCTCCGCAGGGGCGAGCTCACTCAGATCGTAATCGCTCGAGCGGATGACATCATCGATCATGCCCTGCAGACCAAGCTTTGCACCGTCTTCCGGGGAATACAGCCGGGTGACGCCGTACGCCATCAGCTCGCGAATTTCCGCGGGCACGATGACGCCGCCGCCGCCCCCGAATACCTTGATGTTTTCGCCGCCGTTCTCGCGCAGCAGATCGAGCATGTATTTGAAGAATTCGACATGCCCGCCCTGATAGGAGGTTATCGCCACACCCTGCACGTCCTCCTGTAACGCAGCATTGACGATCTCCTGTACCGAGCGGTTGTGGCCGAGGTGGATGACCTCGGCTCCCGAGGCCTGCAGCACGCGGCGCATGATATTGACGGATGCGTCGTGGCCATCGAACAGCGCAGTGGCGGTAACGAACCTGACTTTGTTCGTGGCCTGATAGGGGGCCGCTTTGGCGGCTGTGGAAACACCTTTCATCGGGTCGCCTCGCGAGGGTGCAGGTGGCCGACATGGCCAGCTCTGTTAGGGTACACCGCATCTAAAACTATAGGGACAACGCGACCGCGCCGGGATGACAAAAGCAATCAATTTAGCTGAGAGATATTGCATTACCCCGCGGCAGACGGCGGCGGAATTCCCCGGGCGAGGCGCCGGTCCATTTCCTAAAGGCGCGGTGGAAAGCGCTCCGCTCCGAGAACCCCAGCTCCAGCGCGATATCCATGACGCTACTATCCGAATGACTCAGGTAACTGATGGCCAGGTCGCGTCGCAGCTGATCCTTGATGCCCTGGTAGGTCGCTCCTTCTTCATGTAGCCGCCGGCGCATGGTGGCGGGCGTCATATTGAGTTCGGCGGCGATCCGCTCGAACTCCGGTACGTCGCCCGGCAGCTGCTGCCGCAGGCGGCGACGGATGCGCGCGCTCAGACTGCTGCCGTTCTTGTACTTCACCAAAATGCTCTCAGGGGCGGTCCTGAGGAATTCCTTGACCGACCGTTCGTTTTGCACGATGGGCAACTTGAGGTAATCCGCGGCAAATGCGATCGACGTGCAAGGCCTGCCGTAGGCGAGATCGGTGCAATACATCAGCCGGTATTCCTCACTGTGCGCCGGCTTGGGATAATTGAACTGGGCCCGCAGGATGGGGATGCGGCGCCCCACCAGCCAGCATGCAACGCCGTGGAGGAGCATGAGCAGCACTTCATTTCCGAAGATCCTGGGGACCGCGCCCGCCACGCGCTCGCGTAGAACGATGGTCGCCTCCTTTTCGTCGCGCACCAGCGATCCTCCTATGTCATCGAGGATCAACCCATAGAAGCGCAGGCTGCGATCCAGCGCCTGTCCGAGATTCCTACAGCCCACCACCGAGTGAACCAACATGGCGAAACTTCCAGCCTTCATGCGGCGGGAGTCCTGCCCAAAAAACTCATCATCCAAGGTGAGAGCGACCAGGCGCCACAATTCACCGTATTGCTTGGCCGAGACTCGCGCTTGGGGCACTTGCAGAAGACTGGGTGACAAACCCACCTGGGTCAGCAGGCGGTCGGGATCCAGGTGGCGCGCGCGAACACTTTCCAGTGCAGCTGCCACAAAGCAGATTGCGACGGTTCCCGGTTCGGCCGAACCGACCGGAAGGACGTTCCCTGCGCTCAGGGCGCCCGGCGACTGTTGCATTTTCGCTCACGCATTTTGAGTGGTCCGGGCACCGCCAAGGGCCGCGCTCCCATCCTATAGTCTACGCGATACCCGCAGACCGGGCTTGGGAACGAGGATGGGGGTTTCGGCGGCGATGAGTGGGTTCCGGCCGCCCCGGCGGCGGCGAGTTGGGTTAAACTCCATGGCTGCGAAAAGGCCAGGTATGTGCGCACCAAGGCCATTCCGACAGGCGATGCCGTCAGCGAGATTCTCCTGTCGGTGATCGCCCGAACATTAACGACCCCAAGGGAAACTCCGATGACAACCCAACCTGCAGTTCTGACCGATCAGGCCCCAACCGTCAAAATGCTGCTCGACGGGAAATTTATCGATTCAAAGTCCGGCGAATGGCACGACGTCGTCAATCCGGCGACCCAGCAGGTGCTCGCGCAAGTGCCCTTTGCCACGGATGACGAAATCAACGCGGCCATAGCTTCCGCCAAGCAGGCCTACACGACGTGGAAGAAGACGCCGATCGCGGCTCGCGCCCGCATCATGCTGAAGTTGCAGGCGCTGGTGCGCGAACACATGCCCCGGATTGCGGAAACGCTGAGCGCCGAGCAAGGCAAGACCCTGGCCGATGCCGAAGGCGACGTGTTTCGCGGCCTCGAAGTGGTCGAGCATGCGTGCTCGATCGGCAGTCTTCAGCTCGGCGAATTCGCGGAGAACGTGGCCGGCGGAGTCGACACCTACACCCTGCGTCAGCCCATCGGCGTGTGCGTCGGCATCACACCCTTCAATTTCCCGGCGATGATCCCGCTGTGGATGTTCCCCATGGCCATCGTGTGCGGCAACACGTTCGTGCTCAAGCCGTCCGAACAAGACCCCATGACGCCGATGCTCCTGGCGGAACTCGCATTGCAGGCGGGGGTGCCGCCGGGCGTGCTCAATATCGTGCACGGCGGCAAGCGGGCGGTCGATGCCCTGTGCTCCCATCCCGACGTCGCCGCCGTCTCCTTCGTGGGTTCGACTCATGTCGGCACCCATGTGTACAACCTCGCCTCGCAGCACGGCAAGCGCGTGCAATGCATGATGGGAGCGAAGAATCACGCCGTCGTCATGCCGGATGCCAACAAGGAACAGACGCTCAATGCGCTGGTTGGTGCGACCTTCGGTGCGGCGGGGCAGCGCTGCATGGCGACCTCGGTCACCGTCCTGGTGGGTGAGTCCCAGAAGTGGATACCCGAGATCGTGGCGAAGGCGAAGACGCTCAAGGTGAACGCCGGCGTCGAGAAGGGCACCGACTTGGGCCCCGTCGTGTCGAAGAATGCCAAGAACCGCATCCTCGGATTGGTGGACGACGGCATCAAGGAAGGCGCCAAGCTGGAGCTGGACGGCCGCGGCGTCAAAGTCGCCGGCTATGAAAAGGGCAACTTCATCGGCCCGACCATTTTCTCTGCCGTCACCCCGAACATGAAGATTTATACCACCGAGATTTTCGGACCCGTGATGGTCATCGTCGCCGTGGGCACGCTGGATGAGGCGATCAAACTCGTCAACGACAACCCGTTCGGCAACGGCACCGGCATATTCACCCAAAGCGGTGCCGCCGCGCGCAAGTTTCAGAGCGAGATCGACGTGGGCCAGGTGGGCATCAACGTACCCATCCCGGTGCCGGTGCCCTTCTTCAGCTTCACCGGCTCGCGCGGGTCCAAACTCGGCGATCTGGGCCCCTACGGCAAGCAGGTGGTGCAGTTCTACACCCAGACCAAAACCGTTACCTCGCGCTGGTTCGACGACAGCACCCTCTCCGCCGGGGTCAACACGACCATTAGTCTCAAGTGAATTGGGTCTCGAGTGAGCTGGAGTTGAACAGGTGAAAATCGCCTTCATCGGTCTAGGGGCTATGGGCGGCCCGATGGCGCGCAATTTGCTGAAGGCCGGCCACTCGCTCATCGTCTTCGATGTGGTCCAGCGCAACGTCGACGCCCTGACGGCGGTGGGGGCCGCAGCGGCGGCATCGGCCAAACTCGCCGGGGCCCAGGCAGAGCTGGTCATCACCATGCTGCCCTCCTCGCCCCACGTCAGAAGCGTTTACCTCGGCGAGGACGGGGTGCTTGCGGGGGTCTCCAGCGGCACCCCGCTCATCGACTCGAGCACCATCGATCCGCACACGGCGCGGGAAGTGGCGGCGGCCGCCCTCGAGCGCGGCAATCCAATGGCCGATGCACCGGTCTCCGGCGGCACGGGAGGCGCGGAAAACGGCAGCTTGACCTTCATGGTGGGCGCGGCGCCCGCGCTGTTCGAGCGCATACGCCCGATTCTGGCCCACATGGGCAAGAATATCGTGCACTGCGGCGATTCGGGTACCGGGCAGGTGGCCAAGATCTGCAACAATCTGCTGCTCGGCATTTCCATGATCGGCGCCGCCGAAGCCATGAACCTCGGTGCGTCGCTGGGCATCGATCCCAAGGTGCTTGCCGGCATCGTCAACACCTCGAGCGGACGGTGCTGGAGCACGGACACCTACAATCCGTACCCCGGCGTGATGGACAACGTGCCGGCCGCGCGCGGCTATACAGGCGGATTCGGGACCGACCTCATGTTGAAGGATCTCGGCCTCGCCGCGGATGCCGCCAAGCAGGCCAGGCAACCCGTGCCCATGGGCGCCATGGCGCAGCAGCTCTATCAGTTGTGGAGTTCGCGCGGCGCCGGCGGCCAGGACTTCTCGTCCATCATCAATCTGCTCAAAACTGGGGCGTAGCGTATCTAGGAGTCGGTAATGATCGAATGCAAGATCGACGGGCATGTCGCCGTCATCACCCTGAACAACCCGTCGGCCAATACGTTCACCGCCGAGGGGCTGCTCGAGCTCCACGCGCTGATCGGCGATTTGAACCGCAATCTCGACGTATACGCGGCGGTGGTCACGGGCCATGGCGACAAATTCTTCAGTGCCGGCGCCGACCTGAAATCCTTCGCCGACGGCGACAAGGCGCGGGCCCGCCTCATGGCGCAGCGATTCGGTGCGGCCTTCGAAGCGCTGCAGGAAGCGCGCCCCGTGGTCATCGCAGCGATCAACGGCTACGCCATGGGCGGTGGACTGGAGTGCGCTCTCGCCTGCGACCTCCGAATCGCCGAGGAGCACGCGCAAATGGCCCTGCCGGAACCTTCGGTTGGGCTCCTGCCGGCCGGTTGCGGCACACAGACTCTCCCCTGGCTGGTGGGCGAAGGCTGGGCAAAGCGCATGATTCTCACCAACGAAAAGCTCAATGCGGAAACTGCATTGCGCATCGGCTTGGTGGAGCAGGTCGTGCCCCGCGGCCAAAGCCTGCAGACGGCGGTGCAATTGGCGCAGCGAGTCAGCACCTTGAGCCCGCGGGCCGTGACATTCAGCAAGAATTTGATTCATCAAGCTCGCCAGGGAACCCCGCGCAGCGCGGCGTTGGCCTTGGAGCGTGAAAGGTTCATGGATTTGTTCGAGGGCGAGGACCAGCAGGAAGGCGTCAAGGCGTTCCTGGACAAGCGTAAACCCGTTTGGAAAAACGCTTGAGCGGCACGCCGGCCACAAGCTCGGAAATTCTCTCCGAGACGGCCAACCACGTCGCGTTCATCACCCTGAACCGACCCGAGGCGCTCAATGCGCTGTCGTTCGAGATGATCTCCGAACTGCGCCGGGTGCTGCAGGCTTGCGCGAACGACGCCGCCGTCAAGGCGATCCTGTTGCGGGGCGCCGGTGACAAGGCATTTTGCGCAGGCGGGGATATTCGCGCGCTGTATCAGAGCTTCAAGGAATCGGGAAAGCTGCATCATGACTTCTTCGTGGCGGAGTACTCGCTCGACTACCAGCTCCACACCTACCCCAAGCCTTATGTCGCCTTGATCGACGGGATCACCATGGGCGGCGGGATGGGGCTCGCGCAAGGATCGGCGCTGCGTGTCGTGGGTGAGCGGACGCGGATCGCCATGCCGGAGGTTGGCATCGGATTATTTCCGGACGTGGGCGCGAGTTATTTCCTGTCGCGGCTGCCGGGATGCTTGGGGCCCTATCTCGCGTTGACGGGCGTGCAGGTTCGCGGAGCGGACGCCGTATACGCCCGGTTGGCGGATGTTTTTCTACCGCCTGAGGGGATCGACGCCCTTACGGCGGACTTTGCGGCGATTCGTTGGACCAACGACAGCGTTCTGGATGTGCGGACGGTGGTTCACGGGCGCGCCGCCCAAGGACTGCCGGCGCCCTCTCTGAGCGTGCTGCGTCCCGCCATCGACGAGCATTTCGCTCAGGCCACCGTGCCCGAGATCTTGAAGTCGCTGGACAGCGAATCCCGGCCGGAGTACGCCGATTGGGCGCAGCAAACCGCGAAGCTCATGCGCAGCCGTTCTCCCACGATGTTGTCGGTCGCGCTGCGCCAATTGCAGCGGGGCAAGTCGATGGAGCTTGCGGACTGCTTCCGCATGGAACTCGGCATGGTCGAGCAATGTTTCGAACAGGGCGACTTCATCGAGGGCATACGCGCCCTGCTGATCGACAAGGACAACTCGCCGCGCTGGAAGCCGATGAGTTTGGAAGAGGTGACCGAAGAGTCGGTGGAAGCCTTTTTCCGCGAACGATGGCGCGCCCGAAGTCATCCCCTTTCAGACTTGGAGAGACAACGTGAAATTCAGTAGTTCATTGGCGGTCATCACGGGCGGTGCATCCGGGCTCGGGCGAGCTGTGGCAGAGCGCGTGATCGGCGCGGGCGGAAAGGCCTTCATCATCGATCTGCAAGAAGCGGCCGGTCAGGCGGCGGCCAAGGAAATCGGCGCCGCCTTCTGCAAATGCGACGTTTCGGTCGAATCGCAGGTGGTCGGCGCGATGGATGCCGCCCGCGAGGCCATGGGCGGCATTAATTTGCTGGTCAACTGCGCCGGCATCGTCGGTGCGGGCAAGCTATTGGGCAAGGATGGCCCCATGCGCGGTGATTTTTTCGAGAGTGTCGTTCGGGTCAATCTCATCGGTACGTTCCTCTGCGATAAAGCCGCGGCGGCCGTCATGCAAGCGAATGTTCCCAACGAAGAAGGTGAACGCGGTGTAATCATTCACACCGCGTCGGTGGCTGCCTTCGAAGGACAAATCGGTCAGGTCGCCTACTCGGCTACGAAGGCCGGAATCGCCGGCATGACGTTGCCGATTGCGCGAGAACTCGCGAAGTCGGGAATCCGTTGCGTGGCGATCGCCCCGGGCATTTTCATGACCCCGATGCTCGCGAGCCTGCCGCAGGACGTTCAAGACTCCCTGGGCAAGCAAGTGCCCTTCCCGCCGCGGCTCGGCAGGCCGTCGGAATTCGCGCAAATGGTGCAGTCCATCGTGGAGATACCGACGTTGAACGGCGAGACCATCCGGTTGGACGGTGCGATCCGGATGCAGCCACGCTAGGAATCTGTCGGACTTGGCCCCTCTGCTACGCAGCTGGCAAAAACCACGCTTTTTGCCAGCGGAAACGAAGCTGATGTCCGAAAAAAGCGCCGCAGGCGACTTTTTCCAATGAACTAGGAACGCCGGGAAGCCTTCAGAAGTAGCGTGCGGCGCGCTTTCCCACGAATGCGTTGATACCTTCCCGACCCTCGGTCGATGCGGCGCGCGCGGCGATCGAGGCGCCTTCGCGCTGCAACTGGTCTTCAATTCCCGGCTGCGACTCGGCCATCAGTCGTTTGACGGCGCCAAACGCGCCCACCGGGCCCTCCGCCAAGCGCGCCGCCCAGGCTGTGGCAGCATCCAGCAGTTTGTCGTCGTCCACCACTTCATTGACGAGACCCCATGACAGAGCGGTCTCCGCATCGAGGACGCGGTTCGTCAACAGCAACTCCATCGCGCGCTTGTAGCCCACCGTCCGAGGCAGTAGAAAAGTGCAGCCGGCATCGGGTGTCAGGCCGACACCCGTGTACGCGGGGGCGAATTTCGCGGTGCGGGCGGCGACCGTAAAATCCGCCGCCAGCGCGAGGCCCAGGCCGGCACCCGCGGCAGTTCCATTGACGGCCGCGACCACCGGCGCATTCAATCGCACGAGTTGCGCCATGCCCGCATGCAGATTCGTCGTAAGCTCCGTGAGGTATGATTGGACGTCGCCCCCCGCGGCGATCATTCCCTTCAAGTCGCCGCCGAAACAAAAATTCTTGCCCTGCCCGGTCAATACGACGGCGCGCACCGCCTCCGTCGACTTGATTTCCGACACCGCGGCGAGAAACTCGCTGCCGAATTGTAGATTTATGGTATTGGCGGCGTCGGGACGCGCGAAGGTCAGCAGCGCGACATGCTGGCGCAACTCCAGGCGGATCGCTCGATGAATATCTTCGGTCATTGCTCGTCCCCAACAGAACATGGTGCCGGGATTCTATCGCAATTGCGCCGGTTCCCGCCCGCCCACGGCAAAAAGAGGCGGTACGGTTTCCCGATTCGAGAAAATCGTGAAATTCGATCGCGTCGGGATTATCCTTAATGGTCAGGTTCGCGCCATGCAATTTGAGGGATTTTCATGACCACATCGATCTACGACATTCCCGTGCGCAAAATCGACGGCACACCGGCCTCACTTGCCGAATTCAAGAACAGCGTCGTTCTCATCGTCAATGTGGCGTCCAAATGCGGATTGACCAAACAATACGACGGCCTCGAAAAACTCTACGAAAAATACCGCGACCGCGGCTTGGTCGTCGCCGGATTTCCGGCCAATGACTTTGCCCAACAGGAACCCGGGGGCAATGACGAGATCCAGGAATTCTGCCGGGCGAACTTCGGCGTCAAATTTCCGCTATTCGAAAAGATCACGGTCGTCGGCGACCACAAGCATCCCTTGTACCGCGCCTTGACCGAGGCGCAGCCCGCCGCCGAGAGCACCTCCGACGTACCGTTTCGCGAAAAGTTGAAGGGATATGGCATGACGCCCAATCCGGTACCCGAGGTGCTGTGGAACTTCGAGAAGTTCTTGGTGAACCGTCATGGAACCGTGGTGAAGCGGTTTGCGCCGGATACGGAGCCCGAGGATCCGGCTCTGGTGGGTGCGGTGGAAACCGAGTTGGGGAGACACTGAAGGCAAGGCCCAGCCTCGAAGACAAAGGCCCGCCCCGGGTTTTATCGGAGGGTTGGCGTCAACGGCTGCAACTGCGGCAGAATCTCTTCCGTCGCACGGATCACGTCATCGGGAAAATCGATTTCAATCCAGGGCGCACCCGTGACATCGGCCACTTCGACAAATTGACTTCGCTCCAGAAGCAGATCGCGCACCGCTTCCTCGTGCGGCAGGTGCCCCTGGCCGCGTGCCGCGTAGCCCGCGACCAGCACCGCCAGGCGGCGCGCACCTGCCTCGTCGAAGCGGAAGAATCCCACCGACTCGCCGATGGTGTCGAATTCCAAGCCGCTGCCGAGCACTTTGCGAAATTCGATCGGCACGCCGTTCCGAACGCACACCTTGACAGGCTCATCACCCGCTTCAAACTCCCGGTCGATCAGCAGCCGATTGACCGGCCGGTCGCCCGCAACGAGGGCTCCTGCGATGCGCGCGTCATACAGAACGTCGGCATCCATCAGAAGCACATCGCCGCCGCGGGTCATCGCGTCGGCGACGGCGTGCACCGTCAACACGCTGCCCAACTCGAATTGCGGATTCAATATGATTTCCGGCCGCGGCCGCCATTGCAGCCGATCGAGTTCCTCCGCAACAACATCGGACCGAAAGCCGAGCGCGAGCACGATCTCCTCGACACCCGCGGCTTTGAGCAGGCGCAAGTGCCGCTCGATCAAACTCATGCCGCCGAACCGCAGCAGGCATTTCGGAAAATGCTCATCTTCGAGCTGCTGCAAACGCATACCGCGGCCCGCGGCAAGAATGATGGCCCGCATGAAAACTCTCTCCTATTTCCCAATCAACGATATTGCGGCCAGGACGCGGCCGCGTGGAATAACAGACAGGTTCCTAGGGTTCGCGGCGCCCGCGCAGATGCAGGAATATTCTCCGCCCTTCGATCCATTGCCACGCCGCGAGCGACGGCAGGCCGAACAATACTTCGCGCATCCGCTTGGCGAGCGACAGAGCGAGTGCGACATCCGAACCCAGGCCCAACAACAGTCCCACGCCGATCAACCCGGCTTCTTGTACGCCGAGAGCGGAAGGTACCATGAAGAACACGCTCTTGGCCGCCTGCGTCAGGCTCTCGAGCACCAGCGCATCGGAGAAGCCCACGGGATGCCCGAGCCAGCGCAACGCGAGCCATGTCTCCGAGCAACCGGCGACGAGCCCGGAAATCTGCCAAACCAAGGCCCGCGCCAATCGGTTGCGCGCGGCAAAGATTTCCCGGACGGCCGCATCCACCCGGGCACCGTAATCGAACTCACGGTGGTCGTTGAGCCATGGACGGAACAGCCGCATCGCCTGCTGTTCGACTCGATGAAAGACGCGGCCATTGCGCACGATGATGATCACGGCGACCAGCGGCGGCAGCGCGGCAGCCAGGCCGATGCCGATGGTCTTGATCGCGCGCACGTCATCGGCGCGGGAAAACAGGCACACGACGCCGATTGCAACGAACGCGTACTGCGCGAAGAGCGAGAGCAGAAGCTCGACGACGATGCTCGCGCCGGCCGAGGCGCCGTCCACTCCCTGCTGCACCAGGAGCCGCAGGCCGACGATCTCGCCGCCGACATTGGCGACGGGAAGCAGACGATTGATGGCCTGCCGGATACAGGCGATTAAAAAGAGCGCCGGAAGACGGACGCGCCCCAGAATGACCGAACGCCACCCCAGGACATCGAGCGACAGAGGCAGTGTCTGCAGGGGCACGAGTAAAACCAATTTCCAGCCGGCGGCGGCCAGGAGACTCGCGATCGCTCCCGCACCCAGGATCGCGATGAGCGCGATCACCACGCCCAATCCCAGAGTCAACGAGATCTGCACACCGATTTTCACGCCGCTTTGCCCGGGAGCCTGTCTGAGTAATCGCGTGGCCGCGCCCTAGGCCGCGGTAGTCCGCCGCTTGAGCGCCACGTAGCGTGCGAAGAACACGATCGCGATGATCGGTATACAGATGCTCGACGCGACGAGAATGGGCGCCAGCCAGTTCAGCCAGGTGAGAGGCGCCAGCAAAAACAGCGCGTCGTCGGGATGAAAGCGCTGCACGCCGGTCCATGCCTTGATGCCCGGGCCGCTGAGGCGCTCGAACATCTCGGCGTACCAGATGCACAGCAACATCGAACCGCTGGTCAGCAACCCGAGCAGCACGGCGATATTGCCCAGCCAGCCGTGGCGCAAACCCAATCCGGCGCCCAGGAACCACAATGCGTCCAGTATCATGTCCGAATAGTAGTCGAGCACCTTGCCGCTCTCGCTGCGCAGATCGCCCATCCGTGCCAGTTCACCGTCGGCCCGGTCGAGCACGCAGGTTACGATCCACAGGACGCCGCTCCAAGCTGCCGTGGTTCTGCTTCCCACTGCGAGGAGCGCACATGCCGCGAGTCCGACAATCAACCTGAGCACCGTCAGGTGATTGGGTCTTACCCATGTGCCGATCAGCGGGCGGACGAAGATCCGTGCAAAGGCGTGGGCATATGTCTGATTGAGCGCGACATCGTCGGTCATTGCCTTATCGATGCGTCCCCCTCACACCCGGAAGCGGTATTCGACGCCCGGAAGACGATCGATGTCAGGCGGGAAACTCAAGCGCTTGTCGGCATAGTATCGCGCTCGATGGTCTCCCTCCGACGCGCGATTATAGGTCAGATACAGGATGCGCCTCCGGCCGCCGCTCAAGTTTGGTTTGGACGCGTGCGGTACGTAACTGTCGAAGAACAGCACGTCGCCGGGCAAGGTCGGCACCGGCACGAGGGCGAAGTCGATCATGTCCTCCGGCGTCAGCGGCGCCCACTCCCGTCCGATCAGACCGGTCTGCCGCGGAGCGGCGGCAATTTCCAGGCAGCCATTCTCGATGGTCGCCGCATCGATCGAGACCATCGCCGTGACGAACAGCGGCGCGTACGCCGACCAGCCAGCCTGCTGATCCTGATGCGCTGCAAACCCTCCACCGCCCGGCATCTTGAAATTGATTTTATCCTTGAACAGCACGGCCGGGCCGCCGAGTAAATGTTCGACGGCCAGTTGCAGCCGGCCGCCGCGGATCAATGCGTCGAAACCGGGATGGTGCGGGCAGAAATCTTCGATGCGCTGGATTACACGCGTATTCGGATCGAGGAGGCTCGGCTCACGATAGATCATCTGCGCACCCGAAACCTCGGGGAGTGCTTCCGTCTCGTCCGTAAAGCGGTCGATCTCGGTCGATTTCGCGCGCGAGAAGAAACCCGGCGCGGCCACCCAGCCATTGCGTGCATAGCGCGCGAGCGCCGCGCCATCGAGGACCGGTCCGCCGCCGCCTTGCGCGAACCACTCGCTTTGTATCATCCTGATTCCTAAGTCAATATTCACTTATAAACGGCTCGACGCGGAAGATGCCCTGCCGCCCGGCCGCACCCCCGGCTCATAGTCTCTTGTCTTAAGTAGTCTTAAGTTATCCCAAGATGTCTCAAGCCAATTCCGCCATGATAAGGGGCATTGCGCCGATCGTCACGTCGGCGTCCAGGAAGTCGAGGGCAGGAATGCGATGTCACGGAGTCCCGCAGCGGGCGGGTAGCGGCAATCGCCTCAGCGGTGTTCAGGCTTCTACGACAGGGCTTCGCGATTTGCAATGGCCGCGCGCCGGTCGCGCGACGAAGGGCCGTAATAGTCGGGGTAATCGCCGCTCAATCCTTTGAAGCGCCGGTGCATCCAAAGGTACTGTTCGGGCACCTTCAGTATCTGCGCTTGCAGCAGCGTATTGAAGCGATCAACGTCCTGCATTGCGCTGACGCTGGGGTAGTCCTGAAGCTCAGGACCGATACGGACTCGATAGCCCGCGTTGCCCGGCAATCGCTCGGGAAAATAAGTCAGCACCGCCGCGCCGGATATCCGCGCAAGCCGCGAGGTGGCAGTACTGGTCGCGGCCGGTATCGCAAAGAAGTTGGCCATCACGGCCCCCTTGTTGCGGTAACTTTGATCCGGGGCATACCACACGGCTTCGTTGTGTCTCAGGGCGCGAATCATGGACCGTATGTCGTCGTGCGCAATCGGATGGCCGTGCCGGGAGAATCCCTTGCACATCACGCGAGCGAGCAGCGCATTTTTCGTCGGCCGATAGACCACGTTGAGCGGCACCACCGTACCTAAGATGCGGGTCGCAATCTCGATGGTCGTGAAGTGCCCGCCCACCAGAATTGCGCCTCGACCCTTTGCGAGCGCGGCGACGAGATGCTCGATTCCTTCCACCTGCGCCAGCTTGCGCACGCGCTCGTCGCTGCTCCACCACGTCGTGGCGATTTCGCACAATCCGATCCCTAAACTCTCGCAATGGCGCCTCAGCAGATCGGATTGTTCGACCGGCGACAGGCGTGGAAAGCAGAGCTGAATATTGCGCCGTGCGATGCGGGTATAGGCGAGGGGCAGGTGACGAATCAGCGTACCGATGTGGGAACCCACGAACCGCTGCGCGGCATAGGGCAGCAGCTCCAGGACGCGCAAGATCCCGATTCCGCTCCACGTGAGCCAGTGCTTCGGCGTGAAGAACTCGGGGCGTATCAAGGATATTCGCCCCTCGATTGAGCGGCTCGAGGCTGTTTGCATGGCCTGAACGCTAGAGTCCTCGTGGGGGCATGTCTGTGCGCTATCGCACATAGCCTAAGCGGGTGGCGCGGCCGCGAGGCGGTGCCGGCCCCCCCTGCACCCTCAATTCATGCGGTCGCCGTAAGCCCCTCCGCCGGGGGTCGTGATGACGAACACATCACCCAGCGCCATCTCCGCCTGCCCGACCGCCCCGAGCACTTCCTTCTGCCCGCCGCTTCGTTCGATGTGATTCCGTCCCGGCGCGCCCGCTCCGCCGCCGGCCATGCCGAAAGCGCCCTCCTTGCGGCCATTGCTCAGGATGGCGGCCGTCATCGGGGTGAGGAAGCGGATCCGCCGCACGCCGCCGTCGCCGCCGGGCCAGCGGCCGGAGCCGCCAGAACCCACGCGAATCTCAAAGGACTCCATGCGCACCGGAAACCGGAACTCCAATACTTCGGGGTCCGTGAGATGGGAGTTGGTCATATGGGTCTGTACCACGCTCGTGCCGGCGAATCCTGGACCGGCGCCGGACCCGCCTGCGACCGTTTCATAGTACTGGTGGCGGGCGTTGCCGAAGGTGAAGTTATTCATGGTGCACTGGCTCGCGGCCATGATGCCCAGCGCCCCATAGAGCGCATTGGTCACACAGGTCGAGGTCTCGACGTTCCCTGCCACGACCGCCGCCGGCGTATCAGGGTTCAGCATGCAGCCTTCCGGCACGATGATCTCCAGCGGCTTCAGGCAGCCGGCGTTCAGGGGTATCTCGTCGTCCACCAAGGTGCGGAACACGTACAGGACGGCGGCCACCGTTATGGCACGCGGCGCGTTGAAATTATCCGGCAATTGGGCGCTGCTGCCGGAGAAATCGATGCGGGCAGAGCGCCGCTCGTGATCGACGCGCACGGCCACTTTGATTTGCGCGCCATTGTCCAGGGTCAGCATGAAGCGGCCGTCGCGAAGCGCCGTGATGACCCGCCGCACGCATTCCTCGGCGTTGTCCTGCACATGGCGCATATACCGCATCACCGTATCGCACCCGTACCGCTCCACGATGCCCTTGAGTTCCTGAACCCCCTTCTCGTTGGCGGCAATCTGGGCACGCAGGTCGGCGACGTTCTGCCCCGGATTGCGCGCCGGGTGGCTGCCGCCGCGGAGCAACTCGAGCAGCGCCTCTTCGCGGAATTCTCCGCCCTCCACCAATTTGAAGTTGTCGACGAGGACCCCTTCTTCTGCGATGTTGGTCGAGAACGGCGGCATTGAGCCCGGCGTGATGCCGCCGATGTCTGCATGATGACCGCGCGAGGCCACGAAAAAGCTGGGCTGTTCCAGGTCCAGAAAGACCGGGGTGACCACGGTCACATCGGGTAGATGTGTGCCTCCGTGATACGGATCGTTCAGCACGTATCCGTCGCCGCGCCGCATCGGGGCATTGCGCTCCATGACCGATCGAACGGATTCGCTCATGGATCCCAGGTGCACCGGCATATGGGGCGCGTTGGCGATCAGCGCACCCTCGCCGTCGAACACGGCGCAGCTGAAATCCAGGCGCTCCTTGATGTTCACCGAATGAGCCGTGTTTTGCAGCCGCAGGCCCATTTGCTCGGCAATGTTCATGAACAGATTGTTGAAGATTTCGAGCATCACCGGATCGACGCGTGCGCTTGCATTCCTTACGGCGGTTCGCACGCGAATTCGGCGCATTTCCAAATTGCCTTCGGCCGTGGTTTGCGCACGCCATCCCGGTTCGACTACCGTTGTGGCGTTGCGCTCGACGATGATCGCGGGGCCGTCGACGCATGCACCCGCCGCGAAGGAATCGCGAAGATACAGGTTTGCCGTGCGCCAACCAGGCTGTTCGTCGTCGGCACAGTACATGCGCACTGCGGTGCGCGCCTCCGGGGCGTAAGGCGGCGCAATCTCGTTGCGAAATTCCGGCCCGCTCGGCTGACCGGCGGCGATGCATTCCAGCGACACGGCCTCCAGCACCAATCCGACCTGCGGCGTGAGAAACGCGAAGCGCCGACGGTATGCGCGCTCGAACTCCGCTCGAATCGCGGCCGCCGCATCCGACGGCGATCCCGTTTGCGGCAGTTCGCAGGGCAATGCCGTGTCGGTGCCGGCGTAACGGACGAGCACGCGGCGCACGGCGCGTATCTCGTCCTCGGCGACACCCTGCCGCTGGAGTTCGCGGGCGGCATCGGCCTGAAGCTGCGCCGCGAGCGCGTGCGCCGCCCTGACGCCCTCGTCGGATAGATCGCACTCGAGCGAACGGTCGCGCATGACGATCTGATCGGCCAATCCCAATCCGTAGGCGCTGAGGACGCCTGCCAGCGGATGACAGAAGATCCGCTCCATGCCCAGCGCGTCGGCGACCAGGCACGCATGCTGCCCGCCGGCTCCGCCGAAGCACTGCAGCGTGTATCGTGTTACGTCGTAGCCGCGCGACACAGAGATGCGCTTCACGGCATTCGCCATGCTGCCGACGGCAATTCGCAGACTACCGGCGGCAATCTCCTCGGCACTGACCGCGGCGTCCGCGCTCGCGGAGACGAGGTCCGCCAGCTCGGCGAACTTGAGCAGGGCCACGTCCGCGTCGAGCGGCTGGTTCGCTTGGGGCCCGAATACGGCCGGAAAGAACGCGGGTTGAATGCGGCCGAGAATCACATTGGCATCGGTAATGGTCACAGGTCCGCCGCGCCGGTAACTGGCGGGACCCGGATTGGCGCCGGCCGATCCGGGCCCGACGCGGAGCCTCGCGCCATCGAAGCGGATGATGGAGCCGCCGCCGGCAGCGATGGTATGGATGTTCATCATCGGAGCCCGCACGCGCACGCCCGCGACTTCGGTCTCGAAGGCCCGCTCGTATTCTCCGGCATAGTGGCTGACGTCGGTCGACGTACCGCCCATGTCGAAGCCGATCACACGATCGTGTCCCGCGGCCCGCGCGCTCAAGGCCATGCCGACGATGCCGCCCGCCGGACCGGAAAGGATGGCATCCTTGCCCTGAAATCGGTTCGCTTCGGCCAATCCGCCGGAACTCTGCATGAACAGCAACCGCACCCCCGGCATTTCCTTCGCAACCCCGTCGACATACCGGCGCAGGACGGGCGACAGATAGGCGTCGACCACGGTGGTGTCGCCGCGCGGAACCAATTTCATCAGCGGACTTACCCGATGCGACACGGACACCTGTGTGAAACCCGCCGCCAGCGCCAGCGCTTCGGCAGCCAGCTCGTGCGCGGCGTGCCGAAAGCCATGAAGAAAGACGATGGCGCAGGCGCGGATGCCGGCGCCATACGCGGCCTGCAATTCAGCGGCAAGCGCCTCCTCATCCAGCGCCGCGATCACCTCGCCGCCGGCTCCCACCCGTTCGTCCGCCTCGATGACGCGCTCGTACATCAATTCGGGCAGGACGATGTGACGCTCGAACAGGCGCGGCCGCGATTGATTGCCGATTCGCAGGGCGTCGCGGAAGCCGCGCGTGATGACGAGCACCGTTCTCTCGCCCTGCCGCTCGAGCAGCGCGTTGGTCGCCACCGTGGTGCCCATTCTCACCGACTCCACCAGCGCCGGGCTGATAACCTCGCCGGCGCCAAGACCCAGCATACGGCGAATCCCCTCGACGGCCGCGTCGCGATACTGCGCGGGGTTTTCGGACAGCAACTTCAAGGTCCGCAGCTCGCCGCCGGGCGCGCGCCCGACGACGTCGGTGAATGTTCCGCCCCTGTCGACCCAGAATTGCCAGCGAGGCGCCCCCAATCAAGTCTCCTGCAGCCGCATCGCAGGGAGCTCCGCAGGCGCAACGTCGATCCCCAGCCACGCCACCGCACTGACCAGCGCAAAACCCGTGCCGATGAAAAAGGCCGTGAACCACAGGTGCTGGCCCGAGAAATACGCGACGATGGGAATGCTGACAATGCCGCCGAGATTGCCGCCGGTGTTCATGAAGCCGCAGACGGCCATCGTATCGCCCCGGCCCACCGTCATACCGGCCCCCCAGAACGCGCCTTCGGTCAGTTCGACGCACCCGAAGCAGATGGCGAGAGCAACGACGGCCAGATAGGGGTTCGTGGCATTGACCGCGAGCAGCAGCAACCCGCCCGCCAGCGGCATCGCCACCAAGGGGACCAATCGAAACCCCCAACGCGCGCCGAAACGCTTGCAAAAAACTCCGGTGGCAACACCGCCGATGCCGGCGCCCAGTGCCGCGGCAAGCGGCGGCGCCATGGCGAGGAAGCCGCTTTCCAAGAGTGAGAACTTACGCTCCTCCACGAGATAGTGAAAAACGAAATTCGACAGCAAGTAGAACGTGTAATTCATACACATGTATGAAACTCCGAGCAGCACCACATTCCGATTTGCGAACAACCGCAGAAGCTGCTTCAGAGTGATCGAGGAATGCGTTCGGGAGTCGCCGCTCACGTCGGCATCGACACCCTTGGCGGAGCCGCCGATTTCGGCAAGTTCCAGTTCCGAGACGGACGGGTGCTCGCTCGGCGTGTCGCGGCCATACCATCCCCACGCCGCAATTAGAATGAGCGTCGGCAGACTCGCCCAGAGGAGCGCGCGCTGCCATCCCAGCCCTGCCATGAGCGAGGCAATGAGCGGCTGCGTGAAGGCGGCGCCCAGTTGCAGACCCATGGTCTGCAAGCCCTGCACATACGACCAGCGGGCGGGTGGAAACCAGGCCTCGAATACACCGGCCGACACGGGAAATATGGCGCCCTGAGCAAACCCCAGCAGCACCTGCGCCCCGAGCAGCGCCACGAATAATCCGCTTCCGGTAAAAAAATTTGGCGCCAGCGGCGTGGCAATGGTTGCCAAAAACGCCCACAGCCCGATTATGACGAACGTGCGGCGCGCGCCGACACGTTGTCCAAAGATCCCCCCGGGAATCTGGAAAACAGCATACCCTACTACAAACGCCTGTTCGATCCAGCCGATTTGCAGTTGAGTCAAACCCAGCGCGGGCATCATGCCTTCAGCGGCCACCGTGATGCTTTTCTGCTGCACGTAGGCTATGAACCCGAAGCCGAATAGGAATGAAAAAATGCGCCAACGAATCCGGGCAAAAGGCCAGGCAATGGTTTGCACCCGATTCCCCGGCCTCATGCGCGGCCCGCGCCGGTCTTGACGTGATCTTGCTGCATATCGAGGCAGATCTGCACTGCGTGGCCGAATGAGGTGGCCGCCTTGTCGGCGCCTGGGACCGTTTCGATCGCAGGACTCGCCTGCAACAGCATGCCGGGCAGAAATACCGTAATCAGCCGGACGCCTGGGAATCTTTCGCGGACGCGGCCTGCGACCGATTCGCCGCGCTTCCGTTCCTCACTGGGAAAGGCGCTCACCAGGTACACGACCGATACGCTGCCCGGAGAGGCATCGGGCGGCGGCGGAGCGTTCAAGTCGTCGATCGACAGATGGCGGGCATCGACCTTCTGATCGCGCAGGATGCGGACCAGGAGTTCCGTGGCCAAGTCGTCGGCGAGCGAGCCCATGCCGACGCACAGCATGATGGAGCCCGGCGGCACGGAGAGCGGACCTTGGAACGGGCCATGGGTTTGTTCCCGCTGCGTGCGCAGCACGCGCCCGGCGCCGGGGTGGTCGAGCACGGAACCGCGCGCCAGCCGCCGTGAAAACTTGCGCCCCTCTCCGGCGATTGCACCGATGACAGTGACCATGACGTCGCGCACCAGGGTTAGCTGTTGCGGGCTGATGGCGCCGCTATCGAGGTCGAGCCGGGCAAGCGCAAGTGCCGGTATCAGCACCACATCGCAGTACGTGGCAAAGGAATTGCGCTTGAGAAAAGCCCGTGCGGCGGCAATGATCTCCTGAGAATCGCCCGACAGAGAGCGTTGATAGAAGCGCTGCGGCATGGTGAGTGCCTGATGGTCGCCCAGCAGTATGTCCAGGAGACTCAACGCCTTGATGTGTCGCCCCGCCACGACCAGACACAGCGTCAAGGGCGTTGAGACGATCAATCCCACCGGTCCCCACAGCCAACTCCAGAATATGGCCGCCACGACCACCGATAACGGAGACAAACCGGTCGTGTGGCCGTACAGCTGCGGCTCGATGAGTTGGCCGGCGAGCAACTCCACGATGATGAACAGCCCCAGGGTCGCGATGGCCAATGTCCAGCCGGGATCCACTGCGGCCGCCAGCACCGTTGCGAACAGCGCAGCAATCCACACACCGACGTAGGGCACGAAGCGCAGCACCCCGGCCAACGCTCCCCAGAGCAAGGCATGCGGAAGCCCGACGATGATGAGACCCAGGGCGACCGCGATACCGACGCCCAGGTTGACCAGGAATTGCGACACGAAAAATCGCGACAGCCGTTGGCCGGCGTCGTTGAGCGCAAGAGTGGTTGCTCGGATATCGGCACCGCCGGCGATGCGGATGAAACGGTCGCGCACGGCTTCGTGCTCGAGCAGCACGAAAATCAGCACCACGAGCACGATTCCCGCGGTTTCGAGCGGCACCCATATCGATCCCATCACCCTTTGCAGGACCACGAGGGCATTTGCCGGCGGCTCGTGAATCTCCACGGGTATGGGCCGGGGCGCGGCAGCCGGGGGCGCCTCAGCCCGGGGCGCCTCGGCCCGGGGCCCCTCAGCCGGAGTCGGCTCAGCCCGGGGCCCCTTGGCCCGGGGCGCCTCAGCCGCGGACGGCCCGGGCGCGGCCGCTTCGGCAGGCGCTCGCACCGCCGCGTTTTGTTCAATGAAACGACCCGCCTGCCCGCTGAAGGACTTCAGCCGTCCGACGGTGACCTCATTCAAAGTGGTTAGTTTGTGCCGGATCGTCTGCTCGTATTGCGGAAGGCTGGCCGTCATCTTGACGACCTGCATCCCGATGACGGCGGCCGCCGCGCCCATGGCAAGCGTAAGCCCCAGGACGGCGGCCAGCACCGACAGGGTCTGGCCCATGCCGATGCTTCGCAGAACGCGCACCATGGGCGCAATCAGCAAGCTGAGAATGACGGCGAGCGTAACCGGTACCAGGACGTCGCGTGCGAAGTACAACAGCGCCAGCACTGTCGCGGTGGCGACAATGCCGCCTGCACGCTCGCGTAGGGGAGAGATCGGCGGCGGGTCCGGTTCGCGAGACGCGGAGAGATCCATGCGCCATATTCGCACATTGAGCAGCCTGTTGGCCGCTATTGACCCGCCGGCAGGTCCGGCGTGCGCGGCTTTCTGGGGCTTTTCTTGTGCAATCCTTCGTCTTCCAGCAAAAGCTTGCGCACAAACAGAAAGCGGATGGTTTCATATTCGAAGGGCGAACCGGTGGAGTAGTAGCGGAAGCTGATGTTCGAACGCTGATCGACGGCGTTCAACGGCCAAAGTGCCCAGGACAGATTGCCGCGATAGAGGTTGGCCAGGTTGACCCCGTAGGAGGTGCCGTAGTCGCCGAGCAGACCCACTGCCTCACGCAGAGTCGAAGGCCCCAAAATGGGTATCACCAGGTAAGGACCCGGGTGCATGCCCCATTTGGACAGAGTCGTGCCGAAGCCCGTGGGCTCGTTCTGGAGGCGCAGCTTCGTTGCGAAATCGAACAGCCCGCCGATACCGACGGTGCTGTTGATCACGAACCGGCCCAATGCTCTCACGCCGCGTCCCAGCCGGCCCTGCAGCGTGTAGTTGATGACGGTGTCCACCTCCGCCAGGTTCGCGAAAAAATTGTTCACGCCGGAGCGCAGCGGCGACGGTACGCGGCGATAGCCGTTCGACACGGGCAGAAATATCGTTTCGTCGAATCGCGCGTTGAACCGATAGGTGAACCGGTTGAGAGGTTCCCAGGGATCGTAGGTCTTCGGCGGCGGCGCATCCGCCGGCGTCAATGGCGGGGTCGATGCTTCGCCGTGCGTCTCCACGCCCGCCTCTGCTCTCGCCGCCTCTGCTCTCGCCGCCGCTTCCCTGGCTGCTGCCAGCGAGGCCGCTCTCTGGATGGCGGCCGCATTGTCCGCCGCCGGCGTCTCAGCCGGCATGCGATGGATGATCATTCCCTCGGGTGCGCAGCCGCAGAGGCTCATGGCGGCAACCGCGGTCAGCGCGGCGATTCTCATGGAGCATTGCCGGGGGCGGCGCCCCGCCATCGCCCCGCCAGCATGTCCAGCATGTCGGCCACCTGCCGGCGATCGCCGATGTTGCCCAGATGCCCGCCATGGTCGTAGACGGCGACTTTTGGCCCCATTGTATTCTCGAGCCAGGCGAGTTCCGCCTTGTCGAGAATCAGGTCGTCGCTGTTCGTCTGCGCATAGTAGTCCGGATCGTTGCGCAAGGCGTCGCCGATGACGTCCAGCCGGTTCTCCGCAATCAAGGATTCCGGGGTGGAGTGCGGGCGGTGTTTCAGGTAGTACGGCGCAAACACCTTCGAAAAATATTCAGAAAAAGGTTTGCCGCGAAGAATCTGCTGGGTCCGCTCGAGAGAATCACCGACCTTCGGCGGATGTGCGGGATCCACGACCACTCCGGTGCCGGCATACAGGTCGCCCGCGAAGAACATGTTCATCAGGTCGATGCGAAACGTCAGCGCAATCGCCGCCGAGAACTCGGAGTCCGTGTTCAGAACCGCAGCCGCGGCCGTCAACAAAAAATTCTCGTCGACACGCACGCGGTCCGACGCGCGGTACAGGTTCGCAAGCTGGGCGTAAATCTTTTGATACAAGCGCTCGACGCCGGCGTCCCCGGACCCGATACTCATCGCGAAAAGCCGGTCGAGGCGCTCCACCGACGCGAACAGACTCACCGGGGGCTCGATCATCACGACGCGATGAATATTGAGCTTGTGCTCGGTCGCGTCGATTGATTTGACCACGCCCGCATTGGCGCCGCCGAGACTGTAGCCGAGAATGTCGATGTCGGTAATTCGCACCTTACCCGGCAAATGTGCAACGACTCGCTGCATCGCCGAGTAAAGATCATGTCCGTCCTGCACGAGATCGCCGGCGACGCCGGTGGTGGAGGCGGAAACGATGAATCCCGGAAACGTGGGGGATGGCATCGTCAATACATGATACCCGGCACCGTACAGGGCGCCGCGCAGGGTGGAGAGCACGGACGTGTTGCCGTCGCCGCCGGTACCGGAAATGACGATCGCCAGCGGCGCGGGTTTATCTTGCGACGAAAACCATACGCGAAGGTCGCGGCCGAACCAGAAGACCTCGGGAACCGGCCGCGCCCAGGGCATGTGCATGTTGATTTCGACCAGCGGCACCTTGGCGGGCATGGGTGCAATGTCCTGCGGCGGTGTGCCGTACACCGTCGCACGCAGCGCCGCGGAATCCGCCAACCCGGTGGCCGGTTCCGGCGCACGCGGCGAAGGAATGACCTGATCCGCGGCGTCATGCGCGGACACTGCGTCATCGGCAAACGCCGCGGGGACCATGACCGCCAGACCGGCGGCCGCAATGAAGCATGCAATCGATCTCACGGCCGATGCGACCCCGCCAACTCGCGTTCAAAATCAGCCGCGGCCTTGTCGATGCCGGCAGCCGCACTTTCAATGATCTGGGAGACCTGCGGCACCTGAGCGTCCGCTTCGGCGGACGCCTGCGCGCCGTATCCGAGAAGCGGCTGCGGCGCGGGCACCGGCTCGGCTTCGGAATAGACGGAAAGCGGCGCGGCCGCGGCGAACAGCATGAAGCCAAGCCGACGAGAATTGATCATCGATCCCTCGGTTTGTTCAACTTATTTGCGGTACTACTTGCGTGTCGATCCGCGTCCGTGGCGCCGAAGGGATGGGCGCTGCCCTCCGTTCCGGCGCCGCTGCGGCCGCTAGGCGAGGTACTTCCGCGGGAACAGGATACGGAACGTCGTTCCCACGCCCTGCTCCGACTTCAGCTCGATGGTCGCGTCCAGCAGCTCGCACAGGCGCTTGACGATCGACAGGCCGATTCCTTCGCCCGATTCTTCTCGATTGGGTTTTTTCGACGGCGGCCCCGCCGGCATCGGCTTCTCGACGTTGCCCAGAGCCTGGGCCAGCGGCTCGGCGGAACCCGAATGAATACCGGGCCCCGTATCGACGACGCGCAGTTCCCATCGCTTGCCGTCGTCCGCACCGCAATCGCCCCAGCTCACGGTGATGCCGCCATGCCGGGTGTACTTGACGGCATTGAGGATTAGATTTTGGGCAATGCGCCGAATCTTCACCGCGTCGCCGTCCGCGGCGAACCCCGCCGGTCCTTCCGCTTGCAGGTACAAGCGATGATGCTGCGCCAGGGGGCGGATGCCCTCGCAGAGCTGCTGGAATATCGGTGAGACGTCGATCGGCTCGATCTGGCGCTGCTCGCGGCCGGCTTCCAGGCGAGCCAGGCTCGTCACATCATCGAGCAGATGATGCAGCGTCGTCACGTTCCGCATCAAGATACGTACGAAATCGTCCCGGGTCGCCTCCTGCAGTGCTCCACGCGCAAGCCCCACGGTGGCATTGGCCACGACGCCCAGATTGCCTCGCAGGTCATGCGCGGCCTGCTGCCAGAGATCGGCGCGCTGTTTTTCCAACTCTTGGATGTCGGACACGGCGCTCTCGAGATCCTCGACACGACCCGCGGCTTCCTGCTGCTGAAGCTGGAAGTATTGGCCGACGCTCTCTTCGATTCCGGCGCTGCACAAGGCGGCCCACACACGGCGCGCGACCGCGACTACGGCATGAGAGATTTGCGGATTTGCGGCCGTATACCCGTCCAATTCGGCGACCACGCATTCGTTGAGCTTGCCGAGCTCGCGGGTGACTTCACGCAGGTCATAGCCCTGCTGCCAGCGCTGCAGTCCATGAGCGGCCGCGGACTCCTGCGCGGCATCCCTGGTCGATGCCACTCCATCGGGGGCCGCCTGGCGCAGCCCGCGCTCGAATGTCGATAGGAGGGCGGGAATATGATCGAATAGCTGTACGCGAGGCAGCGAATCGCCGGTGCTGAGCGCGGGGTCTCGCTTGATGGCGTTTCGCCACGCATCCAGAATCGCGGCGCGACGGGACGCCATGTAATCCGCAAGCGCAAGACGCTCGGCATCGACTTCTTCCATCGCTTACTCCGCTTTTAGAATCGCAAGTGCGAGGCCGCTCATCCGCTAAGCGTAGGGGCATTAAATTGGACCGCAAATAGCTGGTTTGCAAGCAGTTTCCAAATTGAATATTTTACACGCCTGCGCGACTTGCGTGCTCGATTCCCACGGGCCGCCCCCTGTGCGGATTGAGCCCACCGGCTATCATGGCCTGTGGATTCACGACATAGACCCGCGCTGGAAATCACAAACGGCAGGCGTTGCCCCGCCGCTACATTGTGGATGCTGTTCGGTATTTCGGCATTGATTGCGGGATGCGCCGGCGAGAGGCGGAGCTACCGTCCGGCCCCCGCGAGTGCCGCGCAAACGCGCGATTTGATCGAAAGTTCGCTGCCCCGCTCCGTCACGGATCGGGCCGGGTGGGCGGCCGATATGCTCTCTGCCTTCAACGCCCTCGCCGTCGTCCCGACACAGGAAAACATCTGCGCGGTGATCGCGGTGATCGAACAGGAATCGGGATTCCGCGCGGATCCGGTGATACCCGGCCTGGCGGCGATCGCGTGGCGGGAGATCGACGATCGGGCGGCACGCGCCGGCATCCCACGGCTGATGGTGCGTGGCGTTTTGGAGCTCAAGTCGCCGACCGGGCGCAGCTACGGCGATCGCATCGACAGCGCCAAGACCGAGAAGGAATTGAGCGACATCTACGAGGATCTCATCGGTGCGGTGCCGACGGGCCGCACCCTTTTCGCCGACCGCAACCCGATCCGCACGCGTGGGCCCATGCAGGTGCATGTGGCGTTCGCCGAACAGTATTCGGTGGCGAAACCCTATCCCTATGCCGTGAAGACCAGCATTGCGGATGAGGTGTTCACGCGTCGCGGCGGTGTTTACTTCGGCATTGCGCACTTGTTGGACTATCGGGCGCCCTACGACCGCTATCTGTACAGATTCGCCGATTTCAACGCCGGCCAGTACGCAAGCCGGAATGCGGCGTTTCAACACGCCGTGAGCCGCGCCTCCGGCAGACCACTCGTCGCTGATGGCGCGCTTCTCCCGCATGACGGGGCCCCAAACGCGCCCGGGTCGACGGAGCTCGCCGTGCGATCGTTAGGACCGCGCCTCGAGGCCGGCGATAACGCCATCCACCGCGCCCTGGCCCAGGCGAAGACGGCGGATCTGGAACAAAACCCCGTTTACCAGCGGGTTTTCGCCCTCGCAGAGCTTTCCGAGCATCGAAATCTGCCGCGCGCCGCGGTGCCGAACATCGAACTGCACGGACCAAAAATCACGCACCGGCTCACGACGCAGTGGTATGCGAATCGGGTCAACGGACGCTTCGAACGCTGCCTGAATCGTCAGCCTTAGCAAAATCCCATGCAGCCCTCACTGCTTGCGGGTCTGACGGCACTCGAGCAGCGACTGAATGCTGCTGAGCGCGGTCATGTAACGATCGGCCAGAGCCTTGCCGTCGCCTTCCGCGCCGAGGTCTTCGGCCAGCACATTGGCGAGAGTGTCGACGGCGACTCGGATCGTCATGGATTCGGAATCCGACAACCTGGTGCCGTTGATGATAATTTCAGCTTCTTCTTGCATAGGAATTCCCGCGCCCCCGCTTGCGGCCCGCTTCCCCAGCGGGGGACAACGTTTGATTCTGTGGTCGGCCGGAGACGATCAGCCTTTGCTCTCGTACTTGAATGAAACGCTGATGCGCGATCGATAGGCTTCGACCTTCCCGTTCTTGAGTTGCACGTCGAGCTTCACGATTTCAGCGACTCTCAGGTCCCGCAAGGTCTTGCTGGCGCGATTGATCGCGGCAGCGGTCGCCTTCTCCCAGGACTCGGTGCTGGTTCCCACCAGTTCGATTACCTTGTAGACATTTTCCGTCATGACGATTTCCCCCACTTGTTATGAATCCTGACGCACAGGCCCGACAGATAATACTATGCCAATTCGGAGATGGCCGGTTCATTGAAAATCTTGATGCCGTGCCGGCAGGCGTGGTGCCCCGGGCCGGAATCGAACCGGCGACCTAGCGCTTAGGAGGCACTCGCTCTATCCACTGAGCTACCGGGGCGTGAGGCAACATCCTTATTCGATCGCGGCTCCGGATTCATCGACTGTTCCTTGGCGCAAGCTTGCGCGGAGCGCACCGTTGCCCGGAAACGCGCGAATCCCAAAAATATGGTGGAGGAGAAGGGGATCGAACCCTCGACCTTCGCATTGCGAACGCGACGCTCTCCCAACTGAGCTACTCCCCCTTTCAGGGCGACGAATAGTAGCAGCAAAGGCCGAATTGTGCCAAAAGTCCGCACATCCGGGCGCTGAAACTCGCTACGATGCATCGAGGAGGTCCCGAGGCATGTTGAAAACAGGGGAACGTGCGCCGGAATTCACCCTTCCGGACGACACCGGCAAGGATCGATCGCTCACGGATTTTCTGAACGCCGGCGCCACTGTCCTGTATTTTTATCCCGCCGATTTCACACCTGGCTGCACCCGCCAAGCCTGTGCGCTGCGCGACTTGCAGAGCGAGATCAAGAACGCCGGCCTGCGCGTAGTCGGAATCAGTTCGCAAAGCCCGGAAACCCATGCCAGGTTCCGGTCGAAATACGATCTGCCATTCGCCTTGCTGTCCGACGAGGACAAAGAGGTCATCAAGATGTATGGCGTCAATGGGCCCCTGGGGTTCGGGGTGCGGCGCGCCACTTATCTGATCGATGGGAGCCGCCGTATTCGCGATGCGGTATTGGCGGACTTCGGCATCGGCCGGCATATCGATTTCGTGCGCAAGGCCGTCATGCTGCGCGCACCGAATTAATAGGTCAGACGCAGAAAATCCGCACGCCCGACGCGAGGCGCGGTGACGATGTACATGGTGCTGTACTCGGCTTCTCCGATTGGCGGCAAACCCTTTGCGCCGGTCAGCGACTTGACGATTTCCGGGACGGTATCGCTGTGCCCGACCACCAGGACTCTGCCGCCCGAGTGTTCGTGCAGCACGCGGCGCGCCAGGTTCCGCGCATCGTGCGCCGGAGCAACGATGGGGGTGAGGCCGAGGCGCGAGGCCACCGGGGCTGCCGTCATCTGACTGCGAACCGTCGGCGACACGTAAATGGCGTCGATGTGCCCCGGCGCATGAGCGTCGCCAAACATGCGGGCCAACATTTCGGCCCGCGCCTGGCCGGCGGAGTTGAGCGGCGGGTCGCCGCTGCCGAGTTCTTTTTCCGCGTGCCGGACCACTATAATGGTGGTCGAATCCGCCGTGGCCCAAACCCACACTTCGAATCCCAGGAAGCTCATTACCACCAGCGCGCCCAGCACCGACAGCCAGATGGGCATCAAGAACGGCCGGTGCTGCAATTGCGGGTTATTTCTGGTCATCCCGCTATGATACCAATGAAACGCGGCACGGGCCCCGGAAGCCTCACACGTGCTCCGCGGCTTCGAATCGTGGTGCTCGCGGCCGGATTTTCGACTCGTCTCGGACAGCCCAAGGCACTCGCCCGAATCCGCGGTCTGTCCGCTCTGGACCGCACGATCCGCACCCTGTCGCCGTTCCGGGCAGCTTCCAGCATCATCGTCGTCATCCCGCGTCGGGCCGTTCGGTACAGGTTGGGTTTCCCCCGTGGCTCGGTGGCTTTCGTTGCCAACGCGGATCGGGCGGCGGGACTCGCAAGCTCGGTTCGCTTAGGCTTGGGCCGGGCGCGACACTCCGCCGGAATCTTGTTGTTGCCGGTCGATCTCGTCGATCTTGAGAGTCGGGATATTGCGCGATTGATCGCGCGCTGGCGTGGCGCCCGGCGCAGGGTCGCTGCACGCCGGGTGGAGGATCAGGCCGGAGCGCCGCTCATTCTACCGCGGTGGCTCTACGCCCGCGCCTTAAGTATCTCCGGGGATGCAGGACTGCGTGAGCTGGTGCGCCGGCTGCCGCGGCACGCGGTGTCGCTCACGGATCTGCCGTCCGCCGGGCTGGACGTCGATACGCCTCAGGACCTCGAGCGTGCACGCCGCCGAACACGCCCGTTCCGGCCTAAACCCTAGCGCTCTGGACCAGGCGATAACCGACGGCGGTCTCGGTCAGGATGTGTTTGGGTTGGGCGGAATCGTCCTCCAATTTGTGCCGCAGATGTCCCATGTAGACGCGTACGTAATGCCCGTCCTCGGCATGCGAAGGACCCCACACTTCACGCAAAATCTGCCGATGGGTCAACACCTTGCCGGCGTTCATGACCAGAAGCGTCAGCAGGCGGTATTCGATGGGCGTCAAATGGACCGCGGCCGCGCCCTTGCGCACGGTGCGCAAGCTCATGTCGACGGTGATGTCGCCGAATTGAAAGATTGCGCCATGGGCGGCGCCCGCTGACTGAAGCCGGCGCGAGGCTGCGCGCACCCGCGCCAGCAACTCGCCCACGCCGAAGGGCTTGCTGAGATAGTCGTCCGCGCCGGCATCGAGCGCCCCGATCTTGTCCTGCTCGCCCACCCTTGCCGACAGCACGATGATCGGAACGGATGACCATCCGCGCACATCGCGGATGAAATCCATTCCGTCGCCGTCGGGTAACCCCAAATCCAGGATGATGAGGTCGGGCTTGCGCGTCCCCGCGTCCGTCAACCCTTGCCGCAGGGTTTCCGTCTCGACGACGCTCCAACCCTCGGCCTCCAGGGCCGTGCGCACGAAACGCCGAATTTGCCGTTCATCTTCGACGAGTATCGCGACGGGAGACGGCTCAGCCATTGGTGGTCTCGGATTCCACTTCGACGGCCGCGACGGGCGGCGTGCCGAGAGGCAACATGAAGGAGAAAGCGACGCCGCCGCCGGGCTGGTTGGTGCCGACGATGGTGCCGTGGTGTGATTCGACGATTGCCCGGCAGATCGCCAAGCCGAGGCCTACCCCCGGAGTCGCCGATTCGCGATTGCCGCGCGCGAATTTTTGAAAGAGCGCCTCCTCGCGGCCGGCCGGTAATCCCGGACCGTCGTCCGACACGGAGACCTTGAGCATATCCGCGACGACCTCGGCGGATAGGACCACCTGGCTGCCGGCCGGCGTGTACTTCGACGCATTTTCCAGCAAATTGACGAGCACGCGTTCGATCAACAGGGCGTCGAAGCGCACCAACGGTAACTCGCGCGGCAGCCGCACCTCGAGGCGATGCTGCTTCAACATGTTTCTCGTGGCATCCAGCGCGGCTCCCACCACTTCTTCCAACGGCTGCCACTGCAGGTCCAGCGTCACTTCGCCGCTCTCGATACGGGCCATGTCGAGCAGGTTGCCGACGAGGGTGCTCATGCGTCTCGCTTCGTCCTGGATGGCCTCCGCGGTCTCCAACTGCGGCGCCGACAGGGCCGGCTTGGTCATCGCCAGCGATTCCGCAAGGCCCACGAGCACGGTCAACGGGGTTCTCAAATCATGCGACAACGCGGCCAGCAACGAATTGCGCAATCGCTCAGACTCCATGCGCACCAACGCATCCTGAGCCACCCCGACGTAGTGCACCCGCTCGAGTGCGATGGCGATCAGCGCTGCAAAGGTATCCAAAAGCTGCCGCTGCTCCGGTATTTTGAGCAACCGCCGATTTTTCGGGCGAAGGGCCAGCACACCGCGCGCCTGGGCCGGAGCGCGCAACGGAATATACAGAATCTCGCTGCCCGGCAGCGTATCGGTGCCGACGCCGGCGGGATGGCCCTTGTCGAAAGCCCACTGCGCAATGCTGGTGTCGACGGGGAGCGCGGGCTCGGAACGCGCCGACGCCAACGCAACGCGGCCGGCCGCATCGGGCAGCAGCAGCGCGGCACTGGCGTGAAATGTTCGCTCGATGGACTCGTCGCTGATCTTGACGACCTGATCGAATTGGACCGCGCCCGAAAGATCGCGTGCAATCTCGTACAGTGCAGCGGCGCGCTCCTCGCGATGCAGCGCGACGCGCGCCTGCGAACGCAGGCCGGCCGTCAGCTGCCCCGTTATCAGCCCAACGGCCAACATGATGCAGAACGTCAGAAGATACTGCACGTCGCTGACCGCGAACGAAAACCTCGGCGCCACGAAAAAAAAATCGAATGCGCTGACGCTTAAGACCGCCGCGAACGCCGCCGGACCGCGGCCCAGGCGCACGCCGACGAGCACCACTGCGAGCAGATAAATGGCCACGATATTGGAGGGGTCGAAGCGCACCGCCAAAGGCATCGACAGCGCCGTCACGGCGCCGCACCCGACCGCCGCCCACACATAGCGTAGGCGTTTCCGCTCGCGACGCTCGGACGCATCGGCTCCGGTCAGAGCATCGGCCGCAACCGGCCTCATGCCGCCGTTTCGAGCGGTTGCGGTAGTTCGACCGATTTCGATCAAATCGATATCCGGCGCCAGCAATGCGAGCTTCTGGCCGCTCGAGCGCTGCCAAGGCCATAGAGGGCGTGCGGGGTCGCGTCCGATGACGAGCTTCGACAGATTGTGCTTGCGAGCGTAGTCGATCGCGCTCTCCGCGACTTCCGGGCTGGCAATGACCGCTGTGGTTGCTCCCAAATTCTGCGCCAGATTCAGAGTCGCCAGAATCGTCTCGCGGCGCCACGCGGGCAGACGCTGCAGGGTTGGGGTCTCCACGTAGATCGCATGCCAATCGGCGTTGAGTTGACCGGCCAGTCGCGCGGCGGCGCGCACGACGCGTTCCCCTCCGTCCCCGGGACCCACGCACGTCAACAATGCCGCGTCGGTCTTCCACACGGAACCGATGGCCTTGTCGATGCGATACGCCTGAACGTCCCCCTCCACCCGATCCGCAGTGCGCCGTAGCGCGAGTTCGCGCAGCGCCATCAAATTGCCCTTGCGGAAGAAATTCTCGGCGGCGCGCCCGGCTTGCTCCGGGACGTAGACCTTGCCTGACTTCAGGCGCGCCAGCAGTTCCTCGGCCGGGATGTCAACCAACACGACCTCATCCGCGGCATCGAACACCGTATCCGGAACTGTCTCCCACACGCGTATATTCGTGATGCCGCCCACCACGTCGTTGAGACTCTCGAGATGTTGCACGTTGAGAGTGGTGAATACGTCGATCCCGGCCGCCAGCAGCTCTTCGACGTCCTGCCAGCGCTTGGGGTGGCGTGCCCCCGGCAGATTGGAATGCGCCAGCTCGTCGACCAGAATGAGCGCTGGATGCCGCCGGAGCGCGGCATCCAGATCGAAGTCGCTGAACTCCCTGCCTCGATGCAGCACTGTTTTGGCGGGTACGGTTTCCAATGCGTCGAGCAGCGCCGCCGTTTCGGCGCGACCGTGGGTTTCCACGATGCCGGCGACGACATCGCGGCCTTCGTCGCGCAGCTTGCGCGCGGCCAGCAGCATCGCGAAAGTCTTGCCGACGCCCGCCGACGAGCCGAAATAAATGCGCAGCTTCCCGCGCCGCGCCTGGGTCTCCTGGCGGTTGACCCTGGCCAGCAGGGTATCGGGGTCGGGACGCAGCTCGCTCACGGTGCCCAATCGTAAGGCGCAATGTCGCCGAAGTCATCTTCGTTTCGCGCTCGTCAAAGTTTTTACGGGTTGTTTATACGGGTTTGGATAATCTCGTAAACTCCGAAGAAAGAGCCGAATACCAACATGGATGCCATTTACCTGACGATACTTCTGGTGCTGCTTGTGGCAACGATCGGCCTCGTGCTCGGCATCGATCGCATAGGAGAAGACCGGTGAGTATGGAATACGTGTTGGGCGGGCTGGTTGCGCTCGCCCTGTTCGGTTATCTGGTTTACGCCCTGCTCTGGGCAGAGCGATTTTAGCGTGGACGCCGCCACCAAGTTCGCCTTGCTCGCCGTACTGATCCTGGGTGTGGTGATAGCCTGCGCCAAGCCCCTCGGGAAATATATCGCCGGCGTGATGGAGGGTCGGGACACCTTCGCCTCCCGCATGGGGGGGCCGCTCGAGCGCTTGATCTATCGCATGTGCGGGACTGATCCGTCCCGGGAAATGAGCTGGTCGCACTACGCCATTGCCCTGTTGAGTTTCAATCTGCTCGGCGCGCTGGTCATTTACGGCCTCCAGCGTCTGCAGCCGTGGTTGCCGCTGAACCCGCAACACCTCGGTGCGGTGAGCGCGGATTCCTCGTTCAATACGGCGGTTGCCTTCACGACCAATACCGATTGGCAGGGGTACTCGGGCGAGTCGACGATGAGCTATCTGACGCAGATGGCCGGGCTTGCGGTGCAGAACTACCTCTCCGCCGCCACGGGCCTTGCCGTCGCCGTCGTGCTCATCCGCGGATTCATCCGGCACAATGCCGATCGCATCGGCAATTTCTGGGCCGACGTCACGCGGGCGTCCCTGTATCTACTCTTGCCGCTGTCCATCGTTTTGGCGATCGCGCTCGTCAGTCAAGGCGTCATTCAGAACTTCGATTCGTACAAAGAGGCGACCACGATCGAGAAGCTCACGTTCGACAATCCGAAGACCGATGCCGACGGCAACGCGATCAAGGACGACAAGGGCAACGCCGTCACCGAATCCGTCACGACACAGGCACAGACTCTGCCGATGGGTCCGGTCGCCTCGCAGGAATCGATCAAGGAACTAGGCACCAACGGCGGCGGATTCTTCAACGCGAACTCGGCTCATCCGTACGAAAACCCGACAACGCTGTCCAATGTGCTGGAAATAGCCGCCATTTTTCTCATCCCGTTCGCGCTCACCTACACATTCGGCAGGATGGTGGGGGATACCCGCCAGGGCTGGGCGCTGATGGCTGCGATGCTGGTTCTATTTGCGGCATTGGCGACAACGGCGTATGTGAGCGAACAGAAGGGCAATCCTTCATTCGCGCAGAACGGGGTCGACAGCCAGGCGACTTCCATGCAGCCCGGCGGCAACATGGAGGGGAAGGAAACGCGCTTTGGGGTGGCGGCGTCGGCCTTGTTTGCCGCGGCAACCACCGCGACGTCATGCGGCGCCGTCAACGGGATGCATGACTCCATGACGCCGATGGGTGGGTTCGTTCCGCTGTTCCTGATGCAACTCGGCGAGCTGACGCCCGGGGGCGTTGGCACGGGCATCTACACCATCCTGATATTTGCCATCCTCGGCGTTTTCATTGCCGGATTGATGATCGGCCGGACGCCGGAGTACCTGGGCAAGAAAATCGAGGCGAGGGAGATGAAGCTCGCGTCGATCTTTATTTTGACCACGCCGACGGTCGTCTTGGCCGGCACGGCCATTGGCGTCGTCACGCAGGCCGGTGTGGCGGGTGTTGCCAACCCCGGAGCTCACGGCTTCAGTGAAATTCTGTATGCGTTCACCTCCGCCGGCAACAACAATGGCAGTGCGTTCGCCGGTCTGTCGGCGAACACGGTGTTCTACAACCTTGCACTGGGCATCACCATGTGGGTGGGGAGGTTTTGGCCGATTGTTGCCGCGCTGGCCATCGGCGGATCGCTTGCCGCGAAAAAGCGCATTCCGGTCACGGAAGGTACCATGCCTACCCACGGTCCCCTGTTCATCGCATTGCTCATCGGCACCATTCTATTGATCGGAGTGCTCAACTACGTGCCCGCGCTCGCTCTTGGGCCTGTGGTCGAGCACTTCATGCTCTCGCGAGGCAATTGAGAAAAACTATGGCACGCACCCAATTGGCGCTGTTGGATCGAAAGCTGCTCGGTCCGGCGTTGGTGGAGACGCTCAAGAAACTGGATCCTCGTATTCAAGCGCGGAATCCGGTGATGTTCGTCGTCTATGTGGGCACCATCGCGACCGCCCTGCTCTTTTGCCAAGCGCTTGCCGGGCATGGGGAGGCACCGCCGGGTTTCATTTTCGCGATAACCGTTTGGCTCGCCTTCACCGTTCTCTTTGCCAACTTCGCCGAGGCGCTGGCGGAAGGACGCAGCCGCGCTCAGGCCTCGGCGCTTCGCGACATGCGGCAAACCGTTCTCGCCAAGAAGATCGCCGACCCGACCTTAAACGATCGCTCGACGAGCAGCGTCAAGGCGGACGACCTTCGGCGCGGCGATCTGGTGCTGGTAGAGGCAGGTGATATCGTCCCGGTAGACGGCGAGGTCGTCGAAGGTGCCGCATCGGTCGACGAAAGCGCCATTACGGGCGAATCGGCGCCCGTCATCCGCGAGTCGGGCGGGGACTTTTCCTCGGTTACCGGCGGCACGCGCGTATTGTCCGATTGGATCATCGTGCGCGTCTCCGTCAATCCCGGTGAAACGTTCCTTGACCGCATGATTTCGATGGTTGAAGGCGCGAAGCGTCAGAAAACACCGAACGAGATCGCCCTGACCATTTTATTGGTCGCGCTGACGCTGGTATTCCTCGTGGTGATCGTGACCTTGCTGCCTTTCTCGATCTTCAGCGTTGAAGCGGCCAAGGCGGGCACGCCGATTACGATCACGGCGCTGGTGGCTCTGCTGGTGTGCCTCATCCCCACGACGATCGGCGGACTGTTGTCGGCCATCGGTGTCGCCGGCATGAGCCGGATGATGCAGGCCAATGTCATTGCAACCTCGGGCCGCGCGGTCGAGGCCGCAGGGGATGTCGATATTCTGTTGCTCGATAAGACGGGCACGATCACCTTGGGTAACCGTCAGGCGTCCGTGTTCCTGCCGGCTCCGCAGGTAACGGAGGAAGAGTTGGCGGATGCCGCCCAGATCGCCTCTCTCGCCGACGAAACGCCCGAGGGGCGCAGCATCGTCGTCCTCGCGAAGCAGAATTTCAATTTGCGCCAACGCGACATCAAGGCGCTGAACGCCACGTTCATACCTTTTTCGGCGCAAACCCGGATGAGCGGGGTGAACCTTGGAGAACGCCAGATTCGGAAAGGCGCCGCGGACGCGATCATGAAACATGTGGCGTCGCTCGGGCGTCCGTTTCCCAACGCCGTCACCAGCATCGTGGAGAGCGTGGCGAAGCAGGGAAGCACGCCGCTGGTCGTGTGCGACGGAGTGCGGGTACTCGGCGTGGTTGCCCTGAAGGATATCGTCAAGGGCGGCATCAAGGAGCGGTTCGCCGATCTTCGGCACATGGGCATCAAGACCATCATGATTACCGGCGATAACCGGCTCACCGCCGCCGCCATCGCTGCGGAAGCGGGCGTCGACGACTTTCTGGCCGAGGCAACCCCGGAGGCCAAGCTGAAATTGATCCGCCATCATCAGGCCGAGGGCCGACTGGTGGCGATGACGGGCGACGGCACGAACGACGCTCCGGCACTCGCGCAGGCCGACGTGGCGGTCGCGATGAACACCGGCACGCAGGCGGCAAAGGAAGCCGGCAACATGGTGGATCTCGACTCGAATCCCACGAAACTCATCGAGATCGTCGAGACGGGCAAACAAATGCTCATGACGCGTGGATCCCTGACGACGTTCAGTATTGCAAACGATGTCGCCAAGTACTTCGCCATCATACCCGCGGCGTTTGCCAGCACGTACCCGCAGCTCTCGGCCCTGAATATCATGAGGCTGGCCACTCCGAACTCCGCCATTCTGTCGGCGGTGATATTCAACGCGCTGATCATTGTGCTGCTGATTCCCCTGGCGATCAAAGGCGTCAAGTATCGCCCCTTGGGTGCGGGCCCCTTGTTACGCCGCAATCTTCTGATTTACGGATTGGGAGGGATCATCGTGCCCTTTCCGGGAATCAAATTGATCGACCTGGGCCTGGCTGCAGCGGGCCTCGCTTGAGGAGAGATGTATGTTTGCCCGCTATATACGCCCTAGCCTCTGCCTGCTCTTCGTGATGACGATGCTGTTGGGGATCGCCTACCCGCTTGCCATGACGGGTTTGGCAAAGGCCGTCTTTCCCTCACAGGCCGCGGGGAGCCTCATCCGCCGAGGCGACGTACTCGTGGGCTCTTCGCTCATCGGCCAGAGCTTTGCGGACCCCAGGTACTTCTGGGGCCGTCCTTCGGCCACCGCTCCACAGCCGTACAACGGCTTAGGCTCGAGCGGCTCGAATCTCGGACCCTTGAACCCTGCGCTACTCGAAAGAGTTGCGGCGCAGGTCAAGCTCTTCAGGGATGCCGACCCCGGCAATACGAATCCCGTTCCAGTCGATCTCGTAACGGCCTCCGCCAGCGGTTTGGATCCGGAGATTAGTCCCGCCGCTGCCGACTACCAAGCGCCTCGCGTTGCGCGCCTGCGAAATATCCCGCTCGCGACGGTTCAGGCGCTCATTGCCCGGCACAGGACGCCCGACCGGTTCGACGCGCTCGGCGAGGCGCGGGTCAATGTTCTCGAACTCAATCTGGCGCTGGATTCGCTAAAATAAATGAATGAAGGCTCGCAGCAATCCCGATGAGCTGCTGTCGGCGCTCAAGGCGCAGGAAGCGTCCGCGTGCCGGGGTCGGCTCAAGGTCTTTTTTGGCGCATCGGCCGGCGTCGGAAAGACCTATACGATGCTCGAGTCGGCACGCGCCGCCCGTTCCGCCGGCGTGGACGTGGTCGTTGGATATGTCGAGCCGCATGGGCGCACCGACACGGAGCAGCTGCTGCAGGGGCTCGAGCAGCTGCCGTCTTTGGAAATCCGGTACCGCGGGATCATTCGCCGTGAGTTCGATCTCGATGCGGCCGTCAAGCGCCGCCCTTCCGTGCTGCTGGTGGACGAATTGGTCCACAGCAATATTGCCGGCGGTGAACCAAAACCTCGGCATGCGAAACGCTGGCAGGATATCGAGGAACTGCTCGACGGGCCGAGCCGGGCTTGGGCTCTTCTCCATAGGCCGCGCGATCGTGGACGCCCCTGGTGGACGCTCCTAGCGCCATCCGCTACGGCCGCCAGTCCGGGTACTCGCGAAATACCTGGAGAACGGCGTTGATCTTGGATCGCGGTAGATCCAAATGCGTCACGAGGCGGGTGTGCGCAGCCACGGAAGCGCGGATTCCGCGCTGCAGAAGATGCTCCGTCAACGACGCCACGTGCCGCGCCGGGATGTCGACGTAGAGAATATTGGTCTGGGGAGGTTCGACCGGGAGGCCGAGATCACGCAGGCCCTCGGCGAGACAGGCCGCATTGTCGTGATCCTCCGCGAGGCGGGCAACGTTGTGTTCGAGTGCATAGAGTCCCGCTGCGGCGAGGATTCCAGCCTGCCGCATGCCGCCCCCCAGCGCTTTTCGCCAGCGGCGTGCCGCCGCAATCACGTCCCGGGAACCCAGCAGGACCGACCCGGCCGGAGCGCCCAACCCCTTGGAAAGACACACCGACACCGTGTCAAAACCCGCCGCCGCCGCACGCTCATCCAGTTTCAACTTGACGATGGCATTGAAGAGGCGCGCCCCATCCAGATGGGTGCGTAAGCCCTGGGCATGCGCGAACGTCGTGGCGTCGCGAAGATACGCAACCGGCAGGACCCGGCCGCCCATCGTATTCTCCAGCGCCAGCAGGCGCGTGCGCGCAAAATGCGCGTCGTCCGGCTTGATCGCGGCGGCGATGCGTTCCAGCGCAATCCCGCCGTGTGCGTCATTTTCGAGGGGTTGCGGCTGAATGCTGCCGAGTACGGCGGCGCCCCCCTGTTCGTACCGGTAGGTGTGCGCGTCCTGGCCGACGATGTATTCGTCGCCACGCCCACAATGCGCCATCAACGCGGCTAGATTGCTTTGGGTGCCGCTCGGAAAGAACAACGCGCTCTCGAAGCCGAAGCGCTCGGCAACGACGCGCTGCAACTCGTTGACGGTCGGATCGTCGCCGTACACATCGTCACCCACCGAGGCGGCGGCCATGGCAGAGCGCATGCCCGGCGAGGGCTGGGTGACCGTGTCGCTGCGCAGGTCGATCGGCGGTGTTGGACTTGAATTCAAGGCGAAAGACTCCTCGGTTGCTGGTACGGTAACTGCCGATGCTGATTGAGAATCGGTGTGAATTTAGGGTCAGTGCAGCACCGTAAATCCGTATCTGACGAAAACGGTGCCGACCGCCGGCTTGCCCAGGTAATCCGCGAACTGTGCGGCAACGCTTTTCGCACCGACGGTGAGCGCGATCGGATAGGTGATGGGGGGATGGGAGTCAGCCGGGAATGTATCCACGATCCGTACCCCCTTATCGATGAGCGCATCGGTCCGGTAGACGATGCCGAGCGGCACTTCGCCGCGTTCGACGAAGGCCAATGCCGCACGAACGTTCTCGGCCCGCACGATGTGATCCGCCACCTTGCTCCATACACCGAGCGTCGTGAGCGCCGCACGGGCATAGCGTCCGGCCGGCACCGAATCCGGGTCTCCGGTGGCCAGACGGCCCCTGCCAAGCGCCGCCGCCAGCTCGAATTGCGGCGCGATCTTCAGGCTGACAGCACTTGCCGCCGGCGCGACCAGAACCAGGCGGTTGCCGAGCAGGTCCCGCCGAGACTCGGCTTGGATGAGTTTTCGCGTCTGCAAATAATCCATCCAGTCACGATCGGCGGAGAAAAATATATCGGCGGACGCCCCCGCCTCGATCTGCCGCGCCAGAACGGAACTCGCGGCGAAGACGAATTTCACGCCGATGCCGGTGGACTTGCCGAAATCCGCCCCCAGCTTCTCGAGTACATCGGTCAGGGACGCCGCTGCGAACACCAGGATGGCCGGGCGGGCCACTTCCGCTGCGTGGTCGTCTTGAGCGGGTCCAGGGCCCGCCGAGGCCGTTCGAGCCAACAGCATGAATGCCGCGAGCGCACAGCCGGAGAGGCCAATTCGACTCCGTCGGTTCATGGGAAAAAACCAAAGGTGGGGATGAAGTGGAGCATTGTGTACCAGTCAATTCGACCGCGCACGCGGCGCCCGTGTCGAATTTCAGTCCCGCTTCGTGATATTTCTCTTTACATTGGGAGCGCAGCGAATTACTTTCCATATACTTTTTGCAACGCGAGGCTCGCTCTTGGACAGTAGCCCTAGATATGGTGATTGGCGCTGCGTCGACCGCAGCGCGCCCGTCGTCGGACACGGCTCTTAGTTCAGGGAGCGCTTCCGCCGCGGGCGGGAAGCGCGTTTGATCGTACCTCTCGGTACCATTCTCGATTCCACCAATCTCCTTCAAGCGCACGCGCCGAATTGCGGCAGCGTGCGTTGGGGCTGCCCGTCACGGAAGCGGCACCGCTTAGTGTATTCGAGGCGCCCGATGATCGACACCCAGGAACTTTCCATGCCGTCCGCGGAACGTGCCGTGCACGATGCCGGCATACGCGGTGCGCTCGGAACCCTCTTGTCCGGCGACATCGGCCCGCGTACCAACTGGGCTCACCGGCTGCGCACCCTGCTCGCGGTTTTGGGGCCGGGACTCATCGTCATGGTCGGGGACAACGACGCCGGCGCTTTCAGCACCTACGCCCAGGCAGGGCAAAACTACGGTACCAGCCTGCTCTGGACCCTGGCCCTGCTCATCCCGGTCCTATACGTGAATCAGGAGATGGTGCTCCGGCTGGGCGCCATCGCCCAAGTCGGTCATGCGAAACTCATCCTGCGCAGGTTCGGCAGATTCTGGGGGGCCTTCAGCGTCATCGATCTTTTTGTGCTGAATGCGCTCACGCTGGTCACGGAGTTCATCGGCATCAGTCTCGGCCTGGGCGTCCTTGGCGTGCCCAAGACGTGGGGACTCCCCGCGGCCGCGGCCATGATCATGGCCGCGGTGAGCACCGGCGACTTCAGACGCTTCGAGCGGTTCGCGCTGGTTCTGGTGTTCGGCAGCCTGGCCGTCGTGCCGGTGTTCCTCCTGGTGCATCCGCCATGGGCAGACATCGGCCATGATTTCGCGGTGCCGCAGCTGCCGCCGCGCGCCCATCTTGCCGACGTGATGCTGCTCATCATCGCCATCGTCGGCACGACCGTCGCACCCTGGCAGCTATTTTTCCAGCAGAGCTACGTCATCGACAAGCGGATCGGGGCGCGGTTCATCAACTATGAGCGCGTGGATCTCATCATCGGCATCGTGCTGGTCACCGTGGGTGCCGTCGCGATGATCGCGTTCTGCGCGGAGGCCTTCAAGGGAACGGCCGGGTACGGCCACTTTACGGATGCGGGAGCCGTCGCTTCGGGTCTTTCCCGGCACCACGGATCCAGCTTGCCGGGCATCCTGTTCGCCATCGCGTTGATCGATGCCAGCATCATCGGTGCGGCGGCCGTGTCGCTGTCGTCCGTCTATGCCATCGGCGACGTGTTTTCCCTGCGGCATTCGCTGAACCATAGCCCTCGCCAGGCGAAATTCTTCTACGGGCTCTATTTCTGCCTGATCGTGGCCGCGGCGGCGCTGGTGCTGACCCCGAGGGTGCCTCTCGGCCTCCTGACGAATGCCGTGCAGACGCTCGCGGGCGTGCTGCTTCCCAGTGCGTCGGTATTCCTGCTCCTATTGTGCAATGACGAGCAAATCCTGGGACCTTGGGTCAACTCGTTCAGAATGAATGCGTTCACTCTGTTCATCATCGCCATTCTGGTGACCCTATCGCTGATACTAACGGCTGCGGTTCTGTTTCCCAGCATCGGCAGCGGCCAGATTCAGACGATTCTGGGCACCGGCATCGGGCTTGCCCTCATCGCCGTCATGGCATACGCGCTACGCGCGAAGCGCCGCCGGCCTGCGGATCGCGGCCAACTCGAGCGTGCCCGGATGGCCTGGCGCATGCCCGATCTCGGCGCAGTCGGTCCGCTGCAACTGACGCCCATGCGGCGGACGAGCATGATCGTGCTGCGCGGCTACCTCGCCGTCGCCGTCGCGATGGTCGTCATTCGCGTGATCCAATCCGCCACGAGCTGAACGCGGCGAGACCGGGACGCCGGACGGCGGCCCTGAAAAGCCGGCCGTGTCATGTCACAATCGGTGTATGAAAAACAGCGGCAATACTGCGCCCAAAATGAAATTGGACGCCTTGCGTGCCCGCCTCGTGACCTGGTTGACGGACGCCGCCTATCCACTGTGGGCGCAGCACGGCATCGATCCTCAGAATGGCGGCTTCATCGAGACGCTGGCGCAAAATGGCGTCGGCCTGGCGCATCCGCGGCGCGCCAGAGTTCACCCGCGTCAGATCTACGCGTTTGCCCAGGCACCCGGATTCGGCTGGAACGGCGACGTGCGGAGAATCCTGCAGCGAGGATCGGACTATTTCGTCACCCATTACCGGAGACCGGATGGGCTGTTTCGAACCCTGGCCGGTGTCGATGGAAAGCCGTTGGACGATCAGGCCCTATTGTACGACCAGGCGTTCGCGTTGCTGGGTTACGCGGCCGCGGCAGCCGCGCTCGATGCCCGCGGCGACTTCGAGAAACGCGCCCTCGAGTTGCGCGCGGCGATCGAGTCGCGGTTCCGCGCGGACAATGGAGCGTTTCGCTCGAATGAGAATCCTCATGGCTTCTTCGAATCGAATCCCCACATGCATTTATTGGAGGCCTGTCTGGCCTGGGCGGAAACCGGCAACGATCCCGGCTGGACCGATTGGGCCCGGCACATCGCGGACCTGGCGGTGCAAAAGTTCATTCGCCGCGGCACGGGATCGCTCGGCGAGTCATTCACGGCCGATTGGCTTCCCGCGCCCGGAGTGGCCGGCCGGATCGTCGAACCTGGCCACCAATTCGAATGGGCTTGGCTATTGCTTCGTTCCGAAAGCCGCCATCCAGGTCCGCTGAGGGAGATTGCCCTGGGGCTGATGGCGATCGGAGAACAATTGGGTGTACACAATCAGGTTGCCGTCAACGCGCTGCTCGATGACTTCTCCGTCCACGATCCGAATGCGCGGTTCTGGCCGCAGACCGAACGGCTCAAGGCTGCGCTGCTCGCCGCGCGGCTGACGGATGACACGAAGTATTGGGAGATGTCGGCCGCCGCCGCGGCAACGCTGCTGCCGTACCTTGAGACCCCGGTCCCGGGTTTGTGGTTCGACGTTCAGCTTCCGTCGGGTGAACTCGTCGACTCGCCCGCCCCGGCAAGCACTTTCTATCATCTGGTGGGGGCGATCGGGGCGCTGAACGAGTCGCTCGCGGCAGCCTAGCCGCCAGGCGCCGCGCGTAAAGGAGGTCCGGCTGTCAACCCATCCGGCGGGCAATTCGTTATGCTAGGTAACAGCTGGCAACCTTTATGGAGCATGTCGTGCGTACCCCCCTGAAGTTTGGTTCAATTGGGACCGCCAGCTTGATCTGCGCCGTCCTCGTATCGAGTGCCGCCTTCGCCGATGATGCCTCACCGCGCAGCGCGGGCGCCTGGCAGAAGCATGAGTATTCATTCCAGTTCCTGGGATTCACATCGACCTACTCGTGCGACGGTCTGGCCGATAAGCTGAAGACGCTGCTCATTGCATCGGGGGCCCGGCCGGACGCCAAGGCACGGGCAGGCGCCTGCGCGTCGGGATTCGGCCGCCCGGATAAATTTGCCCGGGCGGATCTCACCTTCTATACCCTCGCGCCGGCGGATTCGGCGTCGGCGGGTTCGAGCGCATCCGACTCGAAGCCGGTGGACGGGACTTGGATCCCGGTGACGATTACGTCGCACCGTCCTCGAGAACTCGGCACGGGCGACTGCGAACTCGTGGAACAGTTTCGTTCCAACGTGTTGGGGATGTTCAGCACGCGAAGCGTGGAGAACCGCACCACCTGCATTCCGCATCAACTCTCCGGGTCCACTATCGATCTCAAATTCGAGTCCTTCGCTGCACCGCCAAAGGCTCCGCGCCCGAAACACGCCGCAAAGGATCCTGAGGGAACCAGCGCATCGTAAACACGCGTTCAAGGGGTCGGATCGGGATAGCCCTGGCCGGCGCGGCTTTGGGGCTGATGGCAGCCTGTGCCCCATCCTCCCATGTATTGGTGGGGAAGGCGCGTCCGCCGATCGCGCCATCGCAAGTCATGGTCTATTCGCAGGCGCCGCAGCAACGCTTCGAAGAAATCGCGATTCTCAATGCCTCCAGCAAGAGCATGTTCAACGCGGGCGGGCAGGGCAGCACCGACAAGGTGGTGGAACGTTTGAAGATGGAAGCCGCCCAGCTCGGCGCCAATGGAATCATCCTCGAGGGCTTTGACCAGACGCAATCAGGATCGATCGGCACCGGCGTGGGCTCGGATTCCTATTCCAGGCATGGGTCGGTCGGTGTGGGAGTCGGCGGTTCGCTGGGTATTTTCAAGACCACCGGAAAAGCGCGCGCCATCTACGTGCTACCAGCCATCGCAATACCGCCGAGCTGAGTTGGCGCCCGCGCGGCCGTCCGACATCGCCTATTGCCGCCTGACCATCGTCGCCATCAGATGACCAAGTGCGGCGTTCAAATCCGAGCAACGACCGGTGTGAACGGGAGAGGTTTGCACCATCGTGCTTCTCGCGGCAACCAGCCAATGAAAGCGCTCGCGGGCGCTCAACCGCCCGATGGCGCCTGCATCCGCTCCTCCGGCGCAGATTGCGGGAATGGCCGCGAGCGTGCGCCGGATCAGGTCGAGGTCGACCATGGGATCGAGGGTCAGGAGCGCGCGTTCATCCAGCTCGATGGATGCCTCCAGGAAGCGCTCGACGTCGCAAGACAGAATGATCCCCGCATTCACATATTCGCCGCGCTCGACGCGCGGGACCACGCGCACTATCGCGTAGTCATAGGTATGCGGCACGTGCACGAATCGCCTCCTCCACGAACACGCCGGATGACTTCAATCGGAGCGCGAAGAAATTCAGATAGGCCTCCCGTTGACCGGCTTTTCCGTCGAACCCGGGATCGTCGTGCAACCACTCATCGGGAATGAGCCCGACGATGCTTTCCAAAAATTCGCCGCTGAAGACGGACTTCATTTCCGAATCGATTTCCCGCAACGCTCCGGCGAACCGCAGCAGGACATGGTCCTTGATCAATTTGAAGGGGCTCGTTGCATGGTCGTCGTGCCGGTTCCATGCATGGTGGAAGTACAGGGCGGCCCCATGGTCGATGAGCCACAGGCGGCGATGCCACATCAGCATGTTGGTATTGCGAACCGTGCGATCCACATTGCAGACGAAGGCGTCGAACCACACGACGGCGGATGCCAGATGTTCGTCCGGTGAATAGACAAGAGGGTCGAAGGTGACCGACCCCGGCAGGTAGTCGAGGGCGAGGTTCAATCCGCCGCTATTGCGAATGAGGCTTTGAATTTCCGCGTCGGGTTCGGTCCGTGCGAGATCGACGGGAAGTTCGATGAACACGATCTCCGGTACCGGCAATCCGGCATGACGACCGATTTCGCCGGCCACGAGCTCGGCGATCAATGCCTTCGTTCCCTGCCCTGCGCCCTTGAACTTGAGAACGTAGAGACCGTCATCGTCCGCTTCGACGATGGCCGGCAGCGATCCGCCCTCGCGAAGCGACGTTACGTACCGGCTTGCGGTGACTGTCCTCGGTTTCATCCACTAAGCGGCGTGATCGGTTTCCACCCTCGACAACGCGGGCCGAAGCGACAACTTCTGCGCATGGAGGCCGATCGGCGGCAGGCGCGCATACAGATCCTCCTTGCCTCCCGGGTACCACGACGCCAGCATGTACAGGTAAACGTCGGCGATCGAATATCGGGCGCCCAGAACGTAGGGCTTCAACGAACGGCCGAGCAGTTCCAAGTGCGCCAGAAAATCGCGGGTACCCTGCTCGCGAATCGGCTCCGCGTCCTGCGCTCCGCGCGTCGAAAAACGCTCCGAATAGTAGATTCTCAGCGCAGCCTCATAGGCGTTTGCCGACATGAACGTCATCCATTGCAAGAACAGCGCGTGTTCACTCGTGCCCGGCGGCGGAGCCAGGCCGGCATTGGGATGAACGAGCGACAGGTGAACGAGTATCGCCGCCGACTCGAACATCAATGTGCCGTCGGGCAGCTGCAACGCAGGAACTTTGCCGGTCGGATTGATTTCGCGAAATCTTGCAACCGCCTCGGGCTCCTTCGCGATCCAAACGCGTTCGAAGGGAACCCCGATTTCCTCGAGCGCCACCTGCACGGCAAGAGAACCCGAGCCCTGCCGTCCATAGAGCTTGTATTGATTCATCCGGACATCCTACGGCATCGGATCCCGGTGAGCATTGCGCCCTCTCACGCGCTTGCCGGATTCTGGCCGCCTCGCGCGGGCGCGTCCGTCTTGATCGCCGAGGAAGCGTCCAGGACGACCTGCTCCAGGACCGCGAGGTACTCGATGTAGCGCTTACGTCCAAGAGTGGTGATGCGGCACACGGTCTGGGACCGGCCGTTCTCGATGCTTTTGGAGGTCATCACCAGCTTTGCTTCCTCGAGCACGGTCAAGTGCCGGTTCAAATTGCCGTCCGTCAGGCCGCAAAGCTGTTTCAGTTCGCCGAACGGCAGTCCCTTCGAATTCGTGATCAGGGATGTGAGCAGGCTCAGCCGTGCTCTTTCATGGATGACCCGGTCGAGTCCGTCGTAGGCAAAGCGTGAACTCAATTTCGGCCTGCTGTTAGGGTTTTTCAAGCGATTTCCTCGAATCCATAGCGCAGCACCGCAGCGACGAGCAACTGACCCACGCCGAATGGAATCCCCATCTCCCAGGGGGATAGGATGCGCGGGCCGCTCGCAATCATCAAGCAGGCGAGGCCGCAGACGAGATACCAGACGCCCACCGCAAACATCTGGCGCGGAAGAAAACGACACGACGCAAACACTCCGAGGCTGAAGATCAACTCCCATAGTCCCGGCAGCATCCACAACTCCTTCGGAGCGGCAAACAGCATCACACCCGTCAACAGCAGGCCGACAATCGTTGCTGGCAGAAACTGCTCGACGGCGGACTGGATCATCTCGGCGGCGAACCCCGAATGAACGCGCCGTGAACGAACGATGGTTTCGAACGCGGCAAGGGCAACCGACACCGTGGCGGTCGCCACCCAGACGGCGAGAAAGGGCAGCACATCGCGCCCCCCCTGTTTCATCCAGACAACCTGCGCCGCGGCGACGATCAATGCCAAAGTGCCGCTCACCGCAGTGGATGCGGGACCATACCCGCGGAATTGAGTGCCGCGCGCCACTTGAGCGCGAATTTCGCTGATTTCGGCCAGCGCCTGGGTCAGATCCGTCATCCGAAGCCTCTCAAATTCGTTGATGCGGGGCCCCTAGCTTACTCCCGCGGCAAGGCTCGCGGAGCATTTGGAGCGCAGCCCCCGCGGCGCTAACGATACCCGTGAGCGACCCGGTAGTAGTATCGGCGCACGACATGCCCGTCCCGGACCAGCGTGCCATCCTGCAACGGTTCCAGGCCGCTCACGTGGCTTTGAAGATGCTCCGCCGCAAGATCGCCGGCGTCCCAGGCCAGCAGCAGCAATGTACGCCCCGCTTGACGCTCCACCGGAAACCACCTTTCATACATGAGCCCCATGCCGCCGAATAGATGGCAACTCGAGGTTTCGGCAACCGATTGGGACCGGTCATGCGAGTAAAACGCCCGCTCGCTGGCAATCGCGTAGCGATCCATGCCGACGACCAGCAAATCGTCGCCGTACCGGGCGCGCACGTCCTTGGCGATGCCGTCGATCTGCCTGCCGAAATCGCGCCATTCGACGGGCACCAGTTCCGTATGGCTGGAAAGCCCCAGCCCCGGGATGCCCAGAACGAGATGGTAAAAGCCGGCAGCATAGATCAGCAGCATGCAGATCAAGGTGACCGGCCAGGCCCTGCGCAACCACCGGCTCATGGAGCCGGGACCGAGCGGCTCGGCGCCGAACGCCATCAGCGGCAGCGCCGCCGCCCAGGGTGCGCCCGTCCAGTCGAGCTTCACCTCATGCCGGAGGCTGAAAGCGGCGAACACGGACAACGGCACCAACACAGCGACGCGCAAGTACCGCCGGGCACGCGCCGCGGAGTCATCCGAGGACATCGAACCCTGAACGGGTGGACCGCCGGCGAGGGCCGCGCCCGCCGCGAGCAATCCGGTCGGCGTGAGCAGCACCAGGGCCGCGGCAACCAGCCTATGCAGTGAAAAGCGCGGCGCCTCGGCCAGGCGGCGCGAGGTCTGGAAGGCAAACGACGCCCAATCGTGCTGGGCGTTCCAAACCAGCACCGGTGCGAATACCGCGGCCGCGATACAGACCGCAGCGTAGGGTTCCCAGCGCCGAAGCCAGCGGCGCGCGGTTGGATCCAATGTCATGAAGAGGAAGGTCCCCGCACCCAGCATGACAATCGTGTATTTCGAGAGAAGGCCGAGACCCAAGGATAGCCCCGCCCAAATCCACGCCCACCCTCGTCCGACGATCAGCGCACGCTCCAGAAAGTACACAGATGCGGCCCATGCGGCGGTCAGCGGCGCATCCGGCGTCATGAGCATCCCAGCCAGAAAGAAGAATGGCAGAACCTGCGCCAGACCCAAGGCGAGCAGAGCGCTGGATTCGCCGAACACATTGCGTGTCAGCCTATAGATGAAGAACGAGGACACGCTACCGCAGCACAGCGCGCCGAAGCGCACGCCGAATTCCGTATCGCCGAACAGGAGCGTCCCGAGCCTTACCAGCCAGGCCACCATGGGTGGATGATCGAGGTAGCCGATATCGAGGTGGCGGGAATAATTCCAGTAGTAGGCCTCCTCCGGTAAGAGTTCGATCTGCGCGCAATAAAGCACGCGCAGGAAAAACGCGTAGCCGACGAGCGCGACCAGGAGTGCGCGAAAGTGAACGTGGGCGCCGGTAGTGCCTACCCGCTGCAGGACCACGCCGGTGACGATCGCCGCGGGTACCACGGCCGCATACGCCGACCAGCCCTGAATCTGTGTCAGCAATTCGATTACGCCGCTGCGAACGACCAGAGCCAGGAGGCAAGCCGCCAGCAGCAGGAGAGCCAAGGTACGGCGGGAGGATCCCGGCGCGGCGGCATTGCGCCAGAGGTGCAATCCGCTCCAGGCGGCGGCTATTGCGATGAAAACCGCGACGTGACCGGACCCGACCGGCGCGCCCAGCGCAAGCACGGCGCCGCACAGCGCGATATCCGCGAGGACCCAGAAAGGGCCGGACAGGCTGCGCTTATCGGGGGACAGGACGCTAATTCGGTGCAAGCAGCTTGTACCCGATCCCGCGTACCGTCTGAATGGCGTCGGTTTCAAACCCGTGATTGAGCCGCGAACGTAAGCGGCTGATGTGACTTTCGACCACGCTCGTGCGCGGATCGAAATGGATGTCCCAGACCTTCTCCAGCAACATCTTGCGGGTGACCACCCGATTTGAGTGCCGCATCAAGTATTCGAGCAAGCGGAATTCCTGCGGCAGCAAGTCGATCGGCCGCCCTTCCCGGGCCACGCTGCGATGCACGAGATCCATTTCTATGGAACCGGCAAACAGGCGCGGGGCGGCATTCGCATACCGCCTGGCGGCCACCCTGACGCGTGCCAGGAGTTCCTCGAAGGCAAAGGGCTTGACCAGGTAATCGTCTCCGCCCGCCTCCAATCCCTGCACCCGGTCATCGATGCCGCCCATCGTGGTCAGGTAGATCACCGGAGTCATTCTCGCCTCGTGGCGCAGCGCCTTGACCAAGTCCAACCCGGACATACCGGGAAGCATCCGATCCAAGACAATGACCCCGTATTCCCGGCTGCGAGCTTCTTTCAAGCCCGTCTCGCCGTTGCACCTGTGCGACACGGAGTAGCCGTTTTCTTGGAAACGCTCGATCAGCGAGCGCGCCAGTTCGATGTCATCCTCGACCAACAGAATAGACATTACCGGCTCGCGTGGGCGCCAAAAGGTTAGTCGATCGACGTGAAGCCAATGAACCGCGCGTAGGTTAACTCAGCGGCAAGGAAAAAGGCACAGAGGGGTCCCGGCGGGCGGCCGCCGGCCGGGTGAGCAAGACTCAAGTTTTGCCCGTGGGTGCCGTTGAATCAACCTTAGGTTTCGAGCTCTCGGAGTGGAACGCAATATGTTGAATGCTCCCGCGGCCCCGACTTACAAGTCGGGAAAGCAGTCCGTGGCGCCCAACGGCACGGCGTCGCCCGCGGACGCACGCGCCGCCCTGCTGCAGTTCCTGGCCCAAATGGCGGCCGAACTATCCTCCGGCAACGTCGACCTCCCCTGCTTTCCCGATGTGGTCCTGCGGATTCGCAAGGCTCTGCACGATCCGAAGAACACGCCCGGAAAAACGGTGGTCGTCGTCGGTGCCGAACCGCGGCTGGCCGCGCGCTTGCTGCAAACGGCCAACTCTGCAGCATTCAACCCGGCGAACAAGCCCGTGACGGATCTGCGAACCGCGGTTACCCGGCTGGGACAGCAAGTGGTGCAAAGCGCGGCCATGGCGTTCGCCGTGCAGCACATGAAGGACCAAGAGTCGCTGCGCTCGATTGCCGAGCCCTTGAGCGGGCTGTGGAAGGAAAGCATTTCGGTCGCTCTGATATGCCAGATTGTGGCGGGCCGTACCAAGATCAGCCCCGACGAAGCCTTTCTAACGGGTCTGCTCCACGGTATCGGCCGCCTCTACATCATGGTACGAGCGATAAGCAAGGCGCGGGAATTCAGCGACCAGCAGTCGTTTATCGAATTGGTCGCCGGGTGGCAAGCGTCGATCGGAAAGGCGGTGCTCGAAAACTGGGGTTTCGCGGCGCAGATGTGCGAGGCCGTCGCCGAGCAGCGCGACTACGAGCGCAAGCGAAAACGCGTTGCTGAATTGACCGACGTGTTGGTCGTCAGCATCGTGCTCTGCGAAGCGATGCGGATGCCGGCGCCCCGGACCTTCGACGCCGAAGGTATCGAGTCCTTCGCGACGATCGGCCTATCCGACGACGCCTGTACCGACATCCTGACTCAGGCGGAGCTTCAACTCGGTTCTTTGCGGGACGCGCTCGGGTGCTGATGCCGGTCTGAGACGAACGGCCATCCGCTACAATCGAGGCCATGAATCGCCTCTTTTGCCTCGCGCTGTGTCTGATGAGCGCCGCGGCCACCGTCCGCGCAGGCCCCGATGAAAGTGCCCGCTGGCAGAGCGAATCCCGAAACACCAAGATCGTCCGCGACAACTGGGGAATCGCCCATGTGTACGGCAAGTCCGACGCGGATGCGGTTTTCGGCTCCCTGTACGCGCAGGCTGAAGACGATTTCGCGCGCATCGAACGCAACTATCTCGTCGGGCTCGGCTGCCTCGCGCAAAGCGAGGGTGAGGCGGCCGTGTACGACGATTTGCGCCAACGCCTGTTCGTCCGGCCGGAGCACCTGAAGCATCTTTATCGCAGCGCTCCCGCCCGGCTGCAAGAGCTCATGGTCGCGTGGGCGGATGGGCTGAACTTCTTCCTCTCCAGACATCCCGACACCCGGCCGAAAGTCATCCATCATTTCGAACCGTGGATGGCGCTGTCGTTTACCGAAGGCAGCATCGGCGGCGATGTCGAAACGGTGGATCTCGCCAAGCTTCGTGATTTCTACGGCGGGACCGCGCACGGTGACGTGTCGTACGCCCGTGCGCGGGAATCGACCGAGCCGTCGCCCGGCGGCTCCAATGGGTTCGCAATCGCTCCGAGCCGCAGCGCGTCCGGGCATGCGCTTCTATGGATCAACCCGCACACGACCTTTTATTTTCGCTCCGAGTTGCAGATGGTGAGCGGCCAGGGGCTGAACGCATACGGCGCGGTCACGTGGGGACAATTTTTTGTTTACCAGGGCTTCAACTCCCGCAACGGATGGATGCACACGTCGTACGGCGGCGATGCCATAGACGAATATGCCGAGACCATCATCAAGAAAGGCGGCTCCCTTTATTATTCGTACGGCGAGGGTATTCGCAAAGTCCGGGTCAGCCAAGTCCGAATCCGATACAAGCTGGGAGGCGGCCAGGCCGTTCGGGATTTCACGGTCTACCATAGTCATCACGGGCCCATCGTACGGGCCGACCATGGAAAATGGATTGCGGTCAGGTTGCTTCAAGATCCGGTCCGGGCGCTGACTCAGTCGTACGCCCGCACGAAGACGGCCGATTACCGATCGTTTCGCGCAATCCAGGAGATGCGCACCGATACTTCCAACAATACCGTATACGCGGATGCGGACGGGACCATCGCTTATTTCCACGGAAATTTCGTCCCGAAGCGCAACTCCGGTTTCGACTTCACGCTTCCGGTCGACGGCAGCAATCCGGCGACGGAATGGCAAGGCGCCCACGCACTCTCCGATACCATCACGTTATGGAACCCCTCGAACGGCTGGATCCAAAACACCAATAATTGGCCGTTTTCGGCGGCGGGTCCGGACAGCCCGAGGCGCGAGGATTACCCGGCCTACATGTGGAGCAAGGGTGAAAACCCGCGCGGTGTCCACGCGGTCGAGGTGTTAGAGAATCTGCAAGGCGTCACGTTGGGTGGCTTGATCGCCGCCGCATACGACGGTCATCTCACGGCCTTCGATGTGCTTCTGCCGCCATTGCTAAAAGCCTATGACGGTTTGGCACGCGTGGACCCGCTCGTCTCGAGTCTGCGCGAGCCGATCGAGACGCTGCGCAATTGGGATCGGCGAACCTCCGCGGATTCCGTCGCCACCGCCCTTGCCATCTTTTGGGGCAACGCGCTGGTGGACCTGAAGGGCGCGCAAGCCCGCGAGGCGGATGAGCCGGTCTACGATTTCCTCGCCGACAAGCTCAGCGACGCCGAGCGGCTCAGCGCGCTCGGCACCGCCGTCGCCGCCCTCGAACGCGACTTCGGCGGATGGCGAGTGCCTTGGGGAGAGGTGAATCGCTTTCAACGGCTCACCGACGATATCGTGCAGCCCTTCGACGACGCGAAGCCCAGTCTGCCGGTGGGATTCGCTCCCTCCCAATGGGGCGCCCTGGCATCGTTCGACTCATCGAAACCGCGCAGCACCAGGAAGATCTATGGATCGGTCGGCAACAGTTTCGTGGCCGCTGTCGAATTCGGGACGCCGGTCCGCGCAAAGGCCATCATGAGCGGCGGCGAAAGCGGCCATCCCGCCTCGGCTCATTTCACCGACCAGGCAGAGCTGTATAGCAGGGGTCAATTTCGCGACGTGCTGTTCGTCCCGGAGGACGTTGCGGCGCACGCCGAACGCACCTACCATCCGGGCGATCCCCAACCGCCGGCGGCGGCGCCATAGCATTGGACCTCGGCGAGTTGGCCGCTTTGTGACATATCGCCATTTGAAACGTGCCATGTGGCAACGCGAAGCGGAGCGCGATTGGTGATAATTTCGTCGGACGCCCGGCAGCATGGAGGTGATCGTCAGGGTGTCGCAGTGGCGAAAAGCCGCGCGCACGGATGCGCGCGCATCGATTCGCCGCCCCAGGAGCCGAGGAGCCTGTCTGAGTATTTCCCGTGGGCCGCGTTGGCAAGGACGTATATCCGTGCGATGCGGTTGGGCTTGGCCCACAACATCGGATCCGTGCGGGGGAGCGGATGCGGGGACGCCCCAGCTCACAGATCCGATGGCCCAGGTAATCGTCAACGATTGCGCTCGAGCAAAGTGCCTTGCCAACCCTTCGGGACCGGGCAGATTTCCCCTCATGCGGCGTTGTCGCCTCCTTATTGGGTCATTACCCAACCTCGTCGGCTCCGCCTTGCCTCAGGGGAAATCTGCCGCGGTCGCGGCCACGGGAAATACTCAGACAGGCTCCTAATGCTCCGTCGACGCCGCAGTGTCGGCAGGCGGGGCGGGCGGTGCGGGGACCGCGGTATCGAGCCCCCGGCATCCGTGTTCTTCGGTACAGACTTGATTCACCGGGCATGCCACCGGCAAACCCTTCACGCAGCCGCGAGCGTCCGCACCCGCGCTTCGGGGCGCGCATCGCTCACGCCCGTTGCAGCTTCGGTGGTCATCGCAATCCGCGTCGCTGACGCAGGCCATCATGCCCGGCTCGCGCTCTTCCGTCGCCAGTTCGCCTTGTCGTTCGATGACACCCGTCAACGTCGCATTCAGGAGCCGCTCGGGCGCGGCTCCTCTCGAGGAGAGTTCCACCTCGGCGGCAACGACCTCCCAAGCCGGTGCGAGGGGGCTCGCGGCCCGGTAATACAGTCCGATTCGCAGCACCGCGCGCGGATCGAGAGGTTCCGCCAGCGCGAGAGGGATGATTCGCGTGGAATCGCGCGGCCACGCTTCACCGTGCGTCAACGGCAGGTGCCGCGCCGCCTTGCCGGCCTCGTATATCCGTAACTCCAATAGGCTGCCCGCAGTCAGTTCTTCGGCACCGGTGACGACGCGCACCTGAAGGTGGGAGACGGTCGCCGCAAACGCCCGGGAATCGACCAGGGCGAACGCGATGAACAGGAGCCAAATCCGCGACCAAGTAAAGGGTAACTTCAAGGGAACCTCTCGAGGTATGGCCGGGCGCGTGCCCTGCGCTCCTTGCTCCATCATATCCGATCACCCGCCGCACTCAACCTGCAGCATTCGAGCGACACGCCCAGGCTCCTAGTTAACTTATTGACGACGGTCAGTTGCTCCGGGTCACCGGAGCCTCGTTGGAAAAGGCGCCATCGTCCTGCACGGCGGGCCCCTGCGCCGCCGCAGGCAATGAGGCCACCGCTGCTCCCCGGCGCCGATGCGCTGCCAGGGCATCCTCGGCGATGCGCAGCCGCAATTTCGCGCCGGCATAGTCGGGTGCAAGCCGCAGCGCTTCGCGCAAAGACAGGATGGCATCGGCGGCACGGCCCAGGGTCATCAGGGCGGCGCCCCGGGCCGTCAATATCGGCGCGTCCGAGCGATCCGTGGTACCGCTCAGGGCGACCACCGCGCGCGCGACTTCGCGATCGCGCGGCGCCAGGCGAGCCGCCACGAGATAGGCGTCCAACGCACCCGGCCGGTTGTCGTTTTGCAGGAGCAGACCGCGCCGTTTGAACACGATGACCTCATCGGGGGCCCCCGGAAGCCACGCGGATTCGCAGGCTCGCTCGGCATCCGGGCCCGTCCCCGTTTCACACTCGTGGAGAAGGGTGCGGCGGTGCCCCTGGGCGACGGCTATCTTTGCGCCGACCGCATCCTGGACTGCACCCGATTTGATGGCGTTGCGGTAGACGCCGATTGCCTCGCCGGGACGCCTCAATTGCACCAGCGCATCGCCTTCGGCAACGAGCAAGCCAGGATCGTTGGGCTTCATGCCGAGAGCCGAAGCGCAGGAGACGAGCTCCGAGAACTCGACGCAGCGGGAAGCCGCCGCCTCGAGCCGGGTTTCGGCAGCGGTGGTCTGGTTCAGTGGCGCCGAAGCCGCGCTTGCCGCGGCAACGACAGAGGCCAGGACAAGAATGGCCAATCCTGCGAGGTTCATTGGTCGATTTCCCGCACCACGCGAAAGCCGACGCTGCTGCTGCGATAGCCGCGCTCGAAACGATTGCGGTACGCCGCATTGACGTACCGCGGAGTACTGAACCACGATCCGCCGCGCAGCTCGCGTTCGCTGCAACCGGGCTCCACGCGCGCCGAGCCGTCCACGGGTGCGGCCGTGTAGTCACCATGCCAACAATCTTGCACCCACTCGAAAACGTTTCCCAAAAGATCGTGGAGACCGAATGCATTCGCCTTGAATGAGCCGACGGGCGCGGTGTTCACGAAGTTGTCGGTGCAGGGAAAGACATTCCAGCCGGGAAAGCGCTGGGCCGCAGTGTAGTCCGCGACATTCGCTTCCGCGCATGCCCCGGCGGCAGTCTCGCCCCACGGAAGCTCTGCATCGGAACCGGCCCGCGCGGCATATTCCCATTCGGCCGAACTCGGCAGCCGATAGACGTATCCGCTCTTCGCGGTCAGCCACGCAGCGTACGCCGCGGCGTCGTCCCACGAGACGCAAGCGACCGGATGCATGTCGCTCTGCGCGAAGCCCGGCGCTTGCCAGCTCGCATTTTCCCGGTATTCCCAGCGCCCATCATAGGTATTGCATCCGGCAGTCTCCCGCTGCGTGTTTGCGATGAACTCGCGGAATTCCCCCACGGTGACTTCGTTCGAGCTCATCGCGAACGCACGGCCGATGAGCACTGCATGCCGCGGCAACGCGAACTGCGACACTTCATTCATTGCACTTGCGCTCCCCTGTTCGAAGCTTCCCGTCGGCAAAACCATCATCAGCGGGCACGTGGGGCAATCGCGAATCACCGTACCGGCGGCGCTGCGGCTCGCTATCCGACCGGCCGGCAGGGGCGAGCGATGAAAATGCGCCGCGAAGACCACCACGAGGATCGCCGCAGCCAGCGCCGCCGACGGCAAACCCCAATGCTTGAGCGCGCCGTGCCGATGAGTTCCGGACAATTCGGCGAGAAACTCCCGGACGCTGGGCGTGCGGTTGCTTCGTTTGAAAGCCAGCGCGCGCATGATGGCCATGTATTGATGGGCGGCCATGCCCGGTGGCTTCGTCAGCCGAAATTGCGCGCCGCGAATGCGGGGATCGGTGTCGCGCCCGAAGGGATGCTTGCCGCACAAAGCCTCATAGGCGATGCACGCGAGCGCATACACGTCGTCGGCGGGCTCGGGATCCTCTCCTGCCGCCAGCTCCGGACTGGCATACCGCGGCGTGATCGCCTTGGGCGTGGCGTCGTTCGCCGCTTGCAAGTCCGTCGTGACGTCCGCCTGAGCTATGAATTTAGCCATGCCGAAATCGATGACCTTGACCCTCCCGTCGTCCGTGATGATTACGTTGCCGGGCTTGAGATCGCCGTGAACGATGTGATGTTTGTGGGCGTACTCGAGTGCCTCGCCAACGGATGCCAGCAGCTGCAGCGCCGCGGCGGGGGCCATGCCGCCGGGATCGGACGATCGAAGGACCTTCTGCAGCGATCGGCCCGCAAGGTACTCCATCGTCATGAATACGGTCCGGCCGTCCCGGTCGCAGTCGATCACGCGTACGATGTTCGGATGGGTAAGGCTCCGGAGCTTATGGGCCTCCCGCTGCAGGGCGGTGATGGAGCCGAAGTATTCGTTGAACGGTTTCGTCAACACTTTGACGGCGACGTGAGTATCGCTCGAGCCCGCTTCCGCCCGCCGCAAGTCGATGGCCTTGAAGACCCGGCTCATGCCGCCCTCGCCGATCAGCGCAACGAGACTGAACCTGCCCTGCAAAATATCACCGACGCCGACCCCCGTTACCCTCTCGGCAGACCCCTGGCGGCTGCCGCCGGTGACGACGGTCGGATCTTGAGGCCACTCCGCGATCTGCTTCGAAATCGCCTCGTGCGTATCATCGGGCAAAGGCTGCGCTGCCTGGTATTCTCGCAAGGTTTCCAGCAGTGCGGCGGACGGCGTTCGCTCGACCACCAATTGCCTCTCGATTTCCATGGACAAGTCGTAGTAGCCGAGATGACCCGACTGGAAGGCCCGCAACGCGTGGAGGAATCCTGATATTTGCACCGGATGATTGTCTCATGCCTGGGATAACGGACCGCTAAGATGCGCCCATGGCTTCTGACATAACCTATACATTAAAACGAGTATTCGGCTTCGACGCTTTCCGCGCCGGCCAGGAGTCCGTGGTGCGGGATGTCCTGGCGGGCCGCGACGTTCTCGCCCTGATGCCCACCGGGGGCGGCAAATCGTTGTGCTACCAGCTTCCCGCCCTGATGCAGCCAGGCGTGAGCCTCGTCATTTCGCCGCTGATCGCACTGATGCAGGACCAGGTTCGTCAATTGCAGGACGCCGGCATCGCCGCAACCTTTGTGAACTCCAGTCTCGAGTCCGCGGAAATCGCCCGCCGTCTGTCGGGACTGGTGAGGGGCGACTACAGGCTGGTGTATCTGGCGCCCGAGCGGCTGGTTCTGCGGGAATTCCTGGAGGGCCCCTTGAGCCGTTTGAGCGAAGGTCCAGGCATCAACGCCTTCGTCGTCGACGAAGCGCACTGCGTATCCGAATGGGGCCACGACTTTCGCCCGGAGTACCGCCAGCTATCCGCTCTGCGCCGGCGGCATCCTCTGATACCCATCCTGGCCTTTACCGCCACCGCCACGCCGCGCGTTCGAACCGACATCATTGCGCAGCTTGCGCTGCGCGACCCCGCCGTGCACTTGACGAGTTTCAACCGCCCCAACCTGTTCTATCGCGTGCTCCCGAAAACCAAGCGCAGTTACAGTGAATTGCTGGCGCAGGCGCGCGAAGGGGGCGCCGGGATCGTCTACTGCCTGTCGCGCCGCCGCGTCGACGAACTGGCGGCGGAGCTTAAGTCCCACCGCATCCGCGCCCTTCCCTATCACGCGGGACTCGAGGCGCAAACCCGGCGCGACAATCAGGAGGCGTTCATTCGCGACGATGTACAAGTGATCGTTGCGACCATCGCCTTCGGAATGGGCATCAACAAGCCGGACGTGCGGTGGGTGATTCATTACGATCTGCCCAAGAGCCTCGAGAGCTACTATCAAGAATCGGGTCGCGCCGGCCGCGACGGCGATCCCGCGCGCTGCACTCTCTATTTCGGTGCCTCCGATATCCGCACCGCCGAGTTTCTGATTCAACAGAAGGTGGATCCGAACACGGGCGCAGCGCTCGAGAACGAGCAACGAATCGCGCGCCAACAACTGCGCCAGGTCCTGAACTATGCCGAATCGGCCGAGTGCCGCCGCGCCATTCAGCTGCACTACTTCGACGAGCGGTTTACGGGTCCCTGCGGCGCCTGCGACAATTGCTGCGAGACGCGCGTAGTGCAGGACTGCAGCGTGGACGCCCGGCAATTCCTATCCTGCGTCGCGCGCCTCGCGCAACGCGGCGAACGCTTCGGCGGCGCCTATATCATCGAGATACTGCGCGGCGCCCGCACCCGCCGGCTCATGGACCGCGGGCACGATGGTTTGAGCGTGTATGGGATCGGAAAGCATCGATCCGTGACGGAATGGCGATCGTTGGCGCGATCCCTGCTGCACCAGAGACTTCTCGATCAAAGCCAGGACGGCTACTCCGTACTCTCCCTCAACGAATCGAGCTGGCAGGTTCTGCGCGAGCAGCGAGCCGTGACCGTGGCGGCAGCGGTCAAGGCCGATCCGGCGCTCGTGCGCAATACTGCTGCCGCGGCCACCGCGGAAGGCGACGGATTGTTCGAGCGGCTGCGTAAATTGCGCAAGCAGCTGGCGGACGCTCAGGGCCTGCCGCCCTACGTCATTTTTCACGACGCCACGCTGCGCGAGATGGTGGAGCGGCGCCCGCAAACGCTGGACCAGTTCGCCGGAATCCGCGGCGTCGGCGAAGGCAAGCTCGCGCGCTACGGGCAGCAATTCATCGCTGCGCTGCGTGAACTTGGCTCGTGACCGTGGGGAGGTCTTGGCGTCGCTGTCAGCCCGCGATATTTCATCATGGCATCGATGCTGGGCGGCCTGCCGCGCCATGCCGCGTACATCGCCGCCGGGTCCTGCGTATTGCCGCGGGATAGAACCATTTCACGGAATCGGTCGCCGTTGGCGCGTGTAAGACCGCCATGATCATCGAACCACTGATAGGCATCGTCATCGAGCATCTGCGTCCATAGATACGCGTAATAGCCGGCGGAATACCCGCCGCTCCATATGTGGCTGAAATAGCTGGAGCGATAGCGCGGCGGCACGGCGCGGATATCCAGGTGCGCGCGCGCCAGCGACTGCTTTTCGAACTCGTCGGGATCTTGCAGCGGCGCAGTGTCGGCCAGAAGATGCCACTGCATGTCGAGTTCTGCGGCGGCCAGCAATTCCGTCAAGCGGTATCCTTCGCCGAAATTCTCCGCCTTCGCGAGCTTCTCGATCAGGTCGGCGGGCATGACCGCGCCCGTCTTGTAGTGCCTGGCGAAATGATTGAAGACCGCGGGATAAATCGCCCAGTGCTCGTTGAACTGAGAGGGAAACTCCACAAAATCACGGGCCGTTGCCGTGCCCGACAGGTCCGGATAGCGGGTATTCGACAGCATGCCATGCAGCGCATGGCCAAACTCGTGAAACATCGTCCTGACGTCTTCAAAGCTGATGAGCGCGGGTTCGCCGGCGGCGGGCTTCGGTAAGTTGGCGACATTGTAGATCACGGGCAGCGTGCCCAGCAGTTTGGACTGGCCCACGAACGACGACATCCATGCGCCCCCATTCTTGTTGTCGCGCTTGAAATAGTCGCAATAAAAGAGCGCCAGGGGTTTGCCGTCGACGTCGCGAACTTCGAAAACGCGCATATCGGATTGATACACTGGAATATCTTTGCGTTCTTTGAATGTGATGCCATACAGTTGATTGGCGGCGTAGAAGACTCCGTTTTCGAGGACGCCGCCGATTTCAAAATACGGTTTGATCTGCGCGTCGTCGAGACTGTACCTGGCCTTGCGCACCTGCTCACCGTAGAATTCCCAATCCCACGGCTCGAGCGTGAAACCACCGTGTTGTTCATCGATCAATGCCTGTATGTCGGCGCTCTCCTCGGCAGCCTTGGCGGTCGCCACGGGGACCAATGCATCCATGAAACCAAGCGCTGCCTCCGGAGTCTTGGCCATTTGGTCCTTCAACTTCCATGCGGCGTGGTTCGGAAACCCAAGCAAGGCGGCCCGTTCGGCGCGCAGCCGGGCAAGCCGCGCAATGGTGGCCCGCGTATCGCCGGCATCGCCCCGCTCCGTTCGACCCCAAGAGTTCTCGTAGATCGTCTGCCTGGTCGTTCGATCCTGCAACGATACGAAAGAGGGTTGCTGCGTCGTGTTTTGCAGCACCAGCACATATCCGTCGACTTCTCGGCTCCGCGCGGCCTGCGCAGCGGCGGCAATCTGGGCATCGCTCAAGCCTGACAGCGCCGCGGGCAATTGCGCGTGAAAGGCGGCCTCCTTGGTCGCTGCCAGCAGCTGCCTCGTGAAGGTGTCGGAGAGCGTCGAGGCTTCCTCATTCAATTTCCTCAATTTGGCCTTATCGGCATCCGCAAGATTCGCTCCCGAGTGTACGAACTCGTCGTAGGTGAACTCGATCAGCCGTCTGGACTCCGGATCGAAGTGGCGGGAATCGCGCTGTTTGTAGACCGATGCAACGCGGGCGAACAACTTTGGATTCAAGTAGATTGCATCGTGATGTGCCGCAAGCTTCGGCGCCAACGCAGCTTTCACCGCCTGCAGCTTGGGGTTGGTGTTCGCCTCGGAAACGGCATTGAACGCCGCACGGGCGCGCTCCAGGAGGAGTCCGCTCTTTTCAAAAGGCACCAGCGTATTCTCAAACGTGGGCTTTGCCGGACTCTCGGCGATGGTTCGAATTTCCGCCTGCTGCTGAACCATCCCGGCTTCGATTGCCGGTTGATAGTGCTCATCCCTGATCCGATCGAATGGCGGCGCCTGGAACGGCAGCGTACTGGCCGCATAGAACGGATTGGAAGGCCCGAATCCGACCTCTGCCGCGGCGGAGTGCGTCGCCGCCGCGGCCGCGATCACGGCCAATGAGGCTATCAACCCACGAATGGCATTCGACATGTATTCCTCGTGAGCATTGCCCGCGAATCATACTCCGGTATGGGGCTGACCTCCGCCCGCCGCCTGACCGGCCCAAGGACGGCGCGCTCATCGCGGTCATCCACGGGACGGACAAGCGCATCAAACCCATTCTTCTGTTCGCGCATATCGACGTGGTTGAGGCCAAACGCGAGGACTGGGAGCGGGGTGGCGCGCAGCGATAGGGGCTGCCCGGGGCTATGTCCTCTCGCTCGGGGCCCGACCCGAGAATCCTCGTGCGTGCCCCTCACAAGCGATGGGGGAGGTTCGGGGACGCATTCGCTACGCTTTAGACGACAGGAAATCGCTCAGACACGCCCGATCCGCCATCACCTGGCGCCTTGTCCCGCATGCATCACGAGGAGAGGACTATGAAGTTCCACCACATGTGCATCGTCGTCGCCGACCTCGACAAGGCCATCCATCTCTGGCGGGATGTGTTGGGCTTTCGTTTGGAGACTGTGGTCGATCTGCCCGATAAGACACCGGGGTCACCCACAAATTTCGGCGACGACACGCTGATGGACCGCTCCTGGAAGGTGAAGGGCGCGCGGTCGACCATGGCGTGGCTCAGATCCCGCGGCGGCGCGCAGATCGAGCTTCAGCGACCCATTTATCCCGCTGTCGAACTGACGCCTTCGGAAAACCTGCGCTATGGCCATACGGGTTTTCACGAGCTCGGTCTTCTCGTGGACGACATCGACGCGATGTTCAAGAAGGTCAAGGACGCAGGATACAAGCCCGTGACCGAGGACATCTGGGCTGCCGGTCCGTTCGGACGGTCTTTCATCTTTCCCGATGACGAAGGCAACCTGATCCAGCTCTGGGAAGAGCGTAAGCCGGCGCAGTAAGCGGGGAGTCGGGCGGGATCTTGCGCGAAGGCCGCCGCCCGCGCCGGAAGGCCGGCAAGGAATACATGATGCAAGTCCACGCCGATCTGGGACCAGGAGCTGTGATGCAGTGCTTCATTGAGCGCGTCGTCGGCCCGGCGCGTGCCGGAGCTTATGCCACGGCAGCAGGCTTGCCCGCCTCCGCGATCACTTCGTCGGCTACGTTGCGCGGCACCGGCTCGTAGTGTGAAAACTCCATGGTGTACGACGCCCGGCCGCTGGTCATGCCGCGCAGCTGGCCGATATAGCCGAACATTTCCGACAGGGGCACGGTCGCCACGACGGCGATGTTCGTGCCGCGCTCCAGCTGATCCTGGATCATGCCGCGGCGCCGATTGATGTCCCCGATCACGTCGCCGAGATAATCGCCCGGCGTAACGGTTTCGACCTTCATCACCGGCTCGAGCAGAATTGGTCCTGCCTTGCGGATGCCCTCGCGGAACGCGGCCTTCGCCGCGATTTCGAAGGTAAGCGCGTTGGAGTCGACGTCGTGGTAGCTGCCGTCCGTCAGGGTCGCGCGAAAATCCACGGTGGGATACTTGGCCAACACACCGGCCTCCTTCTGTATCTTCAACCCCTTCTCGACCGCCGGCACGAACTCCTTGGGCACCGATCCACCCACGGTCTTGTCGACGAACTCGAATCCCGCGCTGCGTTCGAGCGGCTCGAACGTGATCCACACTTCCGCGAACTGACCGGAACCGCCGGTCTGCTTCTTGTGGATGTATTGTTCATCAACTTTCTTCGTGATGGTCTCCCGGTAGGCCACCTGCGGCTCGCCCATGGTGCCCTCGACGCCGAACTCCGTGCGCATGCGGTCCAGCGTCACTTCGAGATGCAGTTCGCCCATGCCACGCAGGATGGTTTGCCCGGTTTCGCGATCGGTTTCCAAATGCAACGAGGGATCGGCGCGTACCATCTTGCCGAGAGCGGCGCCGAATTTTTCCTGCTCGGCCTTGAGCTTCGATTTCACGGACACGCTGATGACGGGGTCCGGAAAGCGCATGCGTTCCAACACCACCGGATTTGCGGCATCGCAGAGCGTATCGCCGGTTTCCGTATCCGCGAGCGATACCAGCGCGATGATATCGCCGGCGCGCGCCTCTTCCACGGGGTTGGCTTCCTTGGCGAACATTTCGACCATGCGGCCGATTTTCTCGCGCTTGCCGCGCGTGGAATTCTGCACCGAGGCACCCTTGGTCAGCACGCCGGAATACACCCGAATAAACGTGAGTGCGCCGTAAATGTCGTTGATGACCTTGAAGGCCAGAGCCGAAAACGGCTCGTCGTCCGAGCACTTGCGCTCGCCGATGGGCTCGCCGTCGGCATCGACGGTCTTGATGGCCGGCACGTCGGTGGGGGCCGGGAGATAGTCGACCACCGCGTCGAGCACCTGCTGCACGCCCTTGTTCTTGTAGGATGAACCGCAAAGCACGATGGTGAACGCAGTATTCAAGGTGCCCTTGCGCAGGGCCTTGCGCAGCACGTCGCCGGACGGGACCGTGCCGTCGGTCAGATACGCCTCCATGGCCTCATCGTCCTGCTCGAGGCAGGTATCGATCAGTTCGGTGCGGTACTTGTCGATGGATGCGAGAATCGCGCGGTCGCTGGGCGTCGTGATCTTGAGTTTGTCCGCGATGTCCGGAGTAATGTCGAGCACCCGCCAAACGGCGTCCTTGTCGTCCGAATCCCACACCAGCGCCTTCATCTCGACCAGGTCGATCATGCCCTTGAAGTTGTCCTCCGAGCCGATCGGCAGTTGGACCGGCAACGGACGCGCTCCCAGACGCTTTTTGATCATGTCGACGCAGCGCAGGAAATTCGCTCCGCTGCGGTCCATTTTGTTGACGTAGCACATGCGCGGGACGTGGTAGTTGTCGGCGAGGCGCCAGTTGGTCTCCGATTGCGGCTCCACGCCGGCGACACCGTCGAACACCACCACTGCCCCGTCCAGGACGCGCAACGACCGGTTCACCTCGATCGTAAAGTCCACGTGTCCCGGTGTGTCGATGAGATTGATCTTCTTCTCGCGCCAGAAAGCCGACACGGCGGCGCTCTGAATGGTGATGCCCCGCTTCTGCTCCTGTTCCAGGTAATCGGTGGTCGTCGACGTCTTCAGATCCTTGGTATCGTGAATATCGATGATGGTGTGCTTACGCCCCGTGTAATACAGGATGCGCTCGGTCGTCGTCGTCTTGCCGGCGTCGACGTGGGCGATGATGCCGATATTGCGAATATCGGAGAGGGGGGTTGTACGAGCCATATCAAACTTCCATGACGGTTTCTTAGGTAATCGGGGTTAACCGGAATCAGCCCAACGGCGCTGCCGCGCAATAGATAGACGGTCACGTGCAAGGAGTTCGCGTCTACGCTGGCTGCTAAAGGGCGCAGAGTTTGACACGGCGGCGCCGAAGTGTCGAAAAAAAATGCTCGTTTTCTGCCATAAGTCACGAATCAAGGCCCTGAAAGCCCGATTTGAGCGTTCCTAGGACCCCTGGCAGCCCACCCGAACCGGGACGTTTCCGCGGAAACGCCGCCGCCCCGCGGCGGTCCTCATCGGAGGGAACGAAGATAGGCGATCAGACCGGCACGCTCGGCGGAATCAGGCACCCCCGAGAATGGCATGACGTTTCCTGGAATGAGGTCCTGGGGGCTGCGCAGATAGTCGTCCAGTGCCTTGGCGTCCCACACGATACCGGCGCCGCGCATCGCCCGGCTGTAGCGGAACCCCGGGACGCTGCCGGCCTGGCGGCCGAACAAGCCCTTGAGCGTGGGCCCGGTGCCGCTGCTCCCGTCGGTGGAATGACACACGGCGCACTGATTGAAAACCTCGGGCCGCGAAGCGGCCTCCTCGCCGATGCAAGGACCCCACGGCAACGAGGCGCCGATCGCCGTCATCAGGATGACGGTCATCGGTAAGAGCCGGTGGCCGCGGTGGCCGGTGGAACTCACGCCGGTTTCCCGGGCCTGGCAACGTAACGCGCCAGATGGTCCCCCAGGCGCAGCGCCAGAGCCGCCGGCGGTCCGGTGGGGTTGTAGCCCGAGTTTTGCGGGTACACCGAGGCACCGACGACGAACAGATTCTCAGCGTCCCAATGCAGCATACAATAAAACTATCCGTCGGGACCGTTGCCGCCGCGGCCGCCGGCCGATTGGTTTTCCACCATGTCCTTCAGCCGATTCAGAGCCTGATCCCACTGCTCGGCAATAAGGCCGAGCGAATGGCGCGCCTTTTCCAGTCGAGCGGATTCGAACTCCCACAGACGCTCCCGGCCGGCCTTCATGCCGCGAACCAGGCCCGCCCTCGAGAGAACCTGGAGGTGTTTCGTGACGGCCTGGCGGCTAATCGGAGTCCCCGCGGTAAGCTGGGCAATCGATTTAGGCTGGCCGTCGCACAGCGCCGCAACCAAGCGCAATCGCGTCTCGTCTCCCAACGCCGCAAATACCGGCGCCGAGCTGCGCAGCGCGGCGATCTTGATTGGTGGACTACCCTGAGGAGACATGCTTGTCGATGCCCGCCATCTGTTCCTCCCATCCCTCGCCCATATGCAACCTCCTGATTGCAGGTTACGGCCGGCCGGTCCGTTACGCAACTATTTTGTTGCATTTTCTGCCCTTGTTGCCCCGATACACATGTGGTAACTACTCGACGGGCCCGCGGCCGTCCTGCACCGGCGCACGCCGTCAATCAACGGAGTATCGATGGAAAACGCGTCACCCACGACAGAGTTGAGTCGCCGCGATCTGCTGCGCATGATCGGCGTAACCGCCGGCGGCGCCACGATGTATCAGGCGATGAGCACGCTCGGCATCGCCGCTGATTCCCCGTATCGAGGCCCCATCGAATTGCAAGGGACACCGAAAGGCGCGTCGGTGTTGATCCTGGGCGCGGGCATGGCGGGCATGACGGCGGCCTATGAGCTGCGCAATGCGGGCTATAAGGTCCAAGTGTTGGAATACAACGGCCGCGCCGGGGGCCGCAACTGGACGTGGCGCGGCGGCGACCGTTACACCGAACTCGGGGGCGCCACGCAGGAATGCCGGTTCGACAAGGATTTATACATCAACCCGGGTCCCTGGCGAATCCCGTATCACCACCGCGGCATGCTGACCTATTGCAAACGGCTGGGAGTTCCACTCGAGGCCTTCGTGCAGCTCAACTACAACGCGTATTTGCACAGCAGCCGTGCGTTCGGCGGCAAACCGCAGCGCTACCGGGAGGTCAAGGCGGACTATCACGGACACGTGGCCGAACTGTTGGCGAAGGCAACGCGCCAGAACGCACTGGACGCGGCGGTGAGCAAGGAGGACCGCGAGAAGCTGCTTGAATCGCTGCGCGAGTGGGGCGCGCTCGATAAGAATTTTGCGTACATCGCGAGCGAAGCCGGCAGCGAGCGCCGAGGCTTCACGAAAAAACCCGGCGGCGGCCTGACGGGGAGGCCCATTCCATCCGATCCCGTCGGATTGACCGATGTTCTGCAATCGGATTTATGGCGTGGTCTGACCGCCGGGGATGAGCTGGACATGCAGACATCCTTGTTTCAGCCGGTGGGAGGCATGGGAAGGGTCGGCGAGGCCTTCGGCCGGGAACTCGGGCCCTTGATTCGCTACAACGCGAGGGTGATCGACATTCACCAGGACAAGCAGGGCGTCACCGCTACCTATGAAGACACCCAGAGTCCGGGCACCAGATTGACCGCAACAGCGGATTGGTGCTTGTGCACGATCCCTCTACCCATTTTGGCCCAGATCCCGCTCAACGTGGGGCCCGCCATGGGGGCTGCGATTTCCGCGGTTCCCTACGCATCGTCGGTGAAGGTCGGGTTGCAATTCAAACGCCGCTTTTGGGAGGAAGACGAACATATCTATGGCGGCATTACCTACACCGACTTGCCGATCATGAATATCGCCTACCCCAACACCGGCTACCACGGCAGCGGCAAGGGCGTTTTGTTGGGCGCCTACATTTTCGGCATCAACGCGATGGATTTCACCGCCATGGCGCCGGAGGAGCGGGTGCGAAAGGCAGTCGAGTACGGCAGCCAGATCCACCCGCAATACCGCGAGGAATTCGACAACGGCGTGGCGATGGCATGGCATCGGTCGCCGTTCACCATGGGTTGCTTCGGCATTTGGAGTGACGAGGCGCGCGCCCGGCATTACGACAATCTGTGCCAGATAGATGGGCGTATCGCCCTGGCAGGCGAACACGCTTCTTTCCTCGGCGGCTGGCAGGAAGGCGCGGTGACGTCCGCTCTCGACGCGATCGGCCGCCTGCATCAGCGCGTCGTGGCGCAGGGAGCAAGGGCATGAGGCTACGATTCGAGCGACTCCCGGTGCGCGGGCTTGGGCAGGTCCTGCTGGCCGCGACCTTCGCCACCGCTGCCTTGGCGGATGACAACTCGGTCACCCGCACCGCCGGGTTCGGAAAAGGCGGAGGCGCCGAGATCTACGGTCACATTTGCCAGGGATGTCACATGCCGGAGGCGCAGGGCGCCGCCGGCGCCGGCCATTATCCAAAACTGGCGGGCGATCCCGCGCTCGTGTCCTGGCAGTATGTGGCGCTGACGGTGCTGCACGGCAAGAACGGCATGCCCGCGTTCGGTCAACAGCCTACGGGCGAAGCCATGGATTTTCTGCTGGTGCATTTGAGCGACGCCCAAGTGGCCGACGTCGTCAACTACGTGCGAAGCAATTTCGGCAACCATTACAAGGGCAGCATCACCGCGGAGCAGGTCGCGGCATTGCCGCACCCGGGCGCGGCCTCGCCCGCGAGCCGAAAATAGTGCCGGATGACCCGGCCCCGCACCATTCACCGGCGACCAGATCTCGATGGCTTATCCCGGAGGAATGTTGTGAACCTGGATTGGAGAACCTACGCCTTCGGGTCGGCGGCATTCGCCGCCTTGACGGCGATATTCGGCAAGGTCGGGGTCACCGAGCTCAATTCCAATTTGGCGACCTTCATACGTACCCTCGTCATCCTGGCGGTCAGCGCGTTACTGATCACTGCGCGAGACGAATGGCAGCGGCCGGACACACTGTCGTCGAAAGGCGTAGTTTTTCTGGTTCTGTCCGGGGTGGCGACCGGGTTGTCGTGGCTCTGTTACTACCGCGCCCTGCAGTTGGCGCCGGCCTCGCGCGTGGCGCCCATCGACAAGTTGAGCGTGGTGCTCGTGGTGATCTTCGCAGTGGCGTTTTTGGGTGAGGATTTGACATGGAGGGTCGGGATCGGCGCGGGGTTTGTTGCCGCCGGCGCACTCCTCATGGCGCTGTAAAGAGCGCCGATGCATGAACGAAAATGCCCGGCGTCAATACCAAAAAAGCGACCGTCGTTGGTATAGTCGCCGTTGCGCAACGAGCTGGGGATAGGTGAATGGCACGATTGGTACGACGCCGCGAATTGCTGGCGGGCGCCGGCGCAGCTCTGATCGTCGGCGCCCTGCAGGGTTGCAGAGTCGGCCTTCGCGACACGCCGCAAAACTCCTCATCCGACAAGCTGGTATTTCCCAGGCTTCGCGCCAGCATCGACCGAATCACGCGCATTACGGTATGCACGCGGCCGTTTCGAGCGCAGGGCCCGCGCCTGGACACCGAGCAGATCGGCCGCAAAACCGTCGTGCACAACTACGGCCACGGCGGCAGCGGTTGGTCGCTATCGTGGGGATCGAGCGGAATCGCGGTGCAGAAAGCGATGGCGACGGGCGAACGCGATATCGCGGTCATCGGCTGCGGCGCGTTGGGGCTCACATCGGCAATCCTGCTGCAGCGTGCGGGAGCGCAGGTGACCATCTATGCCAAGGATCTGCCGCCCAACGTCCGATCCTCTCTGGCCACCGGCTTGTGGACCCCCGACTCTCGCATCTGCTTCGAGCAACACGCCACGCCGGCGTTCAAGCAGACTTGGCAATCCATGACGCGAAATTCCTTCCAAACTTATCAAACCTTGCTGGGATTGCCGGGCAATCCGGTGGAATTCATCGACTCGTATTACGCCTCGGATAGCGCGGACACTGAGCGCCATCACGGTACGGCGACCGACCAACGGCCGAAATTCGCGGAGCTTCAGTGGGAACTCGTCAACGAGCTGATTCCGAAGAGCGAAGAGTACGGACCGGGTCGACATCCCTTCGGTCAGCGTTATCTGCGCCGCAATACGCTGATGATGTTCAATCTCGCCGCCTATTCGCGGCTCTTGCTGTCGGACTTTGCCGCAAACGGCGGAAAAATCGAAATCGCCGAGTTTCACACCCCCGCCGAACTTGCGGCGCTACGACAAAAGACGTTGATCAATGCCACCGGCTATGGGGCCCGGGCTCTGTTCGATGACCAATCGATCACGCCGGTACGCGGTCAATTGGCGCGAATGATTCCTCAACCGGAGGTCAACTACGGGTTGTTCTACAAGGGCGTCTCGTTCGTGCCGCGGCGCGATGGCCTGGTGTTCCAAGCCGTCGGTGAAGATGACTACTATGGATTCAACGACGCCACCGCGGACCCGGATCCCGCGGAAGCGGCATTTGCGGTCAATACCATCGCGACGCTGTTCAACGGCGTGTAGACCTCAATGGCGCGTTGACCGACTCGACCCGCACGATGCCGTGCGTATACTTGGCCCATGATCCCGATCATCCGGCTGCCGCGCAGCATGCAGCTCAGTCTCGAATCGACCGCCCAAGCCCTGCTGCAGCCGCCGGGTGGACGGCGAATCGATTTCACTCGTCCTGTCGGAGAGGCGGCACTGGTGGGGCCCGACTCGACCTCGTGGCGCATCTTCAAGAACCCCATCGCCCTGCTCGTTGGCGGCATGGCGGCCGTCATACTGGAGCTGGCGGAGCCCGCCGTGCGGACGGGCGTATGGAAGCACTCGACGTTTCTCACCGACCCCATGGGCCGCCTTCGCCGCACGGGCCTCGCCGCGATGGTGACGGTGTACGGCGCGCGCAGCATCGCTCTGCCCATGATCGAAAGCGTGGTTCGCTTGCACTCCCGGGTCGTGGGCGAAACACCGGCCGGCGAGGCATTTACCGCGAACGACGCGCGACTCTTGACGTGGGTTCACGCAACCGCCAGTTTCGGCTTCGGGGAGGCGTACAGCCGCTACGTGGCCCCGCTCCGCCCGCATGAGTTGGATGCCTTGTATCGGGAAGCAGTGCCGGCGTCCCATCTGTACGGCGCCGTCGACGCGCCCGGATCGGAAGCGGAACTGCACGCCTTGTTCGATTCCATGCGGGGACGACTCGAAGCATCCGAGATCGTGTTCGAATTCCTGAGAATCATGTGCAAAACGCGCGCCCTACCGGCCCCGCTTCGATGGCTGCAACCCCTGTTGGTACGGGCCGCCGTCGAGATGATCCCGGACTGGGTACGCGAACGCCTCGGGCTCACCGCGGCGCATGGACTGCGCGCATCGGAAAAAATCCTCGTGAAAATGGCGGGCGCCGTGTCGGACCGGATTGTTCTGCCCGACGGCCCCCCATCGCAGGCGTGCCGCCGTCTCGGATTGCCCAAGGCCTATCTTTACGGATAGGGAGGCTACCTCTGCGAAACCACGAATTCATCCAGCACCGCCCGTCTCATCAAGTCCGGCGGCAGGAGGCCCTGGCTCAATAGAAAATCGTGGAATTTCTTTTGATCGAACTTTGCACCCAACGCGGCCTCCGTCTCCTTGCGCAGTGCGAGCAGCCGGGTGTATCCGTAGAAATAGCTGTTGGCCTGTCCGGGCGACCTGAATGTGAACCGTTCCACCTCTTCCGTGGCGAAGGCGTGACTCAGCATCACATCCTTTTCGAGGACGTCGTAGGCCGCCGCCGGCGTCATCTTGCCGCTTTGCAATTCCGGGTCGAGAAATGCCCGGGCCGCACGCAACAGCCGCAGTTGCAGGGTCAGTAGCTGCCCCTCCAAGGGCTCATAGGGCTGCATGATGTATTCGGAATACAACCCCCATCCTTCGGCGTTGGTGGAGTTGAACGCGTAGAGAGCCCTGGCCAGGCTCACGCCACGCTCGACCATGGAATCGAACTGCAATTCGTGGCCCGGCCGTGCTTCGTGCGCAGTCAGCGTCCAGGCAACGGCGTCGTACGTGAAGTCGTCGTACCGGTCCTCCGCACCGCCGGTGGCCGACGGAATGTTCAAGGGCAGGATGAACTCCCCGCGCTGTCCCGTGTTGTTCGAGAAGGGCGGCGGTTTCATGTGCGGCGCAGGTTGTTGCGCGGTTTCGGCAGCCGTGGCGAGGCGGATGATGGCGGGGCGATCCGGAAGAGTGACCAGGGAGTTCGCGAGAATGATCTGCTCGATCGCCTCCAGCCGCTTCTGATAAAATGGCAGGATCTCGGCGCCCGTAATCTGCTTCTTTTTCAGTTCCGCGATGACGCTGCGGTAGTCGTTCGCCGCATATCCGTCCGCCTTCGCAATCTTCGCCGCCAACGATGCCATTTCAGCCTGGTATTCAGCGAACGCGGTGCGGGCCATCGATGCGATTTGCGCCGGAGGGAGGTCGACTCCATATCCCTCCAAGGCGAGCGCATACTCCTCGGCCGGCAAGCGGAAGTCCGAGCGGGCCTTGGGTAAAATTTGCGCGCGGACCCATGCGTCGTAGTCGGCAAGCTGAGCCTTCAGGCTCGCATAGCCGGACTCCCACCCGCCAATTTGGTATTTCGTGAACAAGGCCGCAATACCGTCAACATAGTTCGAGTTGCGGCCGAGCTCCGTTTCCACTTCGCCTTTCGACGGATAGATGACTCCGGCCTTCGCAATCTGGAGCAACTCGCGCTGTTTCAATACCTCGGTATACGGCTTGAAACCAGGTTCCATCCCCGTGTATTTCCGCAGACGGGCGACCGCGGCCGAGCGGCGATCCGGGCCCACCTGATCGTCGAGCAGGGTCCGCAAGCCCTGAAAAATGTCCTTGCTTGCATTCATGAACGGGACTTCGTGCTGCCGGGCGAAGTCCTCCTGTCGAAACTGCAGGTCGAAGGCCTTGCGCAGAATGGCAAGGTCTTCGCGTATTTTGCGGTCCGTTTCTTTCGATTCCGCCGTGGCGACCTTCGCGAGCACCGCTTCGAGTTCATGGCGCTGGGCGATTTCATCGTCGAGCGTGGGGTTCGAGATTCGATCATCGAACTTCGACAGCCCTTGTGCGGAACCTTCCTCCGGAGCGTGCGCGAACCGGACGGCGAGCAGGCCATTCGTGTAGGCGTCGCTTTTCTCTATCCATCCCGGCTTCGGGACCCCGGCTGCCAAGATCTGTTGCACGGACGTGGAGGTGAATAAGATAGTCATCAGACAAGCCACGATCAATCGACGCATTACAGTCCTCCGGAGTGTCCCCGGGGCGCACTATACAACGGTGATCACAACCGTGATCGCAATGCTGGGCCGGGTGACGCATAATGGATGCCCGCTGCCCGCCAGATAAAGAGGCCTCATGCATTATTCGCTGAAGAGCATCCTCGGAGCGGGCGGGTTCGTGCTGCTAGGCACGGCGGCGCTGGCCTTCTTGTTGACGCAGATCAGCAATCGCCACCTCTCGCTCAAGTCTCAGCCGATATACGAGGTCACGGCATTGTTCGACAATGTCGGTGATCTCAGAGCTGGCGCACGCGTTTCGATGTCCGGCGTGGAGATGGGCCGCGTCAGCCGCATCGCCTTCGATGCGGTAGAACGAAAGGCCGTGGTGTCGATGCGCCTAAGCACCCAGTTCAACCGGATCCCCATTGACAGTTCCGCGGCCATTTACACTCAGGGAATACTGGGCAGGAAATTCGTCGGCCTGACGAACGGCGGCTCGGACGTCTTCCTGAAAAATCAGGATCGCATCGCCGCCACGCGCTCGGCCATGCCGTTGGAGAATGTGATCGCCCAGCTCTTTACCAGATACCTGAAAACGAAGGCCGCCCCTCCCGCCGGCGCAGCCGCAGACAGCGGCCGGTAACCTTAGAATCCACGCCAGGGCATGCTTGCGTGGTGGGGCCGACTCCGTGTACTTTGTATTGCAAAGTACTCCACTGGAAAATGCCCTCATGACATCAGCAACGCTCGCGGCCGATCGACGAACCAGCCGCACAGCGGCCCGCAAACCGCTGCTGCTGGTACTTCTGCTCGTATCGAACTTCGCGTATGCAGGTTTCGATCACGAATGGGCACTGGATCAACACGGCATCTGGTCACGGCAGGCTCAGACCGGCCTCGAGTACGGCGTGATCGCGGTCGAGGTGGCGGGCAGCCTATGGTTTGGAAACGACGACCAATTGGGTCACACCTTCTGGCAGACGCTGGACGCATCCGTTATTTCCGGGGTCGGTGCGGCCGTTCTGAAGCGGGGCTTCAGCCGCGCACGTCCCAACCAGGGCGGAAATCCCAATCAGTGGTTCAAAGGCGGCTGCTGCGAAAGTTTCCCGAGCGGCGAGGTCACCTTGCAGGCAAGCTTCGTTACCCCCTTCATTGTGAACTATGCGCGGCAGCATCCTTGGGTTTGGGCCCTCGAGGCGCTTCCGGTCTACGATGGAATCGCACGCATGAAGAGCCAGGAGCATTGGCAATCCGATGTCATCGCAGCTTGGGTGCTGGGATCTGCCGTCGGCTATTGGACCACGACTCGGGAAACGCCGTTTTCGGTGCAAATCCTGCCTCGCGGAGTGTCGGCCGGCTTTTACAAACGATTTTAGCCGGGTCACACTCACCCGCATCGGCGAACCTCGGGACGACACCAAGCCATGGCCACTGATCCTCAGGAATCCTTGCAATCCTTGCAATCCTTGCCCACGGCCGGTCGGCACCCCGGGGCGGGGTCGGCGGCCCCGCAAGGGGCCGACCGACCACCGACATCCAAGCTCCATCGATCCCGCGGCGGGTTACTCGCCGAAGTGAAGGCCGGGCAGCACCGCGGTGCCTTCTTTGCGGACCGCGTCCAGATCATTGGGATCGAGCCCGAGGATTTTCAGGACGGTCGGCGCGATCTGCGAAGTCTCGACGAAGCTCGTCACGGTTCGCGGCTTCAGCGACGGATTCGAAAGCAGCAGCATGACGTTGGTATCGTCCTGCGCGAAGCCCCCGTGTTCCGCCTGCTTCTTCAGACTGCCCGTGTAAACCACGCCCACGTTCGGCTGAATGATGATGTCAGGAGTGCGCGGATCGCCGCCCGCGGCCGGTAGACCCGGTTTGCCGTAGATTGCCTCGAGCGAGGGCCCGTAGAAAATCTGGCCGATTCCCGCCGCGTTCGCGTTCGCCTCGAGCACGCCGACCGCCGCCAGTGTGCTCGCCCCGGGCTTCAGCCATAGCAACGAAATGTCATCCTCGGTCGCACCGATCTGGTTGATTTCCGAGTCGGGCAAGAACGCCGCCCCGAGCAGCGCCGACGGCGGAGTGCCATTGGTGCCGCTGTGGCCGGGAATGGGAAAGAACCGATTCGTATCGATCGGCGATTGCCCGTGCTTGGCGGTGATGATGATGGTGGTCGAGTGCAGAAGATGCTGTCTCTTCAGTTCGCTGACCCACTGACCGATTGCGGCGTCGACGAATTTGATCTCGCCCTCCATGCTGTCAGTCGGCGTTCCGGCCGCGTCGGTGTAACCGCCTTTGACGCCGGATTCGATCAATTTCTGACCGACGCTGACGGCCTGGAAATTCATCCCGAATATTTCCGGCACGCGGCCCTTGCTGCCGCCGAGATGAGTCTTCCCTTGGATCCAGTTCAGCACCGCATTCACTTTGAGCTGGTCGTAGCATTTGATGTTGTCGAAATCGGTGGTCCAATCGCCCCCGTTGCTGTTCGGAAGGGAGCTGCAATCAAGGCCGGTCGCCGTCTTGACGCCGGGCAACGGGATCGAGTTGGAATTCACCTCGGGCGAATAATAGTCGTCGACATTGCTGGGAACCGCCGTGCCGGTGGGCCCCGAGACGGCCGCATAGGCCGCATGCTTGTCGGACCAGGCCGTGTAGCCGCCGGCTTTGTGGATCACGCCGTAAATCGTATTTGCACGGATGAAATTCCACGCATAGACCGGGGCGCACCCGTTGAACGGATCCCGCACCAGCTTATTCGGATCGATGGACTTGAAGCCGCCATCGAAGGGACCATAGGGGCCGCCTCCGTTGAGCATCGTCTGGTCGATTTCGTTGCCTTCTTCGTATTCGGTACGGGTGCCGTTCGGCCGGCCAGGAATGCAATCGCCGTGGAGCACGCCATTGCCGGTGTCGGCGGCCGGGGGTGCCAGAACGCGGTCGTACGCGACGTCATAGTAGGCGCCGACCAGTTTGGGCGTTCCGCCGGTCACGATGGACATCAATCCGGGAAAGGAGTCGGAGGGTTTGGCTGTCGAGGTGCGGACGTAGTTGACCCCGGTCTCGGCCAATTCGGTCAGATTCGGACAGGTGTTCGCCATCGCACAATTGCGAAAGTCGAGGGCATGCATGCCGTCGATGCTGACCAGCAGTACATGGCGGCTTGCCGCTTCGCCTTCCTCGGCCGCGGCGAAAGACATGGGCGCACCGATCGCGGAAACGCCGCACGCCAAGGCAGCTATTCTTCTTATCATCGACATGGATCGACTCCTATTGGTTACGACTTTGCAGTACAAACCAGTCTAGAGGCGGTCTATGACGGAAATTTGACAGATGCAGGTCGGGCGGCGGCCGGACCGGCAGCCCAGGAGCCAGTCTCCTAAGCCGCAACCCCCGTCTCGACCAGGAGAACCCTGAGGTCGGCGGCCGCGGATTCGAATTCGGCGCTGATGACGGTCAGCTCCCGTTCGTCGAGGGCGCTCACCGAGCTTATCAAGCAGGCTCGATCGCGACCGCGGCGCTTTGCCTCGTATAGGGCCTTATCCACGAGGCTGATGGCGTTCTCCAACGAAATTTCCGTTGCCGAACCGGCCATCGGGAAGAACGCGTATCCGATCGAGATCGTGCATTGGATGGCCTGTCCGTTCCACAACACGGGATCCCGGCGCACCGTTTGCAGCAGCCTCTCGACGGTCGAGTCCGCCTGTTCGCGCGTGATCGGATCGAGTATGGCGAGAAATTCCTCCCCGCCCCAACGCACCAGTTTGTCGCTTTCGCGCAGGGCAGCGGACAGCCGATGACTCACGGTTGCCAACACCGCGTCGCCGGCGGGGTGTCCCAGCGTGTCGTTGATCCGCTTGAAGTGGTCGAGATCCGCCAGCAGCACGCAGCCGCCGACCGGCCGTGCACCGTCGACGGACAGCACGTACTCGTTGAAATAGCGGCGATTCCGCAGGCCCGTCAGCGCGTCGCGCTCGCTGTCGAAGCGCAGGCGATTGTTGGCCCTGCGGACGCGCGCGATCGCCCACATCAGTGCGGCGCACAGGCACGTCACGAAAAAGGCGCCCGCCAGAATGAGCTGCAGCCTTAGTCGCTGGCCGTGCATTTCGGAAGCCTTCAGCTCATTGTCACGCCGTAAGAGCTCGAGCTCCCGAGCCTGGCGTTCGTCGTCGAATTTCGCCGATAGTTCGAGAAAAGCGCGCTGACGAGTGATCGTCATGATTTTCTCGCTGACCACTTCATAGCGATGATAAACCTGGATGGCCATCATCAGATAACCCGCATGCTCGAGCGCATCGGCGTATTCCCGCAGGAACTCCTTGACGTCGAGGAGGTTATCGCCGGCGAGGGCTTGCGCGATCGCATCTTCCGCCAGCTTTTCGCCGGGCTTTATGTTGCCGAGGCCGATGTATGCCAGTCCTTCGTTGAACATGACGATCAGAATGTCGCCGCTCTCGCGCAATCGGAGGATGAGGGGCAGCGCTTGTTTCGAATACTTGAGCGACTCGGCGAAGTCGCGGGTCTTCAGATATGAGTCACCCAAGTTCACGAGCGCAGTGGCAAGCCATTTGTTGCTTCCGGCACGCTTGGCGTGATCGAGCGCCGCCAGACTGGCGCGGCGTTCCTCGGCACGATTGCCCTGCCGGTCTGCGACGTCCGACGCGCGGCTCTCGACTTCGACCATCGCGGCCTCGTCGCCGAGCATCACCGCCAGGCGCCGCGCGCTCTCCAACTGAGCGGCCGCTCGCTCCAGGTTGCCGGTATTGAGAAAAATGTGCGTCAACCAAAGCATCGCGTGCAGGCCGCGCACCTCGTCTCGCATTTCGTGCGCCAGATCCAAGCCGCGTTCGAGGAACGGCAAAGCCGCCTCCGCCTGTCCCAGCATACGCAGCGTATTGCCATGAAGAATCGAGACCCGGTAGCGCTCGGCCGGCGAGGCGATCGATTCGATGTCGATTCTTTTGAGTTCGGTGTCGGCGGCCGAGTATTGGTCGCGCTGATAGAGTGAGTAGGCGCGAAGATAGTGCTCCGCGACCGCCGCCGATTTGTCGCCTTGATGGGACAGCATCTGCAGCCGGGTTATCGTCGCATCGACATCCAGGTCACGGTGCACGTCGGAAAGAACCATGCCGCGAACTTCGAGCATCTGGATTTCCGGTGCGCGCCGTTCCGCCGAAGTCGGCACCGCATCGATGAGTTGTGCCGCACGTTCAGGATCGGACCAATCGACCATCTCGACGCGGTCCGCGAAATTCTGTTCGACGGGAGCAGGCGCACCACCGGCGGCGCCGGCGGCCGCCAATCCCAAAATACAGACCAGTGCGCCGATTTTGATGTGCCGCATACCCGGTTATAGCTTGACTGCAGTGCAGCGCGAATGAGCAATTGTGGTCACGCCGACCCTGCCGGGGCGTGATGAAGGTCATTTACCTGCATATTGCAACGGGTGCTCTGGCAACTATTGGTGCAGCTTGTGACTCGAGTCCGAATTCAGGGTTCTTCCTACAGCCGATTCGAGTCTGATATTACATCAGAGCCGGGTGGACCCGGCGGCCGCGGAGAACCAACAGGGAATCCGGAACCCGGATTAGACATAAACCGGCCGGGCGTTACCCCACGGGTTGTGACTCGGGCCATCTTGCGATTTGGCGGAGAGGGTGAGATTGCTCGCGGCGGACGCCGCTCGTCCTCCGCTTCGCTCCGGACCGTTGCAGCTTCGCTGCAACGTCCAACCCGGCGCGGCGCCGGGTTGTCGAACCCACGAGCTGCGATTTGGCGGAGAGGGTGAGATTCGAACTCACGAGACCTGTGAGGGTCCGCCGGTTTTCAAGACCGGTGCATTCAACCGCTCTGCCACCTCTCCCACGTCCTAAGGGCGCGCCCGACGCGTCGCGAAATTTTACCTGACCCGGGAGTTGCATGCTGCCTTGCGCGAGGGCGGCCGCCCCAATGCCTCGCGGCGGCCGTCGGGTGCCTCAGATTGCCCGATATTGCAATTTTGGGGGCCGGGGACATTGATTCCGCGCACACTACCCTAAGATAGAGGCTTGCCGGTCGGTTTGGGCACGCACCGTTCGGGAATGGTAAAATGCGTGGCAGGAACTACTCAATCACTGATTTCGTGAGGGCTTTTGATCATGGCCAATTTCCCTAGTAACGCTGCGTTTCCGCGGGGCGGAGTGGACAGCCGCAGCGTCTTCATCACCCGTACGTACACCCATCTCGTGGCCGGCATCCTCGGCTTTATCCTGGTGGAACTGGGACTATTCGAATCCGGCCTGGCCGGACAAGTCATGCAGTTCATCTCAGGACTTCCCTGGTTGGTGATCCTGGGTGCCTTCATGCTGACGGGATGGCTGGCAACGCGCACGGCGCAAACCAGCACGTCGATCGGGATGCAGTACTTCGCGTACGCGGCCTACGTGGTCGCCGAGGCGCTGATCTTCGTTCCGCTTCTGTACTTCGCCGAAAGGAAAGCGCCCGGCACCATCGACAGCGCCGTTCTGATCACCGCGCTCGGGACCGGTGGACTGATGTTCGTTGCCCATCGCACGCGCAAGGATTTCTCGTTCCTGCGTGCCATCCTGATGTGGGGCGGCGTGCTGGCGCTACTGGCCATCGTCGGCGGAGCCATCTTCGGCTTCCAACTGGGTACCTGGTTCTCGGTGTTGATGATCGGGTTCGCGGGCGCCGCGGTGTTGTATGACACCTCCAACATCATCAACTACTACCCGGAAGATCGCTACGTCTCGGCGGCAATGCAGCTGTTCGCTTCGATCGCGCTGATGTTCTGGTATGTGCTGCGCCTGTTGATGGGCAGCCGCAACTAGCAAGCTGCGGTCCGTCACACGACACGGGGCGCGGACTCTCTTCGAGGGGCCGCGCCCTTTTTCATGGGTGGCCGAATCAACGGCGCTTGTCGAATCAACGGCCCTTATTGATTGAGTACCGTCACCCCGCCCATGTAGGGTGCCAGTGCGGACGGCACGGCAACTGAACCGTCTTCTTGCTGAAAGTTCTCCAGTATGGCCACGAGCGCCCGGCCCACCGCTACACCCGAGCCGTTCAAGGTGTGCACCAATTCGGGTTTGCCCGTCGCCGGGTTTCGCCATCGTGCCTGCAGACGCCGCGCCTGGAAGGATTCGCAGTTGCTGCAGGATGAGATCTCGCGATAGCGGCGCTGCGAAGGCAGCCAGATCTCCAGATCGTAGGTCTTCGCGCTGCTGAATCCCACATCACCGGCACACAACGAAATGACGCGATACGGCAATTCCAGCGCCTGCAGCACCTTCTCGGCGTGCCCGGTCAATTCCTCCAGCGCGGCGTACGACTGATCCGGTCGGACGATGTGCACCAACTCCACTTTCTCGAATTGGTGCTGGCGAATCATGCCGCGCGTATCCTTGCCCGACGCGCCGGCTTCCGACCTGAAGCACGGCGTATGGGCCACATATTTCAACGGCAACTTTTCCGGGGCGAGAATCTGGTCGCGCACCAGATTCGTGACCGGTACTTCGGCGGTCGGAATCAGGAAAAATCCCGGATCGCCGCGCACTGCGAATAGATCCTGCTCGAATTTGGGCAGCTGCCCCGTGCCCTCCAGGGCGATCGCATGCACGAGGTACGGCACGTAGGCCTCTCGATACCCATGCTTGGCGGTGTGCATATCGAGCATGAACTGGATGAGAGCTCGATGGAGCTTCGCCAGGTTTCCGGTCATCACCACGAACCGCGCCCCGGAAATCCTCCCCGCAGCTTCAAAATCCATCCCGAACCGTTCGCCGATCCCCACGTGATCCTTGGGCTCGAAGGTGAATCGCCGGGGGTCGCCCCAGCGGCGCAGTTCGACATTCGCCGCCTCGTCGGCACCGTCCGGCACGCTTGCATGTAATAGGTTGGGTAGTCCGAGCTGGAAAGAGTGGAGTTCCGCCTGGACCTCGTCGAGTTGCTTCTCCAGCGCCTGCAATTCGGCGCCCAGCGCTTCACCCCGGGCCAGGAGGGGTGCGGCATCCTCCCCCTTGGCCTTTGCCTGCCCCACCGCTTTCGCACTGGCATTGCGCTCCGCCCGCAAGCGATCCGACTCGATTTGAACCGCCTTGCGCTGCTCCTCCAATGCCGCAAACCTGGCGACATCGAATTTGAAATTGCGGCGCGCCAATTGGGCGGCCACTCCGGACAAATCGCTGCGCAGCAGCTTCGGGTCGAGCACGATGAATCCTAATTTTTTGGAGCATGAATCCCGCAGGGGCCAGTAATCCTACCAGCCTGACGTCGCGCGTCAGGCGTTTCCGCGGAAACGTAACTTGACCGCTCGTCGGTCGCAACTCAGGCCCCTCACCGCCCGCCAGTCCACTCACCTAGGAACGCTTGGCGCCGTGAGTGTCCTTTGCGTCCTTCACACCCCTGCTGTCCTTGGCGTCTCGATCGCGCGCGCGCCGCGCCTCCAATGCCTCGCCGATCTTGATTTCCAGCCCGCGCGGCGCCGGCACGTAGTAGCGGCGATCCGGCATGTCGTCGGGAAAGTACCGTTCGCCGGCCGCGTATCCGCCGGGCTCGTCGTGGGCGTAGCGATAGCCCTTCCCATAGCCGATTTCCTTCATGAGGCGGGTCGGTGCGTTGCGCAAATGCAGCGGAACCTCCAGCGACCCGAGACCATTCGCGTCTTCGGTGGCAGCGTTGTACGCGGCGTAAACGGCGTTGCTCTTGGCGGCACACGCCATGAAGACGATGGCTTGGGCGATCGCGAGTTCGCCTTCGGGACTACCCAACCGCTCGTATACCGCACACGCCTCCAATGCCATGGTCAGGGCCCGCGGATCAGCGATGCCGATATCCTCGCTCGCCATCCGCAAGGCGCGGCGGGCCACGTACAAGGGGTCACACCCGCCGGCCAACATGCGGCACAGCCAGTACAGGGCGGCGTCGGGATCGCTGCCGCGCACCGACTTGTGCAAGGCGGAAATCTGGTCGTAGAAGTTTTCACCGCCCTTGTCGAATCGCACGTAGGTGCTGCCGATCACCGCGCGCGTGGTATCGGCATCAAGGTGCCGCCCCGGAGTGCAACGGTTTGGTTCGCCGCGGCGGGCGGGATCGGGGGAAGCGACTCTGTCTTCCTCCTCGCCCTCCTCCGGAATGCTCAAGTCCGCCGCGGTTTCCAGCAAGTTCAGCAGGCGGCGCGCGTCGCCGTCGGCCGCCGCCAACAGCAACTCGCGCGCGGCGGCGTCGATGTGCAGCTTCAATCGCCCGAGGCCGCGCTCCTCGTCCGCAAGCGCACGATCGAGCAGCTTGCTCAAGTCCGTAAGCGTAAGCGGCTTCAAGATGTAGACCCGCGCCCGCGACAGCAGGGCGTTGTTCACTTCGAACGACGGATTTTCGGTGGTTGCGCCCACGAAGATCAGCGTTCCGTCCTCGACGTACGGCAGGAAGGTATCCTGCTGCGACTTGTTGAAGCGGTGAACTTCGTCGAGGAACAACACCGTGTCGCGGGTCCCTCGCAGGGCGCGCGCCTGCTCGACCACGGCTCGAATGTCCTTGATTCCCGCGAGCACGGCCGACAGCGAGATGAACTCGGCCCGAGCACCCTGCGCAACCAGGCGGGCGAGCGTGGTTTTGCCGGTCCCCGGCGGGCCCCACAGAATCATCGAGTGAGGGCGGCCGGACTCCAATGCGCGCCGCAGCGGCGCACCCGCACCCAGCAGATGCGATTGCCCCACGTATTCGTCGAGAGTTTGCGGCCGCAGTCGATCGGCAAGCGGCCGGTAGGTGCCGTCGCCGCGTGACCTCCCGGCCTCCGCGCTCACTTGGAAGGACCGGGTCCGATCACATCGGCCTCCGCGCGTTGCTCACTTGGGGCTGCGTCCGATCACATCGACTCCCGGCGGCGGTGTGAATGAAAACAGGTCGGCCGGAAACTTGGCATTGCGCGCGGGATGGGTGAAGGTCAACTGCGTCACTTGCCCGAGCTTGTCCGCGAGGAACATCGACGCCAGCTCACCCTTGTCGAAACCGATGCGTACCACTTGGAAGTCGGTATCGGCGCGCTTGGGAATGAGCTGAAACCACTGCAGCCCGCCGGCGGGCGGCAGCGCCTTGATGTCGAATTGAGTACTGATGGATCCGCCGCCCGACAGCAGACTGGCGGGAGTACTGGCCAACGTACTGTCCATGTCGCGTACGTTGGCCTGTTCCAGGTCTTTGTCGTAGAACCAGATCTGCTTGCCGTCGGCGAGCACCAACTGCTCGGAAGGCTCCACGTAGTCCCACCGAAACTTTCCCGGCCGCTCCAGATATAGCTTGCCGGCCGCGCTGCGCAGCACCTTGCCATGGCCATCATCGATGGTCTGGGTGAAATCCGCGGACCACGTCGCCAATCCCGCCAGGTATTTTTCAACGTCGGTCGCGGGCGTCGCGTGACCTAGAGGGTCGCCGGCGGCGAAGAGCATGAGAGCGAGCGCCGTCGTCTGCACGATTCGCGTTGCGGCTTTCACGGAAGGGCCTTCTTGGATTGGAATTGGCACGATTTACTCCTGCGGCGGCGGTGCGCCGAAAATCTCGCGGGCGCCGTTCGACTGCAGGGGGCCGACCAATCCCGCCGCCTCCATCGCCTCCACCAATCGGGCGGCCCGGTTGTAGCCGATCTTGAGCCGGCGCTGTACGCCGGAAATCGACGCCTTGCGAGTTTCGGTGACGATGCGCACCGCCTCGTCGTACAGCGGATCGGCCTCTGCATCCACCGGCTCGTCGCCTTCGTCGTCCTCGGATGGGAATCCCGGGATGGGAGTGCGTGGACCTTCCAGAATTTCTTCGATGTAGATCGGCGGCGACGCGGCCTTGAGGCCGGCGACCACACGATGCACCTCTTGGTCGGAGACGAAGGCCCCGTGCACGCGCGTGGGTATGGACGTACCCGGCGGTAGATACAGCATGTCGCCGTGCCCCAGGAGCGACTCCGCGCCGCTCTGGTCGAGAATGGTGCGCGAGTCCACCTTGGCCGACACCTGGAAGGCGATTCGGGTGGGAATGTTCGCCTTGATGAGGCCGGTGATGACGTCCACCGACGGCCGTTGCGTCGCAAGGATCAAGTGGATGCCCGCGGCACGCGCCTTCTGTGCCAATCGCGCAATCAACTCTTCGACCTTCTTGCCGACGATCATCATGAGATCCGCCAACTCATCGATGATGACGACGATGAACGGCAGCGCGGTCAGGTCCTCGACGTCCTCGGCGACGATGCCGGGCACGCCTTGCGCGATTTTTGCCATCCGGATCGGATCCTTGATCGGTTTGCCCGCGTCGGCCGCGTCCTTGACCTTGCGATTGAAGCCGCCGATGTTGCGCACGCCCAGCATCGACATGAGCTGGTACCGCCGCTCCATTTCCGCAACGCACCAGCGCAGTGCGTTGGCCGCCTGCTTCATGTCGGTCACGACGGGCGACAACAGATGCGGAATTCCTTCATAAACCGAGAGTTCCAGCATCTTCGGGTCGATCATGATCATGCGCACGTGCTCGGGGCTGGCCTTGTACACGAGGGAAAGGACCATGGCATTGATGCCCACCGACTTGCCGGATCCGGTGGTGCCGGCAATGAGCAGATGCGGCATGCGCGCGAGGTCGGCGACCACCGGTACTCCGCCGATGTCCTTGCCGAGCGCCAGGGCGAGCGGCGAGCTCACCTCGTCATAGGGCTTCGATTTGATGATTTCGCCCAGGGTCACGATTTCGCGCTTCTCGTTGGGTATTTCAAGACCGACGACGGATTTGCCGGGGATGATTTCCACGACCCGTACGCTGATGGCCGACAACGCCCGCGCAAGGTCTTTGGCGAGATTGCTGATCTGGCTCACTTTGACGCCGGGCGCGGGCCGAAGCTCGAATCGGGTGATCACCGGCCCAGGTTGCACTGCCACGACTTCCGCTTCCACGCCGAAATCCCGTAGCTTGATCTCGACCAGTCGCGACATGGCCTCCAAAGCTTCGTCTGAATACGACTGCTCGCGGGGTCCGGGCTCATCGAGCAGCGACAGGGCCGGCAGTTCGCTCGACTTGGGGGCATCGAACAGCGGTACTTGCCGCTCGCGCTCGATGCGCTCGCTCTTCGGGACCGGAGCGACCGGTTCGATGCGCGGCGGCGGGCGGCTGGCGACCTTTTTCTGCTCCTCGCGGACCACGCCCTGCCGCGCCTGCTTGCGCTGCTGTCCCGAGGCCAGCTCGCGCCGCTGTTCGATTTTTGATTGCGTCCAGTTGATGCCCTTCAGGACCGAGGCGCCCAATTTATCCATGACGTCGAACCAGGACACCCCGAGGAACAGAGCGACGCCCGAAAACCACAAGGCCAGCAGCAACAGGGTCGCGCCCAGGAATTGCAAGGCCTCCTTGCCGTGATCGCCGACGAATTCGCCCACCACGCCGCCGGCGCTGCTCGGAAATGCGGTGCCGTCCCAGTGCAGGCTCGCCAGCCCGCAACTCGTCAGCAGCGTCACTCCGAATCCCGCCGCCCGCAGTATGGTGTTGATGCGCGACCGCGCATCGGGAAGGGCCTGCTCCTTGTGCACCAGCCAGCCGGCGTACGCCAACATCACTGGGAATAGGTATGCCGGGCGGCCGAAAAGAGAGAAAAAGAAGCCTGCCAGCCACGCGCCAACGGGTCCGATCCAGTTATGCACTGACGCGCCGTCGCCGGTATTCCAGAAGCTGGCGTCATCTTTGTGATAAGAAAGCAGCGCCAGGACCAGCAGCAGAGCAACGGCCCCCAAGAACCACAGCGCCCCTTCGCGCAGCGCACGCGCCACTGTGGCCGACAGTTTCATGGTGGACTTGGATTTCTTGGCAGCAGTCGCTTCAGTCAATTCTAGACCTTTAATGATATTTACTTCTTAACCATTTGAATATTATGTAATAGTAACCGAGTCTCGCGCTCGTCGAAAGCGCTGGTCGTAGGTTTGAGGCCGGCCACTTGTTTGAACTGGCTGGCGCCCACAGATTTACTTACCATGAGCCGGCGGCAGTAACGTCCGCGTACGACCATTTAGAAGAGAGGCAAATTATACATGAGCGTCGTCAGGCACAGTCCACTCCTTATCCTGGGATCAGGTCCTGCCGGCTATAGCGCCGCCGTCTACTCGGCGCGCGCCAACCGCGCACCGCTGCTCATCACGGGGTTGGAGCAGGGGGGCCAGCTCATGACGACCACCGATGTGGACAATTGGCCGGGAGACGTAGAACACCTGCAGGGTCCGGCGCTCATGGACCGCATGCGCCGCCATGCGGAGCGCTTCAACACGGAAATCGTATTTGACACGATCAACCGCGCCGAGCTGCGGCAGCGCCCGTTTCGCTTGTTTGGCGACAGCGGCGAGTACACCTGCGACGCGCTCATCATCGCGACCGGCGCGTCGGCCAAATATCTGGGACTTCCCTCGGAGGAGATCTTTCGCGGCAAGGGAGTTTCCGCCTGCGCCACCTGCGACGGCTTCTTCTACCGTGGCAAGCCGGTTGCCGTGATCGGCGGCGGCAACACGGCGGTGGAGGAGGCGTTGTACCTGGCCAACATCGCATCGCACGTCACTCTCGTGCATCGGCGGGATAAACTAAGATCTGAGAAAATCCTTCAAGATCGCTTATTTACGCTTGAAACCTCAGGTAAAGTCAGCATAATTTGGAATCACGCGGTGGATGAAATCCTGGGGGACGATGGGGGCGTCACGGGCGTGCGGCTATGCGCGGTGCAGGGGAATGCGACGCGCACCGTGAAGCTGGACGGAGTATTCATTGCCGTGGGACATCAACCGAATACGCAGCTCTTCGAGAAACAACTCGACATGCGCGGCGGCTACATCGTCGTCAAGGGTGGCCTCGAGGGCGATGCGACTTCGACGAGCATCCCGGGAGTGTTCGCCGCAGGAGATGTCGCCGACCACGTCTATCGCCAAGCCGTGACCTCCGCGGGCACCGGCTGCATGGCGGCCCTCGATGCGGACAAATATCTGGAGCGTGTCGAGACCAACCCCCGAGCTGAGCCGCTCGCCGCCCACGCGTGACCAATCCGCGCGTGCGTTTGCTTCGGAGCATTGCCGATATCGATGCGGCGAGTTGGAACGCCGTCGCGGGCTCGGTACAACCTTTCGCGAGGCATGAGTTCCTGCACGCGCTCGAAGCTTCGGGCTGCGTGGTCCCTCGCACCGGCTGGACGGCGCGCCATCTGCTGCTCGAGGACGCGCGCGGCCGCCTCCTCGCCGCCATGCCGCTCTATCGCAAAGGGCACTCGCGCGGCGAATTCGTTTTCGATTTCTCCTGGGCGAATGCCTACGCCCAGCATGGCCTCAAGTACTATCCGAAACTCCTGACGGCCATCCCCTTCACTCCGGTCGCAGGCCCACGCCTGTTGGTGCCTCCCGGACCGGACGCACCGGCCGTGACCGCCGCGCTGATCCAGGCGGCGACCGATTATGCTCGGTCCGAGGATCTTTCCTCCTGGCACGTCTTGTTTCCCGGCGTCGCGGATCTAGCGCCCCTCAACCGCGCGGGGTTGATCGAGCGCCGGGATTGTCAGTTTCATTGGTTCAATCAGGGTTATGACTCCTTCGAGGCCTTCTTGAGCGGATTCACCGCGGAGAAGCGCAAGAAAGCGAAGCGCGAGCGGCGGCGCGTCGCCGAGGCGGGCATAGAGTTCGACACACGGCTGGGCGGGGAGATGGACGATGCCCTTTGGAACACGGTGTACGGCTTCTATGCGGACACCTTTTATCGCCATGGGCACGACCCCTATTTGAATCTGAATTTCTTCAAGCTGATTGCCGCCACCATGCCCCATCAGCTCATGCTGAAAATAGCCCGGCACGGCGTTGAGCCCATCGCCGTGGCGATTTTCTTCGTGGGCGAGGATGCCCTGTTCGGCCGATATTGGGGTGCGGGAGGCAACTTTCACAGCCTGCATTTCGAGACCTGCTATTACCAAGGGATCGAGTACTGCATCGAACATGGGTTGCGCCGCTTCGAGCCGGGAACCCAGGGAGAGCACAAGGTGCCGCGAGGTTTCGTTCCAACGTTCACCAGTTCCATGCACGACATCGTCGATCCGCGCTTCTCGGCCGCCATTCGCGACTTTGCGCAACGCGAGGCTCGCGGAGTCGATCATTACGCCGCCGCCGTGAACGAGCACATCCCCTACCATCGCGCGCCCGATGAGGAGTTGCAGCTCTGAGTAGGCTTGTCTGGCTGGGCGAACATGCAGAACCGGACTGGTTCCCGCCCGTCGAGCAAGCTTTGCGGGATCCGCCGGGACTATTGGCCGCCGGGGGCGATCTCCATCCCGCGCGTCTGCTCGCGGCGTACGAACGCGGCATCTTTCCTTGGTACTCGGCGCAGCAACCCATCCTGTGGTGGTCTCCCGATCCGCGCATGGTCTTGTTTCCGGATGAATTCAACGTCTCACGTAGTTTGCGCAAGACGCTCAAAAATGGTCCGTACAGAACCCGGGTGGATTGCGCGTTCGGCGCGACCATCCGGGAGTGCGCGGCGCCCCGCCGCTCGGGACCCGAGACGTGGCTCAACCCCGACATGATTCGCGCCTATGAGCACCTCTTTGAATTGGGGTTCGGGCACTCCATCGAAACCTACCTTGGGAGTCGACTTGTCGGGGGCTTGTACGGAGTCCGGTTGGGAGGAGTCTTCTTCGGCGAATCGATGTTCAGCCGCGAGAACGATGCCTCAAAAGTGGCCATGGCACGGCTGGTCGATGAATGCCGTGCGCGCGACATTCAAGTCATCGATTGCCAAGTGGCAAGTTCGCACCTCGCCAGCCTCGGCGCGCGTGAAGTCTCCCGCTCCGAATTCGTTGCGCTGCTGCGCCGGCAAGCGCGGCGCGCGCCGAGCGACCGGTGGGTAGAGACACTCTGCATGCCGCCGGTATCGGCGTCGTAAAATTGCATTAGCAGGGGGCTTTATGCACAATGCGCCCGGCTTATCGCATCCCTACATACAACAAGGACGCATGTCAAAAGAAGAGGCAATCCAATTCGAGGGCGAGGTCGTGGAGACCCTGCCCAATACGACGTTTCGCGTCAAACTCAAGACCGGCCATCTCGTTACGGCCCATATCTCGGGCAAAATGCGTAAAAATTACATTCGAATCCTGACCGGCGATCAAGTCACGGTGGAAATGACCCCGTACGACCTGACCAAGGGCCGCATCGTCTATCGCGGCCGCTAAGGAAAGTTCGCGCGACCCTTCGCCGGGCTTTCGTGCGACCTTCGCTAGCTTTCGTGCGACAAGAGTGCGGGCTCGTTGGCCGCCCGCGTGTCGAGTTTCAACTTGTCGCCGTCCTCGCTCAAGGTGACTTCCACGTGTCCGCCATTGACGAGCTTGCCGAACAATAACTCCTCTGCCAGCGGCCGCTTGATGAACTCCTGGATGACGCGCGCCATGGGCCTCGCCCCCATCTTTGGATCGTAGCCCTTCTTGGCGATCCACCTGCGCGCGGGTTCATCAACCGATATGGACACGCGCTTCTGTTCCAACTGCGCCTCGGCCTCGACCAGCAGTTTGTCGACCACCCGCTCGATCGTGTCCTGATCGAGACCGGCGAACTGCACGACGGCATCCAGACGATTGCGGAATTCCGGTGAAAACAAGCGTCGAATCGCCTCCATACCGTCGGACGTGGTGTCGGACTGCGTGAATCCGATGCTCGGACGGCTCATCTCGAACGCGCCCGCGTTGGTGGTCATGACGATGATGACATGGCGGAAATCCGCCTTTCGTCCATTATTATCGGTCAGCGTGCCGTGGTCCATGACCTGCAGCAGCAAGTTGAACACGTCGGGATGCGCTTTTTCGATCTCGTCGAGCAGCAGTACGCAGTGCGGATGCTTCGCAATCGCCTCGGTGAGCAGTCCGCCCTGATCGAAACCCACGTAGCCGGGAGGCGCGCCGATGAGCCTCGACACCGTATGGCGTTCCATGTATTCCGACATGTCGAAGCGAACGAATTCCACGCCCATGGCGATCGCCAATTGCCGCGTCACTTCGGTTTTGCCGACGCCCGTGGGGCCGGAAAACAGGAAAGATCCTACCGGTCTGCGCTGATCGCCCAATCCGGACCGCGACATCTTGATGGCGGCCGACAATGCCTCGATCGCCTTATCCTGACCGAAGATGGTCAATTTCAAATTACGCTCTAAGTTCTTGAGTACGTCCCGGTCGGACAGGGAGACGTTTTTCGGCGGTATCCGCGCAATGCGGGCCACGACATTTTCGATCTGGCTGACGGTCACCGATGCCTCGCGGCTCTCCACGGGCTTGAGGCGCAGGTTGGCGCCCGCTTCGTCGACGACGTCGATGGCCTTGTCCGGCATGTGCCGGTCGTTGATGTGACGCGCCGCGAGTTCGGCGGCCGCCTGCAAGGCGTCGTCTTCGTACTTGACGCCATGATGCTCTTCATAGCGGGTCTTGAGTCCGCGCAGGATGTCGACCGTGTCCTGAACCGACGGCTCGGTGATGTCGATCTTCTGAAATCGCCGCGCCAGCGCGTGGTCCTTCTCGAAAATCCCGCGATATTCGTTATAGGTGGTGGATCCGATGCAGCGCAGCTCCCCGTTCGCGAGGGCCGGCTTGATGAGATTCGATGCATCCATCACGCCCCCGGACGCGGCGCCGGCGCCGATGACGGTGTGGATCTCGTCGATGAACAGGATCGCGCCCGGTTGCTTCTTGACCTCGGCGAGAACCGCCTTGAGGCGCTTCTCGAAGTCGCCGCGGTACTTGGTGCCGGCCACCAGGGAACCCATGTCCAGCGAATAAATGGTGGCGTCGAGCAGAACATCCGGAACTTCGTTCTCGACGATCATGCGGGCCAGACCCTCCGCGATCGCAGTTTTGCCCACACCGGCCTCTCCCACGTACAAGGGATTGTTCTTGCGGCGTCGGCACAGAATCTCGATGGTCCGTTCGACCTCGAGTTTGCGCCCGATGAGCGGGTCGATCTTGCCCTTGCGTGCGGCATCATTTAGATTCGTGGCGTACTTCTCGAGGGCGTTGCCGCTGCCCTCGCCGTCGCGCTCCGCGTCGCCGGAGACGCCGCCCTCCTCCCTTTCACTGCGTTCCTCGCCGCCGGCCTTCGAGAGACCGTGCGCGATGAAATTGACCACGTCGAGACGCGACACGTCCTGCATGCTCAATAAATAGGCGGCATGCGACTGTTTCTCGCTGAAGATCGCGACCAGCACGTTGGCCACGGTGACTTCTTTCTTGCCGCTCGATTGAACGTGAAACACCGCGCGCTGAAGCACCCGCTGAAAGCCCAGCGTCGGCTGCACGTCGCGATCCTCGCCGGGCGGCAGTCGCGGTGTGGTCTGGTCGATGAACTGCTTCAGCTCGGTCTTGAGCTTGGGCGTATCCGCGCCGCACGACTTCAAGACCTCCCTCACCTTGGGGGTATCGACGATCGCGAGCAGAAGATGCTCCACGGTCATGAATTCATGCCGTGCTTCCCGTGCACTGGCAAACGCATCATTCAAGCAAAATTCGAGTTCTTGACTAAGCACAGGTTATGCCTCTTCTAGCGTTGCCATCAGCGGATGCTGATGTTGTCGCGCATACGCGATCACTTGAGCCACCTTGGTCTCTGCAATCTCATAAGTAAATACCCCGCATACCCCTTTGCCCTTGGTATGCACCTCGAGCATAACGCGAGTCGCCTTGGTACGGTCCATCGCAAAGAAGCGTTGCAGGATATCGACAACGAATTCCATGGGAGTGTAGTCGTCATTGATGAGGACCACCTGATAGAGTGGGGGGCGCTTGAGCCGGGGCGCCGATTCCTCAACGACCAAGCCCGTCCCGTCCCGACCTCGTTCAATGTCGCTCATGTGTGAATAGTTTATAGGGTGCGTTATCACGGTTTACAAGCCGTCCAAGCAAATCGCAGGGCCAAACGCCAATGTCGCAGATCAGTGTCACTTTATTTTCACAAGCAAAAACAAATGCTTGAGCGGCCCGGCGCATAGCCCGTATGATTGCCCCGCTTAAGGTTTCCATGTCGCGCGGTGCGGCCGACGCTCAAAGCCCAAGGCGCCAACGAACTTCCCATGCTTGATATGCGAACAAATCAGTGGCTGTCCCGTCTGCAAGGCAATGGCCCGGCGTATGTATCGCTCATCCTCGCGGCGTTGATCGCCATCGAGCTGGCCCGGATGGCCCTTTCCTTCCTCGGCGGTCCGGTCAAGACCCCACAGCCGGTCGTGAACCGGCCCGCGGCCCCGCATGTCCGCCCGGGGGTGGACGCACAAAAGGTGGTTTCGGCCCATCTATTCGGAGTTGCGGCGGTCGAGCCGGGCGCCCAGGACCCGGCCGACGCGCCTCTGAGCAGCGCAAATCTGGTGCTGGCGGGCACGATTGCAAGCCAGGATCCCAAGCACGGAGTGGCGATCATCAGCGACGGCGGCCCATCGAAGGTGTATTCGGTGGGCGATAACGTGAGCGGGGCGACCTTGCACTCGGTATACCTCGATCACGTCATCCTCGATCGCGCCGGGGTACTGGAAACCCTGATGCTGCCACGGCAGCTGGCCGGGAGCCGGCCGATGGCGGCCGCCCGCAGGACCGGCGGAGCCGACCCTCGCACCGTCGCGGCTGTCGACAACATTCGGCGGCTGGTCCAGCAGGATCCAGGGATTTTGGACCAGGTCATGCGCACCGTCGCCTCCTACGACAATGCAGCGGGCAAACTGCGCGGATTCCGCGCCTATCCGGGCAGAAACCGTGCCATCTTTAATAAACTGGGTTTAAAACCCGGGGACTTGGTCACGGCAATTAATGGCACGGCGTTGGACGATCCTCAACATAGTCAGGAAGTCTTCAACACCATTCAAACCTCGGATCACGTGACTGTGACGATCGAGCGCGGCGGGCAGAAACAGGACATCACCCTTAACATCGCCCAAGTGGCCGCTCAAGCCACCAGGGACCTGGAAGGAGATACGGCTCCCGCGTCGTCGCTTCCGGGTGGGGTGCCTCCCCCGGGGGCGGCGCCTCCGAACAACAGCAATGAGAATCCCAATGATCAGTAGCGCGCGCCTCCTCCCAAAGCGTTCAATACACGACGGGTGCCCATGATGCCGACCACCAGACCGCCAGATAGACTCCGAACGGGCACCGTGTGCGCAATCGCGGTCCTGCTCGTCGTGATGTCCTTGGCAGCGGCAGCCGCGCCCCCCCGGTCGACGGACGGGCCCACCATCACCCCGAATTACAAAGACGCCGACCTGAGCCAGATCATCCAGGCGGTGAGCGAGGTCACCGGCAAGAATTTCATCATCGACCCCCGGGTCAACGCCAAGGTCACGATGCTGTCGGCGACCCCGATGTCGCCGGCAGCATTTTATGAAGCCTTTCTCGCAGTTCTGCAGGTTTATGGCTACGTGGCGGTGCCCGCCGGCAAGGTCATCAAAATCATCCCGAACACGGATGCGCGGCAGCTACCGTCGATCGACCTGCCAAACGACGTGAGCTCGACCTCGGACGAAATCGTCACCCAGATCATCACAATGAAGAATGTGAGCGCAGCCCAGCTCGTGCCGTTGCTGCGGCCCCTGATCCCCCAGCAGGGTCACCTCGCCGCCTACCCGAGCGGCAACATGCTCATCATCTCGGATCGCGCCAGCAACGTGAACCGCATCATGAAAATCATCGCGCGGATGGATGAGAGCGGCGACGAGCCCGTGGAGGTGATTGCGCTGCGCAATGCGAGTGCGGCCGACCTCGTCCGAACGGTCAACCAGCTGAGCCAGGGGCAGGCCTCCGAAGGGGCTGGCGCGCCGGTCAAGATCGTGGCCGATGAACGCACCAACAGCGTGCTCGTAAGCGGCGAAAAGTCGCTGCGGTTAAAGATCAAGGCCCTGATCGTCAACCTGGACACGCCCATGCAGAGCGGCGGCGACACGCAGGTCAGGTACCTGCGCTATGCCGACGCCGAAAAGATCGCGGACAAGCTGAAGGGCCAGGCGACCGCCTCGGCCAAGGCCCAGGGCGGCCCGCAGGGCGGCGCCGCGCCCAGCGCCAGCGGCGGAGCCAACGTCGATGCCAGCGTGACCATCTGGGCGGACGTGGCCACCAATGCACTCATCATCACGGCACCGCCGAAAATCATGAAATCGTTGATGGCCGTGATCGACAAGCTCGATATCCGCCGAGCCCAGGTGCAGGTCGAAGCGCTCATCGTCGAGGTGGACGTCAATAAGAGCTCGAATCTCGGTGTGCAATGGATCCTCTACGGGCAGGGCGGCAACACCGTCCCGGCAGCCGTCACCAATTTCCCGGGTTCCGGGACAGGCATCGTGAACCTGGCGGCGGCCGCCCTGGGCGGGACCACCACGTCCACGACCACCGGGACCACCGGGGTCGGTGGCGTGGCGGGGGCCGTCTCGGCCCTCACCACGGGCGCAACCCTGGCGATCGGGCGTTACAACCCCACCTCAGGAACGAATTTCGCCGCCATCGTTCAAGCCTTGCGCAGCGATGGGTCGAGCAACATCATTTCGACTCCGTCGCTCATCACCATGAACAACGAGGAAGCCGAGGTCAAGGTGACGCAGGAGATTCCCCTGATTACGGGCTCATTCTCCAACACTCAGGCCAGCATTTCGGGCACCACCAGCCCGTTCACCACCATCCAGCGCGAGGAAGTGGGCACCATCCTGAAAGTGACGCCGCACATCAACGAAGGCAATTCTGTCCAGCTGAAGATCGAGCAGGAGGACTCCTCGCCCGGCGCCAAGCTGACTGATTCGGCCGACATCTCGACCAACAAGCGCTCGATCAAGACGACGGTGTTGATCGAGGACGGCGGCATCATCGTGTTGGGCGGACTCATGTCCGACACGGTCACGCAGAGCGAGGATCGGGTCCCGGTGCTGGGGGCCATTCCGCTCCTGGGCAACCTCTTCAAATCGCGCAGCGGGTCGCGTCAGAAGAAGAACCTCCTGGTGTTCATCCGGCCCAAGATCCTGCGCGATGCGGACGCCACCGAGACCACCAGCGAAGGTAAATACGAGGAAGTGCGGGAAGCGGAAAAGAAGCTGGGACGCGGGCATATCAACCTGTTGCCGGGCGAGAAGCAGCCAGTCATACCGGTGATTCCGCCGAAGTCCGCGCTGCCGCCGCCACCGCCCCCCGCCATCACCAATCCGGGCGGCGCGACTCCGAACCCCACCTCGCCGCAGACCGCGGCGCCGCAGACGAATGACGCACCGCCACCGGCCGCACCGCCGCCGGCCGCACCGCCGACGGGCACGCCATGAACGCGGAAATCCAGGAACCGCTCCAGCGGAAGCTGTCCTTCCCGTTCGCGAAGCGGCACGGCGTGCTGGTGCGAGGCGTCGCCAACGACGTGGCCGACACGGTCTGCCGCCCCGGCGTCACGCCCCAGGCGCTGGCGGAGGTGCGGCGCTTCATCGGCGTGCCGTTGAAGCTCGAGCGCGTATCCAGCGAGGCCTTCGACTCGATGCTGCGCATTGCGTACGAGGCCGGTTCGGGTGCTGCGATGCAGATGTTGGAAGGATTGGACGACAATACCGACCTCGCCCACTTGGCCGAGGACATTCCCGAGTCCTCCGACCTGCTCGAAAGCGACGACGAAGCGCCCATCATTCGCCTGATCAATGCGTTGCTCACGCAGGCGGTGAAGGAGAACGCCTCGGACATCCACATCGAGCCCTACGAGAATCGGCTGGTGATCCGGTTCCGCGTCGACGGCGTGCTGCGTGAAGTGCTCCAGACGAAACGCGCCGTGGCACCGCTCGTGGTCTCGCGCATCAAGGTCATGTCGAAGCTCGATATCGCGGAACGGCGGCTGCCGCAGGACGGCAGAATCTCCTTACGCATCGCCGGCCGTGCCGTCGACGTGCGCGTTTCCACCTTGCCGTCGGGGCACGGTGAGCGCGTGGTGCTGCGATTGCTCGACAAGCAGGCCGGACGCATCGAACTCACCTCCCTCGGCATGGACCAGCGCACCCAGGCCACGATGGATGAGATCATTCACAAACCTCACGGGATCATCCTGGTGACGGGTCCGACCGGATCCGGCAAGACCACGACGCTGTATGCCGCACTCGAACGCATCAACGACAATACCCGAAACGTCATGACCGTCGAGGATCCGATCGAATACTACATCGACGGCATCGGCCAGACGCAGGTCAACACGAAGGTGGAAATGACGTTCGCACGGGGCCTGCGCGCCATCCTGCGCCAGGACCCCGACGTGGTCATGGTCGGTGAAATCCGCGACCTCGAAACCGCGCAGATCGCGGTGCAAGCCAGCTTGACCGGCCACCTTGTGCTCTCCACGCTGCATACGAATACCGCGGTGGGCGCGGTCACGCGCTTGCGCGACATGGGAATCGAACCCTTCCTCCTGTCATCGAGCTTGATCGGCGTGCTCGCGCAACGCCTGGTGCGCGTGCTCAACCCCGAAACGCGGGAGCCGTTCCAAGCCGGCGAATACGAGCGCCGCTTGCTCAATCTCGACCCGAAGGGGCCACCGGCGCAGCTCTACCGCCCCAGCAGCGAGCCCGGGACCGGATATCGGGGGCGGACCGGCATTTATGAATTGATCGCGGTCGACGACCATATGCGAACCATGATTCACGACGGCTCGTCTGAACAGGATCTCGAGCGCTATGCCCGCACTGCCAGTCCGGGCATCCGCGACGACGGCCGGCGGAAGGTGATGGAGGGCGAAACCACGCTCGAGGAAGTCTTGCGCGTTACCCGCGAGGATTGATCCGATGGGTGCCTTCGAATACACGGCGCTCGATGCGCAAGGCCGTGAACGCAAAGGCCTGATCGAAGGCGATACCCCGAAGCACGTCCGGCAGCTGCTGCGCGAAAAGCATTTGCTGCCCATGGATATCCAGGAGACGGCGGAGCGCGAGCTCAAGCAGAGCCGGCGCCGCGGATTCATGCGCCGCGGCCTTTCCACGTTGGATTTGGCGCTGCTCACCCGGCAATTGGCGACTTTGCTGCACTCCGGGTTGCCGCTCGAGGAATCGCTGCAGGCGGTCGCCGAACAGACCGAGAAGCCGCGCGTTCAGAGAATCATCCTCGGCGTCCGTGGCAAGGTGGTGGAGGGCCATCCGTTGGCGGACGGCCTCCGGGATTTCCCGCAGGCGTTCCCGGAGATCTATCGGGCCACCGTCTCCGCAGGCGAACAGTCCGGCAAACTGGATTCGGTATTGGAAAGGCTCTCGGACTACACCGAATCCCGCCAGGTCATGGGCCAACAGGTGAGCAATGCCCTGGTCTATCCCATCGTATTGATGGTGCTGTCATTCGCCATCGTGTCGTTTTTGCTGGCATATGTCGTCCCGCAGGTGGTGGCGGTTTTCGAGTCCGGCCATCAGGAATTGCCCGTCGCCACGCGGCTTCTGATTGGTATGAGCGATTTCGTGCGTCATTACTGGTTCTATGGATTGATCCTGGCCGCGGTGGCGGGCTGGGGATTCATGCGCTGGCTGCGGTCGCCGGAAGCGCGGCTTCGTTTCGACGCATTCCTGCTCCGGGTGCCGCTGGCGGGCAAACTGATCCGCGGCGTGAACACGGCCCGTTTCGCGCGCACCTTCAGCATTCTCACGGCGAGCGCGGTACCGGTGCTCGAGGCCTTGCGGATCTCGGCCGAGGTAGTCAACAATTTGCCGATGAAAAGGGCCGTGGAGGATGCGGCGCTGCGGGTGCGCGAGGGCGCGCCGATCGGTAAGTCCCTGGCGGCGAGGAAGCTGTTCCCCCCCATGATGATTCACCTCATCAGCAGCGGCGAGAGCAGCGGCGAACTGGAAAAGATGCTCGAACGTGCGGCCTCCAATCAGGAACGTGAGATGGATAGTCTGCTGTCGACCATGACCAACCTGTTGGGGCCGTTCATGGTGGTGTTCATGGGAGCCGTCGTCATGTTCATCGTTATTGCGCTGTTGCTGCCGATTTTTCAACTCAACGATCTGGTCAAATAGCGCGCGACGTGCAATGACTGTGCGCCAGGCTATTGCGCGCCAGGCGCATTTCCGTTTATAAACCGCGCGTGTTGGTTCACTGGTGAAGCGAAAGCTTCGGTGGCATGAGCGAAAAACCCGAATCGGACGAGTTCGAGGAAGAGGACGCAGAGGACGTTGCGCCGGGCGGTGATGATGTGGACGTGGATCACATCATGCGGGACGTCGAGTCACAGCGGCGCCGGGCCCCGAAGGGTGCCGAACCGGCCTGGCGGCGTCTGGAACGGGTGATGGAGGAGCGCCGCACGGCCGAACTGCTCAGCGACTTCGACGATTACAAAATCGACGATGCCGGCGAGTTCGACGTGGGGGACGGCGAGGAATCGGACAAAGTTTCCGGCAGGAAGAAGCATAAAAAGAGAGGGCACTGACGGTCGATTGGGCACACCGCCCGGTTACCCCGCGCCGTTACACGGCGGCCGCCGGAAATGCTGCCGTACACGCTGCGCTCGTGGAAGTCGATTTCGTGGAAGCGCCAGAAATTCGCGGTGTAGTGATTGCTGCTGCCGCCCACCAGGCGGGCGTCAAAAACCAGTATTTCAACTCGTCATGCTCGAAATCCGCCGGCGACAGCCGGGGACCCTGCTCGAAGACCAGAACGGTGAGGGCTGCCTGGGAGAGTTCGCGGGCGATGACGCCGCCGGCGGCCCCCGACCCGACCACGATGAAGTCCACGGTTTCGTTGGGCCGTCACGCCGGCTTTTCCGGATAGGGCACGAAGCCGGTGTAATTCGCATCGTAGTGGCCGAACGGCGGCGTGAATGCGTGACGATCTTCGAATCCCATCATTTTCCAACCGAGCCCCTCCGTATTACCCCCGTACTTGGGCGAGGAAAACATGCCGAGGACGGTCAGCATGCGTCCGCTTCGGGGATCATATTGTACAGCGACGACGACTTCGCCATGACCTCGCATCCGAACCCGATGCAGAACCCGCAGTGCGCACAGCCGGGGCCGGTGTGCACGACTGCGAAGCACGGCGCCGCAAAGCGCTGCGACTGGCGATCAAACCCCTTCCCCGCAAGCTTATTCAACGCAAGGCAGGCTCATTCAGAACGGCGATCGCCGCAGATCCGGCTCAGTTACTCCGTTTGTGCCTCGAACACCAGCAAGCGGGCACCCAAGACTCCGCTCGGGGGAGCGGCGAGGTAGAGCCGGTCGCGCTTCGCGTACCACACCCCGGTGCGAGTGCCGAGTGCTGTCGGGAATCTTCCCATGTCGGTGTAGTGGTCCGCGTCGACCTGCTGTACCACGCTCAAAAAGCCCTCTCCGCCTGCCACATAAATGCGCTTTCGGTCGGCGTCGAAAAACATATCGTCCATGTCGCCCGCCGTCGGCAAGCTGGCAACAATCTTGCCGGAATCCATGTCTAGAACAGTGAGGCGGGACGGCTTGCGCGTGCCGATAAAGACCCGGCGATTGGGCTCATCGAGGACCATTGGAAAGTTCGCCGAGTGCCCAGCGGGCAGCGACCACGCGACCATCTTTCCATTGCTGCGGTTGATGACCTGAATATTCTTCGTGTCGGCCACATTGACGAAAATGCGAGGGCCCTTCGTTTCGAGTTGAAACCCCTCGGGGTGCCCTTCAAACTTGTATTCCGTCGGCAGGCGCTTGTTGGTCACGGGATCGATTACAGCGATGCCACCATCGCCATAACCCAGATAAATCTTTTTTGCCGACGCGTCGTAGCGCAGATTATCCGGATCGGATCCCTCGCCAAAATCGATGCGATCAAGCAACGTGAATTTCGTGCCGTCGCAGACGTCCACGTGGCCGTCCGCCGAATTGGCGATGAACAGCTTGTCCCATTCCGCCAGATAGAGCGTGCCCTGCGGCTCGGCGAGTCCGTCGATTTGGTGCAACATGCGCCCGGCGAACACATCCACGATCTGCACCGAGTTATTACCGAGTCCTGAGAAGATTACGCGCTTGCGCTTGGCGTCGATTGTAAAGTGGTCAAGTCGGCCCTGAACACCGGGCAGCGGTATCTCTTGCACCTCTCGCACCGGCGGGGACTCGCGCTCCTGTGCGCGAGCGATGGGACCGAGAGCGGCTACCGCGCCGAAGCAGAAGACAGTACCTAGAATAGTGCGACGGAGATGCATGGTTGAATGCCTCGTTCGGTGGTTGGTTGGGAATTGAAGGCGACTATTCAGGGGACGACCTCGAAAGCGCGCAACTCGGCGCCGCGTTCCCCGTCGCGCGGCACGGCGACATATAACCGGTGCCATCCCGGCACAAAAACCGATGTACGTGCAATCGGGCCGGTCGCGATGCGGGCGATGCGCTCGTAGTGATCGGCGTCGATCTGTCGGGTGACATCCACGAATCCCTCGCCACCGCTCGTATAAATGCGCCGCGTCGATGAGTCGAAAGAAAGGCCGTCGAGCATCGCCACCGTAGGAACGGATGCGACCACGGCGCCCGAAACGGAGTCGAGCACGACGATGCTCGCGGGTGTGCGCACCCCGAGAAAGAGGCGGCGGCTTTTCTCATCGAGGGCGATGGCAACGTTCTTTTGGATCCCAGGAATGGTCCATTTATCCACTTGCGCCTTCGTCTTGCGGTCGAGTACGACGACCTGAGAGTCATCCGGCACCAGGACAAATGTGTGCTCGCCATGGGTCTCGACGACGCTGCCGCCAGCATGAGCGTCCGTGGTGAGAGCGGCTACACGAGCGCCGCTGGCGGCGCTGAATATGGTGAGATCCCCCTGCTCCTTGTCGGCATCGCGTCCTCCGGACCCGACATAGATTTCCTTCGACCGCGGGTCATACGCTATGGCATCCGCTCCGAGCGACACGTTAGCGGTTCGAATCACGGCAAGCGTGGTCCCATCAAGCGTTTTCACCGAACCATCCGCCCCGGAGGCGACAATGAGCTCGTTGAACTTGGGAATGAACAGCACCCCCTGCGGCTTGGCGAACCCAGGGAGCGTGTGCGTCACACGGCCGACCCTCAGATCGACCACCTCGATGGTGTTTTTCGCCAGTGCTGCGAGGAAGGCCCGTCGTCCCTTTACGTCGATGGCGAAGTGGTCGATGCGACCGTCGACCTCGGGCAACGGGATCGTCTGCACGAGGCTTAGGGAGGCCTTCGCCACCATTGCAGCGGAAAACGAAAGCAAAAGAGTCAAGCTGACGATCAGCTTGCGCATATGGCGACCAAGGATCGACGTGGCGTTGTCTACCATCTTGTTTATGCTCCCCGACAATCATCACTGTCGAATCAGGTTCCGTATCATGAGCGTCCGAAGCTTTCAAGAACCTGTCAGGAACGAATAGTCCGGAAGAGTCGTCTTGCATGCGCCGGTTGTCTGTACGTCGTTTCGATCACGGTGACGCGCTCCGCCTGCGGCGGGCGATTGGGCTGGACGTGTAAGTCGGTGACCTGTAAGAATGAATAGGGGGTACATTTATGGCACGAATCCTGCTCGTCGAGGACGATCCTGCCCTGTCGCGCGGAGTTATCGCGCTTCTCAAGGCTGCCGGACACGCCGCCGACTGTGCCAACGACGGGGAAACCGCTCTGTTCCTGGTCGATTCTGAACCCTGCAGTCTGGTCATCCTGGACATTGGGTTGCCCGGCATATCGGGATTTGAGGTGATCAAAAGGTTGCGTGCGCGGGGCTGCAAGACACCCATTTTGGTCTTAACCGCCCGCGATCACGTGACCGATCGGGTGAAGGGACTCGATCTGGGAGCGGACGATTACTTGTTGAAACCATTCAATACCAGCGAACTGGGTGCGCGCGTCCGCGCGCTACTGCGGCGCGACCACGGCGATCCCAGCCCGGTGGTGGTCATCGGCAATCTGAGGATCGACCGGACACACGGCACGGCCGAAGTTTGCGGCCGACCCCTGCAGTTGCGGCCCCGCGAATGGGCGGTGCTCGATCGGTTGACCGCAAAAGCCGGTGAGATCGTGTCGAAGGAGAGGCTGATCGCCGAGGTCTTCAGCTTCGACGACGCAGTGGCCCCGAACGCCCTCGAGGTGCACATCGCGCGCCTCCGCAGGAAACTCGAGCCGGATGGGCCGGCGATCCGAACATTGCGAGGACTCGGATACATGCTGAAGGCTTCTTGACGTCACGAGATGTTCAAGTCGTCGATTACAAAGTTCTTGATCGCTTCATTGGGCATCCTGATGACCGGTCTGTTCGTCGCAGCGCTGATTCTTGCCGTCGAGGCTTGGGCCAACTATGCACTGGCCGGCCGGATAGCCCGCCTGACCAGCACCGATAAGACGCTGTTCGACGCCCTGGTAACCGTTCGCGCCCAGATTCCCAAGGACAGCACCGCACTGATCGCGGAGGAGGATCCGAAGCCGGTGATCGGTGCGACCTATGCGGATGCGTCGAGGACGGTGAAAACCGCGCTGGACGCACTGGAGTCCACCGACATTGCCAATCGTCGACTGCTTGCGGCCGCCATTCGAGACGCGTGGCAAAAAGTGAAGGCGTTGCAGTCCACCGTCGATATTCAGGCGTCCCGCATCCGGGTCGGGCGGAAATTGCACGCCATCGACGACTGGCGCCAAGCGATTCACGAAATGCTCGAGACCTTGAGCACGGCCTCGGTGGCGGTCGGTAATACGGTGAGGATAGGCGATCCGCTGATCGCCGAGATGGTGCAGATACGGCGGACCGCATGGACGATCCGCGATCGCTATGGACTGCAGTGCTCGATGCTGCGTCCGTACGTGGACACCAGCCAGCCGCTGGACTCCGCACAACTCGACAGTTGGCTGGGAAATCGGGCGGTCTATACCTATGCCTGGCACACGCTCGATGAATTTCTACTGCGGCCCGGCGTGTCGAGCGCCGTGCGCGAGCGGGTCGAACGCGCCCGCCAAAAGACGCAGGAGGCACAAGCCGAGGTCGATGCCATCGTCAAGCGATTCGACAACTCCGGTAGGCCGGCAGTCGCCAGTGCCGAATGGACCACCCTGTGCGACGGCCCCTTCGATTCGATTCTCGCCATCGCCCAACAGGCTCAGGATGAGGCCAACACGCACGCCGAGGCCATTCGAGCGGCGTCGTTTCGGCTATTGCTCGTGGCCGGAGTCGACCTTACCTCAGTCATCGCCTTCGGCGCTTTTGCCGTCGTTCACGTACAGCGCCGATTGGCCCGTCCCATGAAGATCCTGACTGCGGCGATTGCGCGTCTGAGCCGCCGGGATTTCGACGAAGCAGTACCCTCGACCGGAAATCCCGATGAGCTGGGTAGCATGGCGCAGGCGCTCGAAACATTGCGCGCCAGCGCGCTCGAGGCAGAGCGTCTTCAACAAGCGATGAACCGCTTCACGGCTGATGCCTCGCACCAAATGCGCACCCCGCTGACAATCCTTCGCACGCACATCGCCGTGCTGGGCGGACTGATCCCGGCGAATGGCGATGCGTACTCTTCATTCAATGACGTCCAGGAAGCGGCCGACCGGCTGCAGCGTCTGCTCATTCAGCTGCTGAAGCTCGCCCGAGCCGATGGTGGTCACGCGGTGGATCAGGATTCGGCGGCGATCGATCTTCGTGAGGTCATTCAGGAGATCGCGGCAAGTCACGTGCCGCAAGGAATCGAGGCCGGGATCGATTTACATTTCGAAGCCGAACAGCGGCCGTTCCCGACTTACGCAAACCCGATCACGATCCACGAGATCTTCGCAAATCTGATCGACAACGCGATTCGCTACAACGACGAGGGCGGCACCGTCGTGATCAGACTCTTCGATGAGAACGGCAGACACGTAGTCGAGGTCGAGGATGACGGCCCGGGAATCCCCGATGCCGAGAGAGACAAGGTATTCACGCGGTTTTATCGGCTAAACCGCGACCAAAGTCGGGTTGGCAGCGGGTTGGGACTGGCCATTGTCCAATCGCTTGCGGCGACGCTGAATGCCGAAATCAGCATGAGTGCGGGAGCCAATAGCGGCGGTTTGCGGGTGCGCGTCGCCTGGGCCTAGCCTCGCACGTATTTTTTCAATGACGTTTTAGCGTCACGCGACATGACGTCAAAACGCCACGTTTTGAAAACGCATGGGCCCACCCGGAAATGTGTCTATTTTGATCCTTCGCCCGCCCTGACAGCTTCCTGAAAGCTACCCGCGCTCATGATGAGCCCCACTGATGCCAGGCTGATGTCGCATGGAGCGTCAGACGTTTAATAACTATGTTGGGGAGCATATGAACAGACAACTCCGCGTTGATGGTGGAACCACGCATGGCTCGCAGGGCCCTTCGGCCAAGCTGATGCACGCGATCGCAATGGTGCTTATGAGCACTGCGCTGGCGGGACTAACAATGTCCAACGCGTTGGCGGAGGCCCCCACCGCGTCGGCCGACTCGCAGGAGAAGAGCGAGACGATGGAAGCAATCGTCGTGACGGGCTCGAGAATTTCCCGGCGCGACTATCAGTCCGACAGCCCCATCGTGACGATCGATCAATCGTCGCTGGCGGCCGCGGGGCAACCGACGCTCGATCGCGCGATCGGCGAGATGCCGCAGTTCGCCGCCGCCCAAGGCATGAGCGAAGTGGGCGACGTACAGGGCGCCACCGGTTTTGCCGGCGGCCAGGCTTACGGCGACCTCCGCGGCCTGGGGCCGAATCGAGCGCTCGTCCTGATGGATGGGCGGCGACTCATGTCATCGAATCCGAATGGCTCCGTTGATCTCAATACCATTCCGATGTCGATGATCGAAAACGTCGAGATCATCACCGGAGGCGCATCCTCGACATACGGTTCCGACGCGATCGCGGGCGTCCTGAATTTCAAGCTGCGGCAGACCTTCAGCGGCGCCGAGATCAGCTACACGCACGGCGCAACGACGCATGGCGACGGCGCCACGGAACATGTCAGCGCACTGCTCGGCGGCAACTTCGCCGATAACCGCGGTAATTCGGTGCTGGCGTTCGAGTATTCCCAACGCAACGTGGTGCACGGTGCGGACCGGCCGTTCTTTGCGAACATACGCGAACTGGCGCGGCCGCCGGAGGGCATCATGCCGGCCGGCACCTTCGGATCGGCGCCGTCGATCGCAGCGGTGAACGGCGTGCTCGCCGGCTATCCCGGCACGACGCCCATCGCGGGGACTGGCGCCTACAATGGATCGCTTGGTGTGAACACCGATGGCACGATTTTCAGCGATCTTGCGGCGCCCAATTGCGTTCAGAACTACAAGGGTCTCGGGCCGAAGGGCGTCAACATCAGCAAGAATTGCCAACAGGTTCAAGTCGGTCTGGGTAATTTTTTCGCAATTCAGGTGCCGCTCACCAAGTACAACGTGCTCGCCCGCACCACGTACAAGCTGAACGACGATGTTTCGGCTTACACCCAATTCAGCTTCATGGAGTCTTCGACACGCGACGAGACGGCCGGCGGGTCCACCGGTCCCGGCAAGGAACTCTTGGTTCCCTTGAACAATCCCTTCGTCGTCGGTAACCCCGCGCTGCAGACCATTCTCGCATCGCGCACTCCGGACCCAGCCAATCCAACCGCACTGACTCAACCATTGGTCTTGACCAAGCTCCTGACGGCTAGCGGCAACCGGATTCAGACCTTCAAGTACGATGTGTTTCAGGCGATCGCGGGCGTGAAGGGAGACATTCCGGGCACTGATCTCACCTGGGACGTTTACAGCTCCTATGGCCACACCCTTTTCAACAATCAGCAGCAGAACGACTCCAGCAAGGCGGGATTCGCCGCCATACTCAACGGCACCGTGAATTATCAGGGCGCCACCGGCAGTTGCGTGGGCTACGCCTGGAACCCCTTCGGTGTAAACCCCTTGAGCGCCGGGTGCCGCGAGTTCGCGACGCGCGAGAACTCCAACGTCAATACGATGACTCAGAAAAACGTGGAGGGCACCCTGCAGGGCAAGATCTGGACGCTGCCGGCGGGCGAGCTTCGGTTCGCGCTGGGTGCGGACTACCGCGGCAGCAGCTTCGACTACCAGCCTGATCACGGCCTCGTTACCAACGACAGCTTCTCTTACGACACGTCCGTCCCGACTTCGGGCACGCAGAACGTCCGCGAGGTGTTCGGCGAATTGCTGGTGCCGGTTCTCAAGGATCTCCCGTTCATCCAGGAATTATCCCTCGATCTCGGCGCTCGACGGTCCCAATACGACCTGTTTGGCGGGGTCAATACCTGGAAAGCCGATCTGAACTGGAAGCCGGTGTCTACAGTCTCTGTGCGCGGCGGGTATGCCAAGGCGATCCGCGCTCCCAGTCTGGGCGAACTCTTCGCGCCCACGGTCACCGGAAACTTGAACATCGGCGCAGGCCCCAGCGCGGGTGATCCTTGCGCCACGGGCAGCGTATTCCGCTCGGGCGCCAGCGCCACTCAAGTCGCGGCGCTCTGTCAGGCGCAAGGTGTTCCGGCGGCGCTGTACCCGACCTATACGTACGGCGTCGACTCGGTGCACGGCACCTCCGGCGGCAACCCGAAGCTCACGCCGGAGACCGCCAACACCTATTCCGTCGGCACCGTCTGGAGCCCGCATTTCGATTCTGACCTCATGCGGAAATTCCAGGTGTCCGTGGACTACTATCACATCAACATCTCGAATGCCGTTGGTTCGCTGTCCCTGACCGATATCCTGCCGCGGTGTTTCAATTCCGACGGAATCAGCAATCCCACTTTCTCCGCGGCGAACATCTACTGCCAGCAAATCGTGCGCGATCACAATACCGGCGACATCGTCCTGGGCCATGAAGGGCTTCTGAATCTCGCCAGCTACAAGACGGACGGTGTGGACACGGAGATCGATTGGGGCTTCGGACTCGGCGCGCTGGGCTTATCGGACAATGCCGGCGCCGTTCGGTTGAACTCGCTGATCAGCTACACCCACACGTTCAAAGTATCGTCACTCCCGGGCTCGCCGGTTCTCGACTACGCCGGCAGCATCGGCAACTCCGAAGTGAGTCCTGAAATGGCCCATCCGCATTGGAAGGCGAATACCGCGTTCGGATACGCGATCGGACCCGTGTCGGCCGCGGTGCACTGGCGCTATATTGCCGCGATGAAGCATCAAGACCTGGTTGTGGATCCCACCGCCACCACGCCCGGAGTGGGAACCTATAATTACTTCGATCTCGATGCGCACTATAACGTCCTCGAGCACCTCGAACTCACGGCGGGTCTCACGAACATCGGCGACAAGGCGCCTCCGTTCGTGAGCGGCCAGCCGCTGACCACCGACACGGCGACCTACGACATCATCGGTCGGACCTACTACGTCGGGTTCAAGGCAAAGTTCTAGGGTCCCCCCCTCGTGCCCTGCCACGAGGGGATCCTTCCTCCCCAGCACATGCTGACGTCCCTACAACGCAAGGAGAAGCTGCAGACGGTATTCCGCGTCGCCAGCGGAAATTTTCTGGAAATGTACGATTTCATGGTCTTCGGCTATTTCAGTGCCGCCATCGGCCGCGCCTACTTTCCCGCCAGCAGCGAATTCGCTTCGTTGATGTTTTCGATGACGACGTTTGCCGTGGGTTTCATGGTCCGTCCGCTGGGCGCGATATTCCTGGGCGCCTACATTGACCACATCGGACGGCGGAAGGGCCTGCTGGTGACTCTGGGGCTGATGTCGGTTGGGACGCTGACGATTGCGCTGGTTCCCGGTTACGAGACCATTGGGCTGTTCGCGCCCATCGTCGTGGTTCTGGGCCGGCTATGCCAGGGCTTCTCGGCCGGCGTGGAGTTGGGCGGTGTCTCGGTCTACCTCTCCGAGATTGCCACGCCGGGACACAAGGGATTTTACGTCTCCTGGCAGTCCGGCAGCCAGCAGGTGGCAGTGGCCTTCGCAGGCGTACTCGGCTACGCGCTGTCCAGTTGGATGCCGCCTGAGGCACTGGAGGCCTGGGGCTGGCGCATTCCGTTGATAGTCGGTTGCCTGATCATTCCCTTCATTTACGTGATCCGGCGCACTCTCCAGGAGACCGAGGAATTCGCTTCGCGCAGGCATCATCCGAGCGCCGCGGAAATCTACGCCGGCATGCTGACGCATTGGCGCATCATATGCACGGGCGTCGCGATGGTCCTGATGACCACGGTCTCTTTCTATACGATCACCGCCTACACTCCGACATTCGGCAAGAACGTACTCGAACTGACGCAGAGTGATGCGCTTCTGGTCACCCTGTGCGTGGGCGTATCGAATCTGATCTGGCTGCCGCTCATGGGATCCCTGTCGGATCGAGTCGGACGGCGGCCGATGCTGCTGCTCTTCGCCGGCGTTGCCATACTGACGGCCTATCCCGCGATGGCATGGCTCGTGGATCAGCCGACTTTCGGCAAATTGTTGGCCGTCGAACTTTGGTTGTCCTTCATCTACGCCGGCTACAACGGTGCGATGGTGGTCCATCTGACCGAAATCGTGCCCGTTGCCGTCCGAACCGCCGGCTTCTCGCTGGCCTACAGTCTGGCGACGACGATCGGCGGCTCGACGCCGGCGATCGTGACCTATTTGATCCACGAAACCGGCAATCGGGCCATGCCCGGAGCGTGGTTGTCCGTGGCCGCCGCCATCGCATTTTTGGCCGCATGGATCAGCCGGCGAAACTCATTGCAAGCGAGCGCGGAGCCTGTCTTGGGGAAGTAGGCCGACGATCAGCAGTCGCGAGTGGTTGTTGGCGACGCCTGGACCTTGGCGGTCGACTACACTTGGCCATACTATTGCCATCTTAGCTCTCATGGGTCCATCGGAACAGTATTCAGAACGCCTCTCGGCCCGTGAACGATCGCAGGCTCGATGGGATCGATGGCATGCGCGCCTGGGCAACATACGATTGACGCTTGCGGCCGCCTTTCTGATGCTCGCGCTGGCATGGAGCACCCGCGGTACGCCGGGGCAGTGGCTGCTCGTGCCCGCGGTTCTATTCGCTGCCGCCCTGCTCTACCATCAACGCGTGCAAAGGCTGCGGGCGCTAGCCCAGCGCGCCGTGCAGCTCTACCGGACCGGCCTCGAACGACTGCAGGGACAGCCACCGGCTTGCGGGCCGGCCGGCGACCGGTTCAACGACGAGCACCACGTGTATGGCGCCGATCTCGACCTATTCGGCAGGCAAGGCCTCTTTGCACGGCTCAGCACGGCGCGGACACCCATGGGAGAAAGCACTTTGGCGGGCTGGTTGCTGGCCCCCGCGGACCTCGAGATGATTCGCGAACGCCACGCCTGCATCGCAGAACTTCGAAACCGAATGGACTTTCGCGAGGATCTCGCCATCCTCGGCGAACCGCAGAGCATCGCTCTGCATTCCAGCACGATCACGAGTTGGGCCAATGCTCCCAGCGAGCTGTCGGGTCGCTGGCTGCGGCCCGCCGCCGCCCTGCTGGCCGCTGCCGCAACGGTGACGGCGGCAGTCTGGGCAATCTGGGGGGCCGGTTTTCCGTTTCTCACGGTGCTGGTGGTCGAAGCCGCCGTCAGCTACGCATTTCGCAACCGGGTGCACGCCGCCGTGTCGGGTGTCGAGAGCGCATATGAAGACATCAAGCTGTTGTCGGTGTTGCTGCTTCGGATCGAAACCCAACCCTTCGACTCGCCCCGCCTGCTTGCGCTCAAGGAGAAACTATCGTCTCACTCATTGCCCGCGTCGGCGACACTGTCGAAGCTCGCCACCATCGTCGGTTTCGTCGAAGCACGGCGCAATCCCCTCCTGGCACCGTTGATGCTGCCCTTGATGTACGTCATCCAATCTGCGCTGGTCGCCGAACGGTGGCGCGAACGGCACGGACAAGTCGTGGAGTCCTGGCTCAACGTGCTAGGCGAGATCGAAGCGCTGGTGTCCCTTGCCTCCTACAGCTTCGAGCGGCCCGAGGATCCTTTCCCGGAGTTCCTGGACGGGCCTGCCGCATTCGTTGCAACGGGACTCGGCCATCCGTTGATTGCTCCGCAAGCGCGCGTTCGCAACGACGTCGATCTCTCCGGCCCGACGAAGGTGCTCCTCGTAAGCGGCTCGAACATGTCGGGCAAGAGCACCCTGCTGCGCTCGGTCGGCATCAATACGGTCCTGGCAATGGCCGGCGCACCCGTATGTGCCGCGCACCTCCGGCTCACGCCGCTTCAAGTCGGAGCCAGCATCCGCGTCAATGACTCGCTATACGAGGGCAGTTCGCGTTTTTATGCCGAAATCACCCGGCTGCGGCAACTGTTCGAGCCATCGCCTCTGCCGCTGCTGTTTCTCTTGGACGAGTTGCTGCAAGGGACCAATTCGAACGACCGACGCATCGGCGCACAGGGTGTGTTGCGTGCATTGATCGAGCGCGGCGCCATCGGGTTGGTGACCACGCACGACCTGGCTCTCGCCGACGGCGCCCTACTGCCCCCTGGTGCGCTCAAGAATGTCCATTTTCAGGATGAACTCGAGAACGGCCGCTTAAGTTTTGACTTCAAGTTGCGCGACGGAGTGGTGACCAAAAGCAACGGCATCGAATTGATGCGGGCGATCGGGCTGGACGTGTGAGTCGGCGGCATGCTGACGTCCCTACGACGCAAGGAGAAGCTGCAGACGGTATTCCGCGTCGCGAGCAGCGGCGAGCGAAGTTCGGAGTATTATATTCCAATGGACATCGAGCCCACTGCGCGCGGGCTCCTTCCCCGCGACGCCCTACGCCGGCTCGCACGCCGATCCAATTACCGGGGCTTGCTGCAGCTGGGTCTGCACGTCGGCCTGCTGGTAGGAACCGGTTTTGTCGTCTGGGCGAGCCGGGGGCATTGGTGGCTGACGGGCGCGCTGGTGGTGCACGGGATGGTGATCAGCTTCCTGTTCTGTGCACTACACGAGTCGATTCACCGCACGGCGTTCGCAAGCCGTTGGCTCAATGACGCGGTGGCCTGGGTCTGCGGTGCCCTGCTCATGCTGCCACCTGAATACTTTCGCCTGTTTCACTCCGCCCATCACCGGTACACACAAGATTCGGCACGGGATCCGGAGCTGACATCACGGAACCCGTCGAGTCTGGTAGCTCACCTTTGGCGCGTTTCCGGTCTGCCGTATTGGGCCGATCGGCTGACTGTCACGATGAGTCATGCGGTCACCGGGCGCGTGGGGGAGTCGTTCGTGCCGCCGGAGGAGACGGCGCACGTCGTGCGCGAGGCGCGGGTTCTATGGGCCTTCTATCTGTGTATCCTCGTGGCCTCCATCTATTGGCAGCGAACCGAGGCTCTGGTCTACTGGGTGTTCCCAGCTCTTCTGGGCCAACCTTTTCTGCGGCTATTTCTGTTGGCGGAGCATACGGGTCGTCCGTTCAGCGACGATATGCTCGAAAACACGCGGACAACGTACACCAATGTGTCCGTGCGGTTGTTGACATGGCGCATGTCTTACCACGCGGAGCACCACTCCTTTCCGTCGGTGCCTTTCCATGCCCTAGCTGAGCTCAATGCGTTGATGGGGAGGCGCGTTCGCGTAACCGCTCCGGGCTATCTCGCCGTTCACCGTGAACTGTTACAACGAGTGTTGGATCAGCCTCGAATTGATGCGGGCGATCGGTCTGGATATGTGGAGTGATTACGTCGTACGGCAACCGATTGCGCCTTAGTACTCGGCGCTCCTGCGCCTCGCCCTGCGGGCATTGCGCTACGCTGTCCCTGCTACGCGCAAGCCCTGGGTAGCCCATTGCGCTGCGCTATCCCTGCTGCGCGCAAGCCCTGGGTGACCATCCATGGTCACCCGCGCAACGCATGCGTTGCGCCCATGGCTACCCGTGCGACGCATGCGTCGCACCCGCGTTCGCGGCGTTCAAGTCGGCTTCCTGCCGACTTAGTGGAAGTTCCGCGAAGCAACCGTCAGGTCGCCGAGCAACGCCGAAAGATCGGTCAAGCGATGCGCGATCACATGTAACACATCCCCCTCGCGCTGCAATTTCCCGTGCACCAGGAGCAGCCGCGATTCCAGCAGCGCTGCGCGCTGCGCATCGGCCACGCGTTTCCAGACGATCAGATTCACGTAACCGGTTTCGTCCTCCATGGTGACGAAGGTCACGCCGCTCGCGCTGCCCGGCCGCTGCCGCGTAATCACCAATCCGGCGGCCGTCACCGATCGGCCGTCAGGCTGCTCCCAAAGCTCCCGATTGGGAATGACGCCGCGTTTTGCCAATGCGTCACGCAGCAGCGCCAGCGGATGACGGCGCAGCGTCAAGCCCGTGCTGAAGTAGTCGGCGACGATCTCCTGCCCCTCACGCGGCGCGCGCAGCAGCGGCATGCCCTCTTGGGCCGCGGTCATCGCGGGCAACAGCGGCAGAGCGCGTTCCACTCCACTCACCTGCCAGACGGCACGATGCCGATGACCTGCAAGGGCAGCGAGCGCATCGGCCGCGGCCAGCGCCTCGAGATCGCGGCGATCGAGGGTTGCGCGTTCGGCAAGATCCGCGATGTCCGCGAAGGCGCCGGCGGCGCGCGCCGCGAGCAGCCGAAAAGCGCCTTCCTGCGATAAACGCTTGACCACCCGCAAACCCAACCGCAATGCCGGGCGGCCATCGTCCCGTCGCTCGAGTGTGCAATCCCAATCGCTGACGGCAACGTCGACCGGCCGCACCAGGACGCCATGCGCCCGCGCATCTCGCACCAATTGCGCGGGTGCGTAGAAACCCATCGGTTGGCTGTTGATGAGCGCCGCGCAGAATGCCGCCGGTTCGTGATGTTTCAGCCAGGCGGAGGTATAGACGAGCAGTGCGAAGCTCGCCGAATGCGATTCCGGAAATCCGTATTCTCCGAACCCTAATATCTGATTGAATATCTGCTGCGCAAAACTCTCCGCATATCCGCGTTCCAGCATGCCGTCGATCAATTGCTTCTGAAAGGGTTCCAGGCCGCCCTTGCGTTTCCAGGCCGCCATCGCGCGCCGCAGACGATCAGCCTCGCCTGGTGAAAAGCCGGCCGCCACGATGGCGAGCTGCATGACCTGCTCCTGGAAAATCGGTACACCCAGGGTGCGTTTGAGCACCGCTTCGACGTCCTTGCTCGGATAGCTCACGGCCTCCTCGCCGTTGCGGCGGCGCAGGTAGGGATGCACCATCTCGCCCTGGATCGGACCGGGACGCACGATGGCCACCTCGATCACCAGATCGTAGTAATTGCGCGGCCGGAGGCGTGGCAGCATGGACATCTGAGCCCGCGATTCGATTTGAAACACCCCGACGGTGTCGGCGCGGCAGATCATGTCGTACACCGTCGGATCCTCGCTCGGCACCGTCGCCAAATTGAGCTCGCCCGCCACCGTCCTCGAACCGCCGAGCTCGTTGACCAGGTTGAAGGCACGGCGTATCGCGGAAAGCATCCCGAGCGCCAGCACATCGACCTTGAGCAATCCCAGCGCATCGAGGTCGTCCTTGTCCCACTGGATGACCGTGCGCTCCGGCATCGTCGCATTTTCAATGGGAACCAGTTCGTCCAGGCGGCCGCGTGCAATGACGAAGCCGCCCACGTGCTGCGACAGGTGACGCGGAAATCCCAGGATCTCCGAGGTGAGCTCCATGAGCCGCTGGATTCGGGGATCGCTTGGATCGAAACCCGAAGCGCGGATGCGCTCCGGATCGATGCGCTGGCCATCCCACCACTGAAAACCGCGTGCCAGCCGGTCGACTTCCGCAAGATCCAATCCCAATGCCTTGCCCACATCGCGCAGCGCGCTGCGGGGCCGGTAAGAAATGACGGTGGCGGCGAGAGCCGCGCGCTCGCGGCCGTATTTCCGGTAAATGTATTGAATGACCTCTTCGCGCCGCTCATGCTCGAAATCCACGTCGATGTCCGGCGGCTCGTTGCGCTCCTTCGAGATGAAGCGCTCGAACAGCATGGCCATGCGCGAGGGATCCACCTCGGTGATTTCCAGGCAGTAACAGACGACGGAGTTAGCGGCCGAGCCCCGCCCCTGGCAGAGTATTTTCTGCGAACGCGCATACTGCACGACGTCGTGCACGGTGAGAAAGAACGGCTCGAACTTGAGTTCGGCGATCAGGCGCAACTCATGCTCGATGCTGTGGCGCACGGCGGGGGGTGCGCCCGCCGGCCAGCGCTTCGCACAGCCTTTTTCGGTCAGCGCGCGCAGATGGCTGGTGGGAGTCTCTCCCGCGGGTACGATCTCCTCCGGATATTCGTATCGCAGTTCATCGAGCGCGAACGTACAGCGTTCGGCGATGATGAGCGTCTGCTCCATCAGGGGCGCCGGATAGAGTTGCCGTAAACGCGGCGATGGCCGCAAACACCGTTCCCCGTTGGGAAACAAGGCATAACCCGCCGCGTTCAATGGTGTTTTCAAGCGGATCGCCGTCAGCACGTCCTGCAAAGCACGGCGGCTGCGCCGATGCATGTGCACGTCGCCGGCGGCGACGCACGGCAGATCGAGTTCCTTGCCCAGCATCTCGAGAAATTCCAGGCGCCGCGTATCGCAGCCGGCGGTCAGCAGTTCCACGCCGATCCACACCCGGCCGGAGAAGCGTTCGCGCAGCCAACGGCCGTCTCCGTGCTGCGGCAGCGGTACCCTGCCCGAACGCGGCAGCCAAATGATCAAGCAGCCATCGAGCGAGTTCACCAGATCGTCCCGCTCGAGCGTGTAGCGGCCTTTGGCGGTAGCGCGGCGACACCGGCTCACCAACCGGCTGAGCGCGCCATAACTTGCACGATCGGTTGCCAGCACCACCAGCTTGAGGCCATCCACGCAGGTGAATTCCGCGCCGATGATGAGCGGCAGGCCGTGTTGTTTCGCCGCGATATGCGCCCGCACCACGCCCGCGAGGGAACATTCATCGGTAATGGCGAGCGCCCGATAGCCGAGCTTGACGGCCTGTAGAACCAGCTCTTCAGGCTGCGAAGCACCGCGCAAAAACGAGAAATTGGTGAGGGCATGCAATTCGGCGTACATGAGGGTTAGGAGCCTGTCTGAGTATTTCGCGTGGCCGCGACCGCGGCAGATTTCCCCTCAGGCAAGGCGGAGCCGACGAGGTTGGGTAATGACCCAATAAGGAGGCGACAACGCCGCATGAGGGGAAATCTGCCCGGTCCCGAAGGGTTGGCAAGGCACTTTGCTCGAGCGCAACCATTGTATTTGGCCGTGCCGGCGGATCCGTGCGCTGGGGCGTCTGCGGCGTTGCA